>Ga0316197_10000515_pt1 | contig 26927 bp, 23 predicted proteins | sample OudBiesiAoxic_MG_FD_204939 | JGI IMG/M metagenome (GOLD analysis project Ga0316197, IMG submission 204939) | Coastal sediment microbial communities from Oude Bieten Haven, Netherlands - site A oxic | ecosystem: Environmental > Aquatic > Marine > Coastal > Sediment | place: Netherlands... | reverse complement strand
ATCTAGCATCTAGCATCTAGCTGGGCGGGCGGGCGCTACTTCATCTCCAACCACGTGAACCAGATCGGGTGATTGGCCTTGTACCAGTCGAGAACTTCACGGATCAGTTCTCTCTTGTCCCGAGGGAGAACAGAATCATCGATGAGGTCGAATCGCACCAGCATGCGGTCGTCCGGCAGATACTCGATGGCTTCGGAGCACAGAGTCTGAAGTTCGTTGCGAATCCGGCCCGAGTCGGAGATCTTGACTGCACGGTCACGGTAGTCCTGGCCTGAGTAGAAACGATCGAGGAGGGGCGAAAAGACCATCCGCATCTGCTCGAAAGGTTCCATCAGTTGCAGCTCGAGGGTGACGTCGATGACCCCGAGCCGGGTCGCGGCGCGGGTCGTGACTCGGTAGCGATCTTCAGCCACTTGTTCGACGCCATCGGCTCCGCTGTACGGATCAGGGAGCATATAGCCGTCGAGGGCCAAAACTCGCCACTCCTTCAACGGGAAGAAATCATCGGCGGTGATGGTGCGTCGGTCAACCGGCATCAGGGCCTCGCGCGCCGACTGCAGGCTCGTTCGGTAGGCGTTGGCGAGATCCGGAGCGAGCTCGGTTTCGAGGGTGGCGGCGAGTCGTGACTCGAATTCGTCGCTTTCCGGGTCGAGGCCGATGATGTGCTGTTCGCGTTCGATAGATGCCTTGAAATGGGACGAAAAGAGGCACATTGAGGTCGAGAGATCGAGGATCGGGTCGAGGCTCGAGCCCTGCATCGCCTCGGCCGAGGCCGCATAGCCGTCACAAAGGAAGAGGTGCATCGCACCGTCGTCACCAGTAAAGGTACCAACCTGGAAGATCGGCGCGTAGGTCCCTGACTCCGTGAAGACTGGTTGGCCTGTCTGGGGCAATGTCCAGCCATCTTCGACCAGGTGCACCCCGAGCGATTGCCACTCGGACCACAGTCCGCTCAGCCGGTCAGTTCGGGAGGACCCACCGAGAGTCCACACGTGAATATTTTCAGATCGAATCTCGGGGTAGGTCTCCCGGATCGCCTCCATGACCTTTGCCCGAGGGGTTCTGAAGTCGATCAGGATCGAACGGTCCGCCGCCCGTTCGACAACCTCCCGAGGCAACACGAGGTTGCCCATATACCCCTCGTAGGGACGGGCCACTTTGAGCGGTTGATCGAACAGGTGAAGGACGGTCATCGCACCGGATGGACTGCCCTTGGCAAAACGCGATGTGTTCTCCAGGGTGTCGACCGCCGCACCCCAAACGGTGATTCCAGCAGTCTGGAGATCAAGCCAGAACTCTGGCCACTCATATCCAGGATCATTGACCAGGCGGTGAACACGGCGATCGAGAAAGCGAGCCACCTGAGGTCGGGCATAGACCCGCCCGAAGCCGAGCAGGGGATTGGAGCCCATTTCGGGCGTCTCTCCCGCCTTTGGCATCAAGCCCTCGCCGAGGGAAATCATCACGGCGTGGTTCTCCGGAAGACTGCGAGTCAGGTACCAAAGGGCCTCCGAAAGTGCGTAGGCAGAGACCGCATCAGCGTCCTTCTTGACGCGGTTGATACCCGCCTTGTCGAGACCCGCTCCCTCTCCCCAGCGACCGAAGAGCCTGGTCCCGAGAGCGGTGACCGCAGTGGCCATGACAAATGCCCGCTCCAACGAGCCGCCGACAAACGAAATGCCGTCGGTGATGGAATTGTCGTTGGAACTCAGTTCGACGTCCTTCAACCAGATGTGGAAACGACCGAGGATTGCCCGCGTGTCGAACGCCCACTGGGCGATCAGGTGGCGGCGGTCCATGTTCATGAGGTGCGTCCCCTTTCTGAGCAACTTTGCCACGTCGTCATCGGCGACTCAACCCCCAACTTAGAATAATCAGACTGTTGGTCGTTCAAGATTCTGTCGCCACCAATTCAGCAGGTCGCCGAGGGTCTCCGAAAGCGGGATTTCTGGTCGCCAATCGGTAGCGTCGCTGAACTTTGAATGGTCGCCCACCAGGCACGGAATATCAGCGGCCCGCAGGCGATCAGGGTCCACCTCAACCTCGACCTCAATCTCGGATTGTGCGAGCAGCATGTCGAGGACACCTCGAATGCTGGTGCTACGGCTCGAACAGACATTGTAGGCGGCGCCCGGTTCGCCACGGATCGCAGCCAGCCAATAGGCCCGCGCGATGTCGCGTACATCCGTGAAGTCGCGGACTGCTTCGAGGTTCCCCACAGCCAGCCGTGGTGGGTCGAGTCCCCGTTCGATACGGGCAATCTGGTGCGCAAAGCTCGAGGCAACAAACTGGGTTGGGCGGCGGGGCCCGGTGTGATGAAAGAGGCGCAGACGTAGCGTCGGCATGCCGTACCCGTGGTAGTACTGGGCGGTCAGCAGGTCCTGTGCGGCCTTGCTGGCGGCGTATGGGGAAAGTGGCTCCAATGGCGAGGCTTCGGTGATCGGCTGCTGGTCCGTCGGCACGGCGCCATAGACCTCGGCCGAAGAAGAGACTACGACTCTCGTGTCGAGGTCGAGCGTGCGAACGACCTCCAACAGATTGACGGTGCCGACCGCGTTGACCTCGAGATAGCGGCCCGGATGGTCCCATGAACTGGCCACCGAGGAGGCGGCTGCGAGGTGGAAGATGATGTCGGGCCGTACCTGGTTCAATGCGGTAGCCAACGACGAAATGTCGGTGAGATCGCCCTCGATCTGTTGGAAAGATGAAGAGACTTTCGCGGGATCGGCTGCCCAGACCATTCCCCAGACCTGTGCTTCGGGTACGTTCTTGGCGATGTGTCGGGCCAGATAGGGTCCGACAAAACCAGAGATGCCCGTGATCAGGATGCGCATGTGGCCTCCAGGTAGCGCGCCAATGCGTCCTCCCAAGGAGGCATGCTGTGGCCCAGTACGGTCAAGAGACGCGAAGTGTCGAGGACCGAATAGGCTGGCCGGGGGGCGGGGCGAGGGAACTCTCCAGTCCCTACCGGCAGTACCTCGACATTCTTGCCCAGCAGGCTTGCGATGGCGACTGCAAACCCGTGCCAGGTGGTCTCACCCGCGTTGACAGCGTGCACCACACCACCGACGTCCGCGCTTATCAAGTCGAGTAAAGTCTCGGCGAGATCGTCGCAAAAGGTCGGACTGCCGCGCTGATCGGCCACAACTTTCAGCCTTTTGGCTCCGCTGTCGATCTGGCCCCGGATGGCTTCGACGAAGTTCCGCCCACCATGCCCGTAGAGCCATGCGGTACGGACCACGAGGTGGTGACGGGCATCCGCGGTCAATTCCTCCCCGCGAAGCTTGGTTCGGCCGTAGACGCTTACGGGTGCGACTGGATCGTTCTCGCGGTACGGTCGATCGCCATTGCCCGAAAATACATAGTCGGTCGAGATCTGCACGAGACGGGCGTCGACTGTGTTGCACGCTTTCGCGAAATACCCCAATGCCGTGCCGTTGATCCTCGACGATAGCTGTTCGTCAGACTCACAATCATCAACCGCGGTGAATGCTGCGCAGTTGATGACAGCGTACGGTTTCGATGTTTCGATCCAACCGGTGACGGCCGCCGCATCACCGATGTCCAGCGTGTCGATATCGCGGCCCTCGAAATCGATTCCGCGTTCAGTGCAGACACCGGCCAACGCTCGGCCGAGTTGTCCGTAAACACCAGTAATCAATATGCCGCCCGCCATGGTTGCGGATAGTAACAGATGAGGGAGGAAGCGAAAACGAATGAGTTTTGAGTGTTGAGTTATGAGTTTTGAGTTTCCATCCACACCCGCCCGGACGATTGATTGGCAGGGGATAACTCAAAACTCAAAACTGAGAACTCAAAACTGGGTGGCTGGACGGCACGGAATACTGTAACCTTCCTCGCGATTGTCCGTGAGCGAGGAGTGCCAGCGATGAGTGACATCAAAGCTATTCATGCCGAGGAACGTGACAAGGACAACGCTGCGGCTGCAAACGGCGACAATTCAATCCCTCGCGGCGACGACGAGAGGATTGTAGAGGCCGTAGCCGGCCATATGGCGGCCATCATGGGCGAACTCAAGCTTGACCTCAGCGATCCAAATTACCGACAGACCCCGGAGCGCGTTGCCAAGATGTACCTGGAAATGTTCCATGGCTTACGCGAGGGCGCGGAGCCGACGATCACCACTTTCCCAAATGACGAGGGATATCACCACATGGTGATTGAGAGGGAAATTCCCTTTTACTCGATGTGTGCCCACCACCTCGTGCCCTTTTACGGGCACGCCCACATCGCCTACATACCAGAGGACGAGGTGATTGGCCTGTCAAAGCTGCCGCGGATCCTCGAATTCTATGCCAAACGGCCTCAGCTCCAGGAGCGGCTGACCGAACAGGTGGCCGAGTTCTTGTGGACGAACCTCGAGCCCCAGGGAGTGATGGTGGTCATCGAAGCGCGTCACCTGTGCGTGGAAATGCGAGGGGTCAAGAAGGCCGGCGCATTGACCACCACGTCAGCTCTCCGGGGCTGCTTTGCTGATCGCCTGGTGCGGGAAGAGTTCCTCGCCCTCCTCCGTCGTCAGGTGGCGTGGTAGCTGATAGCTTACGCTAGCGTTCTATCTCACAAAAAAGGTAGACCTGGCGCGTCGCTCGAAGGACCGCACCGGAAATTCTGTACTTCTGTACAGATTCCTTGAGACGGTCACTGCCGGCCTTGACCTTGGCGCACTCGAGACGATCGAGGGTCACTCCGTTCTCATCCTCGAAGAGGGCAATCACCAGGACCTTGACGCTTTCGGAGTTGGTGTTGACGAAACCGAGTTCTACAGTGACCGGAGTTTCTTTTTCGGGATCAATCTCACCGTCGCCTTTGACGGAGATTCCGAACCTGGTCCATCGAACACCTGCGACCGCCACCATCGGTTGCAGGTCTGTATTGACGGTGAACTCGTAGCTGTCTTGAAAGGGGCTTTCGACTTCACGATAATCGGCATCCTGGGCGATTGCGGTTGCCACCATCGCCGCGATAACCATACCCATGAACAGTGTCTTACGTTGAGTCACACTGGCGCCCTCTCGAGAGTTCTCCAAGAAAATTATACACTGCGGATAGAGATCAGTGAGATAAAACAGGACCGCCGCGCGTCCGCACGGCGGTCGTTTCCAGGGGAATCAGCTCTCTTCAGCGCTGGTGAATGGTCATTCCCTTACCTACGGCCGCGGCATCGCCAGAGGTAATGTCGCAGATGGAGAGCTTCTCTTTGACCTGGCTGACGGTGAGACTCGCCACCTCAGTCATGCTTTCGTCGAGGACCTCCCCGGTGTCGGGATCACGAAGAACTTCGACCTCCCCGACCGTAAAGGTCTGGCCCGCCGACACACCCTCTCGAGTCCCGCGGTTGATGTAGACCTTTCCGTTCTTCACCATCACAACTGAGCCGGTCCAGGAGTAGTTCGGAAGTTGCTCGATCATGAAATTGACGGCCGCGGCGCACGCATCTTGTACGGCGAGGCCGACGTTGTCCTTCTTGTTGCCGCCGAACGCAGCGCCCCAGCCGCCCGCGTTATAGCCAACGCCCAGAGCTTTGCGCTTGTGGGTGCCGACCACGCTTTTTGACGCCACCACCTGACCGGTCGTCGAGTCGACGATGTAGATGGTGGCATTGACCTCACCTTTGCCACCGCCTCCACCGACCTTGAAGCCTTTGACGCGGATACCGCCGCTAGCGCCGCCGGTGTCGCCCTGAACATGGGTGATGGCGCCTTTGACGAGCAGTTGTGCCGGTGTCATCTGCCCGGTTACCGGAGCCTTCTTGCCACCGGCGGTGCGCCCGGATGCTGCGAAATCCTGCTCGTCAAGGGCGGCAGCGCGCATGTCGGTCTCACCGAGGACGATGAATTTGCCGGTCTGGTTGAGCATGTCGGTGAGTACTGTGTCCCACGCGTGGCCAAGATCCCACTGACCATGCCATCCCGACTGGTTCTCGAACTTTGTGACCGTCACTGTATAACGGAGCCCGCCGGTGGCTTCCTCCGCTATCGCCGGCACCGCAGTGCACATAACGGCGACTATGATCGTGAGCGCGAGCAATCTCAGATAAACCTTCATGGTAATCCTCCGCATTTCTCGTTGGTGCATACAAGTTTACACCCGTTGGGCCTGAGGCCTGAGGATTGGGGCTTGAGAACACGCCTTCGTGGGGCTCTGGGTGGTATAAGGGGGCCAGGCCTCAGGCCTCAAGCCACAAGCCCTCTCGAGCGCGAGGGTTACCCGGGGTATCTGCCGGTAATGTAATTCATCAGGTCCTGGATGTGACCTTCCTGGCTGCGGCTCACCCGGCGGGTGAGGTCGCCCGAGGACACGAGCCCTTTGAGTTCTCCGTCGTCCACCACGGGTAAGTGTCGGAACCGTTTCTCAGTAAAGACCGCCATTGCCTCCTCAACGGTGGTGGTCGACCGCACCGCCACCACCTCCTGGGTCATGACGTCGACGACTCTGGTCGCGGCGGGGTCGCGACCCTCGGCGACGACTCGGCAGAGGACGTCACGTTCGGTGAAAATACCGACCATCTCACCCGAAACACAGACCAGCAGGGCACCGATCCGTTCGTCGTTCATCTTTCCGACCGCGTCCAGGACGGTGACCTCGGGAACCACGTAGTGGATCGCGGCTCCCTTGCCCGCGAGGACATTTTCGAGGGTATCCTGCACAATTGCCTCCAGGACCTCCTGGACCCCGAACTGGGGTCGTTGCATCAAGAGTTCACTGTTTTCCCATAACAGGTGCCGCACGAGGCTTCATTCCCGCTCGTGGTGGGCTAGCCCGGTGAGACAACCGGGCTAGCTCCATCGTTGAGCTTTGAGAACGCAGAGCGCCGCCATATTGACCACGTCGTTGACGTCGACCCCGCGCTGCAGCACGTGCACCGCCGCATCGATGCCGATCAGGATCGGTCCAATGGCCTCTACCTTGCCAAGCCGCCACAGCAGCTTGTAGGCAATGTTTGCGGATTCGAGATCCGGACACACAAGGATGTTGGCGTCGCCCTGGATTCGTGAGAGCGGAAATGTCTCCCGCGCGATCATCGGTTCGATCGCGGTGTCAGCCTGCATTTCACCCTCGATCACGAGGTCCGGCCACCGTTTTTCGGCGATGGCGACGGCGTCGCGCACCTTCTGCGAGCGGTGGTCGATATTCGAGCCGAAGTTTGAATACGACAGCATCGCCACCCTCGGTTCGATACCGAAATAGTGCTCCGCCGCCTGGCTGGAGAGCCATGCGATTTCCGCCAGCTCATCGGCGGTAGGGTCCTGGTTAACCGTCGTGTCGGCGATGAAGAGCATCCGGTCCTCGAAGAGGAGCAGGTACGCTCCGGCAGCCTTTTTGATGCCTTCGCGGGTCTTGTGAATCCGCAGCGCCGGGCGGATCGTCTCCGGGTAGGACATGGTGACACCAGCGATGAGCCCGTCAGCGTCACTCTGGTTGACCATCATATTGCCGAAGTAGACCGGGTCGCGCATCGCCTTGCAGGCGGTCTCCAGAGTAACGCCCTGGCGCCAGCGTGTGCGGGAAAGGATCTCGGCGTAGACTTGAGCGTCGTCGCTGGCCAGAGGATCGACGATCTCAATCCCTTCTTTCGGAACCTCGTGCTCTTTGAGAAGCTGATCGATGTTTTCAGTCGAACCGAGCAAAACCGGCTTGCAGATGCCCTCGTCGGCGAGGATTTTGGCGGCGCGGATGATTTTTTCCGATTCCCCCTCCGGGAATACTATCCGCTTGGGGTCTGCGATCGCCTGGTCAAACACGCCATGCATGACTCGACGAGTGCGAGACAGCCGATTTTCGAGCTCGCGAACGTATTCTTCTTTGGAGGAGTAGGGCTTGCGCGCAACTCCGGTATTGATCGCCGCTTCAGCAACTGCGGGCGCCTCCCACAACAGCACACGGTAGTCAAAGGGTTTTGGGATCAGATAATCGCGGCCAAACTTGATCTGCTTGCCGCCGTAAGCCCTGACCACCGCGTCCGGGATGTCCTCCTTGGCGAGATCGGCCAGCGCACGGGCGGCCGCCAGTTTCATTGCCTCGTTGATGTCGGTCGACGCCACATCGAGTGCGCCACGGAAGATGAATGGGAAGCCGAGCACATTGTTGACCTGATTCGGATAGTCCGAACGGCCGGTGGCCATGATGACATCCGGCCGGACTGCAAGGGCGTCCTCCGGCAAGATCTCGGGGTCAGGGTTGGCCATTGCAAAGATGATCGGGTCGGGGGCCATGGTCTTGACCATTTCCGGAGTCACGAGTCCTTTGACCGAGACCCCGGCGAAGACATCGGCGTCCTTCATGGCGTCGGCGAGAGTGCGTGCGCCGGTGTCGACCGCGAAGCGCTCCTTGTACTTGTTCATGCCTTCGGTGCGACCTTTATAGATCACGCCTTTGGAGTCGACCATCAGGAGATTCTCCTGTTTGACACCGAGGGAAATATAAAAGGTGGCGCAGGCGATACCCGCCGCACCGGCTCCCGAGAACACGACTTTGACGTCCCCGATATTTTTACCTGCAACCTCGAGCGCGTTGACCAGGGCGGCACCCGAAATGATGGCGGTTCCGTGTTGATCGTCGTGGAAGACCGGAATGTCACAACTCTTCTTGAGGCGTTCTTCGATCTCGAAGCAGTCGGGCGCGCCGATGTCCTCGAGGTTGATGCCGCCGACAGTCGGAGCGAGAAGCTCGCAAAAGCGGATGATCTCCTCGGGGTCTTTGCTGTCGACCTCAATGTCGAAGACATCGATGTCGGCAAAACGCTTGAAGAGCACTCCCTTGCCTTCCATGACGGGTTTGCCGGCCATCGGGCCAATGTCGCCGAGGCCGAGGACTGCGGTCCCGTTGGACACCACCGCGACGAGGTTTCCCTTGTTGGTGTACTCGTAAACAAGTTCGGGGTCTTTGGCGATCGCGAGACAGGGCTCGGCAACGCCTGGGGTATAGGCCAGCGAGAGATCGCGCTGGGTGATGCAAGGTTTGGTGGCCACCACCTCGGTTTTGCCGTGTCGTTTTCCGGTGTGATAGGCGAGAGCTTCCTCTCGGGTGATCTTTTTCATGGTTGCGCTCCTCTTTTATCTGCGGAATTTCAGACTTGAAATCCCACGCGCGGACGATAGTGCGTTGGCGAGTCGAGGTCAACCTATCAGGTTCTCCATTTTTGGACTTGGGAGATTGATATGTGAATTGGTAGGGCGATTGCCAGACTGGGGGATATCCGGAGCCTAAAAATATAGGCTCAGCGCTTTGCGCTGCGCGACAGCGCGAGTCGAATCAGCTCATCAAGCAGGGCAGGGTATTCGAGTCCCGAGAGCCCCCAGAGTCGGGGGAACAACGAAATTGGGGTGAAGCCAGGGATCGTGTTGACCTCGTTGACCCACAGTTGGCCACTTTCGCGTTCGAGGAAGAGGTCGACCCGGGCCATGCCCGAGCAACCAAGAAGGCGAAACACCTTAAGCCCGAGTCCCTGTGCGGCATCTGTTGTGCTCTCGGCGAGAGGTGCTGGTGCGAGGAGTTCGCAAGCGGAATCCACGTACTTGTCATCGTAATCATAGAATTCGTGCCCCGGTATCACCTCGCCCGGGACTGCTGCGCGCGGGTGGCGGTTGCCGAGCACGGCTACCTCGATTTCGCGGGCCTCGAGACCCTTCTCGACCAGCGCTCGCTCGCCATGGCCGAGGGCGAGATCAACTGCTGCAGACAAATCCGCCTCTTCAGAGATCTTGCTGATTCCGACTGACGATCCCAGCCGTGCTGGCTTGACGAAAACGGGCATTCCGAGCGCGAGGCTGCGTTCGACAATGCCGTCGCGATCCTCGATCCACGACGTGCTATCGAGCTCGACCCAGGCCGGGGTTGGCAGACCGGCCTGGTCAAGCATGCGTTTGCAGAAGATTTTGTCCATGCACAGAGCCGAAGTTGCGGCGTCGCACCCGACGTACGGGAGATCGAGCATTTCGAAGAGACCCTGAATGGAACCGTCTTCGCCATAGGGCCCATGGAGGACCGGAAACGCGACATCGAAGGCGCCGTCAAGGAGGTGCGAATCGAGCTTGTGACGGCCTTCGAAGTGTGCGACTTCGTCTGCGCGGTCGGACGACTCGTCGAGGACCCGGCGTGCGGTATCGGTGTCGGCCCACAGCCCCCGGCGGTCGATGGCCATGGGCACCACCTGGTATTTGGTGCGATCGAGCGCGTGGTCAACCGATCGAGCCGACACGATGCTCACTTCATGCTCGCCGGAGCGCCCGCCAAAAATAAGGGCCACGCGCCGTCTATCGGTGCCTTGCAGATCGGTCATTTCCTGTTCTCCCCACCCTTACTCTACCGTCACATTATGCCGAAGCGGTGGCAAGGGTGGGGCTGGAATGGGTCCGTTATGGGCTCGATTCGGCGTTTTCAAACAGGGGGAGGAACTCGGCGTAGCCTTCGTCATCGAGTTCCTCGAACGGTATGAAGCGGAGCGCGGCCGAATTGACACAGTAACGCATCCCGGTCGGTGCCGGGCCGTCCTCGAAGAGGTGGCCGAGATGGGAATCTGCGTTTGCCGAGCGGACCTCGGTGCGGACCATCAGCCAACTGCGGTCCTTTTTTTCGACAACATTTTCATTGATCAGTGGTTGCGTAAAGCTGGGCCATCCGGTGCCGGAGTCGAATTTGTGGATCGAGGCGAAGAGCGGTTCTCCTGAAACCACGTCGACATAAATACCGGCCAGGTGGTTGTCCCAGTATTCGTTCTTGAAGGCCGGTTCGGTGCCGTTCTTTTGAGTCACCCGGTACTGCTCGGGACTGAGCTTCTCTTGGAGTTCTTTGTCGCTCATCTGCGCATCTCCCTGTTGAACCTTCGTGTTCTCGACATCGTTTCCTGCGGCGCACTGCGCCGATACGAGAAGTGCGCAACAGCCTACGACTGCTACGGCCGTGGTGATGGTGTTCTTCATTGTTATTCTCCCCAAAGCTCTTTCAATCGGCGATCCCGCCCGCAGTTCTTGCGGTAGTACGAGTAGCGGATCGGGTTCTTCTTGGAGTAGTCCTGGTGGTATGCCTCGGCCGGATAGAAGGCAGTGGCGGCGGTGATCTCGGTGACGATCGGGTTGGTGAAAGGCTTGGTCTGCTCGAGCATCGCCCGCGACTTCTCCGCCGCCTCCCGTTGTCCTTCGTCGTGGTAGAAGATCCCGGCGCGGTACTGTTCGCCGATGTCGCAGAATTGCCGGTCGGCGACGGTCGGGTCGTGGTTACGCCAGAAGATCGCGAGCAGGTCCTCATAACTGATGACTCGCGGATCAAAGACCACCCGAACCGCTTCGGTGTGTCCGGTGTTGCCCTTCGATACCTGTTTGTAGGATGGGTCGGCGACTGTTCCGCCGGTGTAGCCCGAGGTCACCGAGAGAACGCCCTCCACCTTTTCAAGGTCGGCCTCGATGCACCAGAAACAACCGGCGGCAAGTGTCGCGTAGGCGGTCTCGCCGTCGCTGGCACCGCTTGGCGTTGCAAGCAGCGTCGTTGCTATCATCAGGGTCGCGACCATTAATGGGCGCGTTTTCATTTGGCGTAACTTCATCGATTGTCCTCCGCTTCCATCTCTTGTAATGCCGGAAAGGGCGAAAAAGTTTCCCGTTGATCCGAATTACCTCTCCTTGCCCGAAAGAGGCGGCTTGCTCGCCATTTGAAAACGCAAAGGCGCAAAGAGCGCAAAGACGGCACAAAGATTTCCTTTCGTGTTTGGGTCGGGAATTGAACTTTGCGGCCTTGGCGTCTTGGCGGTTTCAACGTGGTTGCGGTTACAAAGGGCATTACTCGATAGCGATAGCGATTCCGAAAGCGATAGCGATGGAACGCTCAGGTCTCAAGCCACAAGCCTCAAGCCCATCGCGGACACCGGCGCGGGAAGCGGTACGATACCGATATGCTGAAGGTACAAACGGGTTTGGAAATTTTGCTGGAGACGCCGGAGCTGATTGGCGGTCGGGGGTGGGCGTTGCTTGCCAATCAAGCGGCAGTCACCGCCGACCTCGATTCTGCCCGTGCCGCATTACAGGCTGCCAAACCGGGTCCGCTGGTGCGCCTTTTCGCGCCTGAGCACGGGCTTGATGGTGTCGCGCAAGACATGGAAGCAGTGGCCGACGTCCGCGATCCGATCACCGGTTGCGAGGTGCGGTCTCTGTACGGAAGCACCGCCAAAACTCTCGAACCTGCGCCGCAGGATCTCGAGGGTGTGGAAGTCATGGTGGTCGACTTGCCCGACATCGGAGCTCGTTATTACACCTTCGCAGCAACCATGGATTGGGTGATGGCGGCGTGCGAAAGGGCGACGGTCGAGGTCCTGGTTCTCGACAGACCCAACCCCATCGGTGGGCGCGTGCGAGAAGGTGGGATGGTGGAGGAAGGCTTTGAGAGCTTCGTGTCGCAGCTGCCGGTACCGGTTCGCCATGGTCTCACCCTTGGTGAGATAGCTCTGCTCCTTCAACGCGAACGTTATCCGCAGCTCGAGCTTACCGTCGTCCCCTGCCGGGAGTGGCAGCGGCGGGATTGGTTGGACTCCACCGGGCTCCCGTGGGTGCCTCCGAGCCCCAATATGCCGAGCCTCGAGACCGCAACTCTCTACCCCGGTCTGTGTCTGGTGGAGGCGACCACTCTGTCCGAAGGGCGCGGCACGACGCGGCCGTTCCACCTGGTAGGGTCCCCGTGGCTCGATGCCGAAAGCCTTGTCTCCCGCCTCCGCGCTCTTGATCTGCCCGGTATTTCGTTCCGTCCTGCCCGGTTCCGTCCTCAGTTCAGCAAGCACGGCGGCGAAATCTGTGCTGGTGTCGAGCTTTCCGTAACCGATCGCGAAAATCTCGAGCCAGTGGCCCTCGGCCTGCACATCCTGAAGGGTATTCACGATCTTCATCCTGAGGATTTCGCCTGGCGCTCTGATTCCTACGAGTTCGTATCCGACGTGCCAGCCATCGATCTGTTAACCGGGTCGTCGGCAGCGCGAGCGCGGATCGAAAGTGAGCAGGAGATTGAGCCACTGCTGGAGTCATGGCGGGGGTCGGTAACAGGTTTCGAAGACCATCTCGATGGCGTGCTGCTGTACCAAGGGGCGGAATGAAAGCCGCCCGTCTGGCCGCGGCGTGCTGGTTGGCCGTGGCCGCCGGATGTGGCAACGCGATGGTCGACGATCAGGCGCCCGCGCCTGTGATCGGCTCGTTGTACCGGGTCGACAACAGTGCGCCGTCGGTGATCCTGATTTCGATCGACACCTTGCGTGCCGACCGCCTTGGCTGTTACGGATGTCCCGCGCCCACGAGCCCCGCTATCGATCATTTTCGTGAGCAGTCGGTGCTATTCGACTGGGCGATCGCACAGGCGCCGTCGACCCTGCCTTCGCACGCCACAATGCTGACCTCGCTCCTACCAGAGCACCACGGCGCCTTTTTCAGCCGCCGGACGCCGTTGCCGTCGTCGCTGCCGACCCTCGCCACGGAGCTGAAGGCGGCCGGCTACCGTACTGCGGCCTTCACCGGCGGTGGTCAGATCGCTCCCGAGTTCGGTCTCGATCGCGGCTTCGAGATCTACGGAGTCAACCAGGGCGGAGCTGATTTCGAGGCCGCCGTCGAGGCGGGTCTTGGGTGGCTCGCTCGGGATCGCCAACGTCCGTCGTTTTTGTTCCTCCACTCCTACGAAGTGCATCATCCGTACGAGCCCGATCCGAAGCTGCTGGCGATCTTCGACGAAGGCTACGACGGTCTCCTTCCGCCTCACGTGTCGAAGGATGACCTCGAACGCATGAATCGCGGCGAGATCGCTGTCGATCGCCGCGACCTGGACCACATCGTCGCCGCCTACGACGCTGAGATCCGTTCCGTCGACGAGGCCTTTGCGGCGCTCCTCGACGGGCTCGAAGTGCTCGGTCTGGCCGACGATGCGCTCGTCATCTTTACATCCGACCATGGAGAGGAATTTGGCGAGCATGGAATAGTGGGATGGCACTCACACACCCTGTATGACGAGCTGTTGCGGGTGCCGCTCGTCATCCGATTCCCTGAGGGGCGCCATGCCGGCACCACCGTCGGCGCCCAGGTGCGTCTCCTCGATCTCGCGCCGACGGTGCTTGGCGAGATTGGCCTCGAAGTGCCGGCCGGGTTCGAGGGTGTCGATCTGACGAGGGTCTTGAAAGGACTGCCGACCCCATTGCCCGCGGTGAGTCAACTCGATCTGCCGTTCGGTGAGAACCAGATTTCGCTGCGGACTGCGCGATGGAAACTCTATCCACGAGCGGCTTTCGCCGGCGATCCCTTTGCCGACGGCCCGCCCCTCCTGGCCGTCCGGGCGCGCAATCTCGTCGAGCGGTGGCGACGGCCTTTTGCGCTCTTCGATCTCGTCGAGGACCCGGGGGAGACCAGCGACGCGGTCAGCGGTCACGAGGATGTGAGCGACGCACTGCGACAGACTCTCGGAAGTCTGAGAACCGCGCGCCGAAAGTCGCACACAGTTCCCACTGTCACCGTGGAGGCGACGACTGAAGAACGTCTTCGCGCCCTCGGCTATATGAAGTGATTCGAGATCATCGTCTTCGCCGAAGGCTTTGCAATCGACGGACCTCCTCGGCTATGCGATTGGCTGCTTGATGGACCTCATTCTCGACCGAAAAGCGCCCGAGGCTCAGTCGCAGCGACGCTTTGGCGAGCTCCGGCCTGACGCCCATTGCGAGCAGCACGGAAGAAGCTTCGGGATGAGACGAGGTGCAGGCTGAGCCGCTGCTCACCGCGAGATCGGGAAGCGAGGCAAGGAGCGCATTCCCCTCGATGCCGGGGAACGAGATATTGCTGGTATTCGGAAGCCGGTGTTCGTTTGAACCGTTGACACTGCAACCATCGACCATTCCGACGATCGTCTTTTCCAGCTTGTCACGGAGCGCGCGGATCCGTGGTCTCTCTTCTCCGAGCTCCGCGTCTGCGATCTCGAGAGCCCGAGCAAGGGCCACCGCACCCGGGAGATTCGGGGTGCCGGACCGTATACCCCCTTCGTGACCGCCACCGTGAATGTGGGGCGCCAGCTTCAGGGGAGGGTTCGAACGCCTCACATAGAGGGCGCCGATGCCATTGGGTGCGTACAGCTTGTGACCCGAGAGACTGAGTAAATCGACCCCTAACTCAGCCACGTCGAGGTCGATTTTGGCGACGCCCTGGGCGGCGTCGCAGTGCACGAGTGCGCCGCGCGCGTGGGCCACCTCAGCGGCTTCGCGAACCGGTTGGACGGTCCCGGTCTCATTGTTGGCGAGCATCAGGCTGACCAGGACGGTGTCGTCCCGCAGCGCCGCTTCGAGTTTGTCCAGCCGAATCCGTCCCTCGCTGTCGACGCCGATTTCGGTGAGCGTCCAACCGTCTCTTTGGAGTGCGCGTAGAACCTCGAGTACCGAAGGGTGCTCGGTGGTCTGGGTCACGAGGTGCCGCCTGCGATCAGCGCGGGTCTTGGCGGCGCCGATCAGGGCCAGATTGTTGGCCTCGGTGGCACCCGAGGTGAAGACGATTTCGGTTGCCGACCGGGCGCCGAGAAACCCAGCGACCGTGCTTCGCGCATCTTCGAGGGCGCTAAAGGCGTCGCGACCCGGCCGGTGATTGCGGCTCGAAGGATTGGCAAAGATCGAACTGAAGAACGGTTGCATTGCCTCAACGACCCTCGGATCGCAGGGAGTCGAGGCGTTGTAGTCGAGATAAATCACGTCTGACTTCAAGGTCACAACTTCGATTCTACATTCATGTGGAATCAGATGGCTCACGAAGCCAGGATGCAAAATGCAGGATGCAGGGAAGGGTGGGTGGATTCCTCATTTCGAATTCCTCATTCCGAATTCGAGCCGTTTACGCTTGCAGCGTGAACGGCGAAGGGCTACCATGCGGGCTCGCTGCGGCTCGGGGCGAATGGGAGTGTGCATGACCGAAAGAGAAGACGTTTTCATCACGGTAGAGGAGGCGGTGGCGCGGATCGCTCGCGGTGAGCAGATCATCGTAGTCGACGACGAAGACCGTGAGAACGAGGGCGATTTGATCTTCGCCTCCGACAAAGTGTCCCCGGACGCGGTCAATTTCATGGCCCGCTTCGGCCGTGGTCTGATCTGCGTGTCGATCACCGGGAAACGCTGCGATGAGCTCGACCTGCCGCTGATGGTGGAGAAGAACACCTCGACTCACGGCACCGCTTTCACAATCAGTGTCGAGGTCAAAGAGGGGACCACCACCGGCATCTCCGCCCACGACCGTTCGGCTACGGTGCAGGCGATGGTCGACCCGAAAACCCGACCTGCCGACCTCCAGCGACCTGGCCACATGTTCCCGCTGAGGGCACAGGACGGCGGAGTGTTGAAGCGCGCCGGACACACCGAAGCTTCGGTTGATCTGGCGCGAATGGCCGGCCTCACCCCTTCAGGCGTGCTGTGCGAAGTCATGGATGACGATGGGCAGATGGCCCGTCTGCCCCGGTTGGAGGAGTTTGCCCACGAACACGGTCTCGGCATCCTCACTGTCGCTGACCTCATTGCCTATCGCATGCGGAATGAAAACCTCGTCGAACGGGTGGCCGGGCCCGCCCTGCCCACCGAAGCAGGCGACTTCCGAATTTACGGCTACCGCAATCGGGTTTCGGGCGAGGAGCATGTAGCTCTCGTCATGGGCAGGATCAGCCCCAAGGAACCGGTGCTTGTTCGTGTTCACTCGCAGTGTCTTACCGGCGATGTTTTCTCTTCCCGGCGTTGCGACTGTGGATCGCAACTCGACGCAGCCATGCAGCAGATCGCCGACGAGGGGAAAGGTATCCTGCTCTATCTCCTCCAGGAAGGGCGCGGCATCGGGCTTTTTAACAAGCTGCGTGCGTATGAGCTGCAGGATCAGGGAGAGGATACGGTGGAGGCAAACCTTCACCTCGGTTTCAAGGCGGACCCGCGCGACTACGGCACCGGTGCCCAGATCTTGGTTGATCTCGGCGCACGACGGCTGCGGTTGATGACCAACAACCCGAAGAAGTACACCGCGCTGCGCGGTTTCGGTCTCGAGATCGTCGAGCGCGTGCCGCTCGAGGTTCCGCCAACCGACAGTAATCGGAACTATCTCGAGGCCAAAAAACTCAAGATGGGTCATTTACTCAAAATGGTGTAAGCACTGCCTCTGCCTGTCGCGTGGGTGTGTGGCAACTCAAAACTCAAAACTGATAACTCTAAAACTGTAGGATCGGTACCGAAGTGACAGACTTTCCACTCCCCGACCTCAGCACATTGGCGGCCGAGCTCGAAAAAGGCGCTCCCGGGCTCGCGGTCGGGGGCGTGGTTCCGGGTGCACGCGCGTTGGCATTGGCGGCCGTCGCTGCCCACGGTTGGCCATCGGGTCTGGCCCTGGTTGTTGTGCCGCACGTCGCGGAGGCTGATGATCTGGCGGCGGGTCTGCGCCTTCTGGCGCCCGACCTGCGAGTCGGGGTCGCGCCGGCCGAACTCGCGAGCCCCTATCTCGGCGCAGAGCCCCCGCTGGCTGCGCGGCTCCAGACAGTAGAGCTTCTACAGCGGGTTGCAGAGGGCGTGGTGGATCTGGTGGTGGCGCCGGCCAGACTTCTGGGGTCGCCGGTGCCGATGCCGCGAGCCGTCGATGATTCCGCCATTCGGATCCGCGTAGGAGAGCATTTGGATCTTCGCGGACTGGCGACGGGGCTGAGCGCGAGAGGTTATCGACGCGTTGACCTCGTCGAGGAGGCGGGCGAATTTGCGGTCCGCGGATGGGTGGTCGACATCCACGCCGGTGGTGAGGCTGGCCTGCGCTTGCAGTTGGACGACGACCGCGTGGAGTCGATCAGCTACTTTGACTCGACCAATCAACGCAGCGTCGGTGAAACAGCCGAAGACCTCACGCTTCTGCCCCTCGATCCGTTCCCAGCCGAGCCAGAGCGTCTGCTCGAGGTGGCGGCGCTGCTCGAGGCCGAGTTCCCTTCCCTCGCGGTGCAGATGGCCGAGGGTGCGGAACAGAGACTCTGGTGGGGTTTCCTCCATCTCACCGGCGAATCGACCAGTTGGCTCGACCTTGCCGACCACCTTGTGGTTTGCGACCGGGACGAAGCTCTCGGCGAGCTCGCCCGGTGGTGGCAGGTGCAGGATCGCGAGTGGCAGGCCTTGAGCGGGCGGGTCATGGAGTTGCCTCCGCCTCACCGCCTGTTACTCGATCCGGAAAACCTGAGATCGATGATTGAAGGGGCGTCACTACGCCTCGAACAACTCGAACTGGTGGACGGATCTACGACCTGGCGCCGCCTCGCCACCCACCCGGCGGAGAATTTCGTTCGTCGGCTGCCCGACCTGGTGCCGACGCTGCGGTCACGCCGGGCTCAGGATATGAGCCAGGTGCTAGTGGTGGCTTCGCCCGGTGAGGGTCGGCGATTCGGCCACCTCCTGCGTGAGGGCGAGGTGGAGCCGGTTCCGCCGCCGCCACTACCGGGCGAGGTGGCGATCGCCGAAGGCGAGCTGCAGCGCGGATTCGTTTGGCAGGACAAACTTGCTGTCTATGGACGGCGTGATCTCACTTCAACTCCGAGACCTCGCCGGCGTCGCTCTGGCGTCGCGGCGTTTGCATCGGACCTCCGAGACCTCCGTCCCGACGACCTCGTCGTCCATCTCGATCACGGGATCGGTCGCTTCACCGGTTTTCGGAGGGTTTCGGTCGAGGGCCGCGAGTTGGAGATGCTCGTTCTCGCCTATCACGGCGGCGACTCGCTCCTGGTGCCGGTTGATCGTGCTGATCTGATTCAGAAGTACGCTTCCGGAGAGGCCGAGGTCAGACCCAAGCTCGATCGGCTGGGTGGCGGCAGTTGGCGACGACGCAAGGCCAGGGTCAAGAAGGCGGTCCGCGAGATGGCGGCCGAGTTGTTGCGTCTTGCTGCTGTCCGTCAGGCGTCCAGGGGTTTCGCGTTTTCACCCGATTCGCCGTGGCAGCGTGAGTTCGAGGATGCCTTCGAGTTCGAGTTGACGCAAGATCAAGATCGGGCGGTGGGAGAGATCAAGGAGGACATGGAGTCGGAGCGGCCGATGGATCGGCTGTTGTGCGGTGATGTGGGATATGGGAAGACCGAGGTTGCGATTCGGGCCTCTTTCAAGGCGGTGCTCGAAGGCAAACAGGTTGCGGTGCTTGCGCCAACCACCATTCTCGTCGATCAACACCTCGAGACCTTTCGTCGTCGCTTCGAGGGATTCGCGGTGGAGACCCGGATGCTCTCAAGATTCGTGTCGAAGACCGACGCTGCGGACGTCGTCAAGGGTCTCGCCGAAGGACGGGTGGACGTGGTAGTGGGCACCCACCGCTTGCTCGCCGACACGATTCGATTCCGTGACCTCGGACTGGTCGTACTCGACGAAGAGCAACGTTTCGGCGTCGCTCAGAAGGAACGCCTCAAGAAGTTGCGTACCGAGGTCGATGTGATCGCGATGTCGGCGACCCCGATTCCACGCACCCTCAATCTCTCGTTCAGCGGCCTCCGGGATATTTCGATCATCGAGACCCCACCCCGCGACCGCCAAGCGGTCGAGACGAGCGTCATCGAGTTTTCCGAAGAGGTGGTCCGCGAGGCAATCCTCTACGAAAAGGAGCGCGGCGGGCAGGTCTACTTCGTTCACAATCGGGTGCGATCGATAGGAGCCTTTGCCGATTGGGTGCGGCGGATCGTGCCCGAGGCGAGGGTGGTGGTGGCCCACGGCCAGATGTCGGAGCGCCATTTGGAAAGCGCGATGCGTGCTTTTCTGGAGGGTGAGGCAGACGTACTACTGGCGACAGCGATCATCGAGAACGGCCTCGACATCCCCAACGCAAACACCCTGCTGGTCAACCGTGCCGATCGTTTCGGTCTCGCCCAGCTCTACCAGCTGCGCGGGCGTGTCGGACGGTCTGAGCGCCTCGCCTTCGCTTATTTCCTGGTCCCTCCAGGCCTGACCCTGACACCGCCGGCGCGGGCACGGTTGGCTGCCATCCAGGAGTTTTGCGAACTCGGCGCCGGCTTCCGCATTGCCGCCCGCGACCTCGAGATCCGTGGCGCTGGAAACCTGCTTGGCGCTGAGCAGCATGGCTTCCTCGAAGCGGTTGGTTTCGAGACCTACTGCCAACTCCTCGAGGAGGCGGTGGCCGAGCTCGAGGGCCGGCCACCGACTGTCCATCGCGAGGTTGAGTTGCGGTTGGGGATGGATCTCCAGTTGCCGGAGCGATACCTCCCCGAGCCGTTGTTGCGCCTGAGTTTCTACAAGCGCCTTGCAGCCTGTGACGATGAGGAAGGCCTCTCCGCTCTGCTCGAAGAAATGGCCGACCGCTACGGGCCGGCACCACCGCAGGTTGAAGATCTAGCGCGAGCCCAACGGGTGCGAATGGCGGCCCGTCGAGCCGGGGTCGCCTCGGTCAAGCGCCGTGCCCGCAAGTGGCGGCTGGGGTTGGACTCGACAAGGAGCCCATCGTTGAATCTTGGTGAAGCTCTTGCCGGATGGTCCGGTGCTCAGGTGAGCCCGGAGGGCGAGATCACACTTCCAATCGGCAAAAACGGTCCGGAACTCGAGAGGGTATTGCGGTTCCTGGATCAATTGAATTGTCAAGAGTAAAGCCCACCCACCCAGAGACAAGATACAAGTCAAGATATGCAGGATCCGCCTACCTTGCCGCGCAACCAGTTTCCAGTTCCTTCTATCTTGCATCTTGGATCTTAGATCTTTGATTCAGTTCTTTACTCAAAAACGATTTTTCTAACCGGGTCGATATTGACGAAGAAAACGACCGCGTCCTTTGACCTGCTCCGCCACCCTCGTGGTCTTTGCGGTCACCGACAGCAGACCCGGATGCTCCTTCTTTCGTGCGGACGATGTTGATCACTGCGGCAGTGACCCTGGGTCCGGCATCGGATCAGGTGCGATGGTCGGCGGAGCTGAGTGTCCGCGCCAAGTGGTTGACGGTCGTAGGCGCCAGCGCTGAGCTCGTCGGTGGCATTGCGAATCTCGAGCGTGACTTCGGGTCCACACACCAGTTGCTGATCCTGCTCGACTTTTTTCTGGTTGGCGAGGGTCTTCTGCGGCTGGGGTCGGCCTTTCTCGGGCGACCAATGGGCAGCGTTTTCGGTTGGATCCTTCGCCCCTTCTATCGCCGCTGGCTTCCGTAAAACAAACTGCCGTTCTGTCTCAAAGGGATTGCGCTTGGAGTTCTCTGCCGAAAAGGGCCTGGGGCTTGGGTTGGGCGATTCGGCTGAGCCTTCCGGATGGGTGCGGCCAAGCCTCAGGTCCCAAGCCTCAAGTCTCAAGCCCATACTCGGGTGGGCGAACCCGCATCCTGCATCCTGATCCCTGGATCCGTATGGTGGGTGAGCCTGTTCGTGCTACTCTTTGCTGATGAGCGACTTGCGGTGGCGCCTCGGGCTCGTTTTGGCTCTGACCATGTCTTGCGGGATCGATCAGAACACTCTCGCCAGCATCGGCGGTAGACGGGTGGAAATGAGTCCTTTTCAGACCTATGTCGGAGAGGTCACCGGTGAGGCGTGGCAGGCGGTAAGCGCCCGGGTCACATCACGCCTACTCGACCAATTCCTGGACCGACAGGTAGTTCTCGAGGCCGCTCGGCGGCGAGACGTGAATCTCTCGGCAATCTCGACCGAGGTGGGTCCTTCCGAAGTGCAGTGGCTGTTGGATGAGCTGTGTGGCCCGGCGCCGGAACCATCTGAAGCCGAGATCTCGATTGAGGTGGGACGCAAAGCAGAAGAAACGCGGCCGGCCAAAGCACATGTCAGGCAGTTGCTACTGGACAGCCACGAACATGGCCTGGAGGCACTCCAGCGACTGTCAGCAGGGGAAGATTTTGTCGAGGTCTCTCGCCAGTTGAGCCGAGCGCCAAATGCCTCCGACGGAGGTGAGCTCGGATTCTTCGACAACGGAAGTCTTCCGCCAGAAATCGACGAGGTGATATTCTCCCTCGCGCCGGGTGAATTCTCGGAGCCCGTTCAAGGTCCTTCGGGCTACCATGTCTTCCAGGTTCTCGAGGTGGTCCCTGAGGGTCCCCCGGATCTTGCCGAAGTGGAGGCTGGGGTACGCACGGTGTTTGCACAGAAAATGGTGCGCGAACACATTCAAGGGTGCATCGGTGGGCTCGCTTCGGAAGTTGGTGTTGAAATCTACGACAAACACCTGTGGTTCCCGTACACAGGAAGGTATGCGGAGGAACAGTAGATGCGTGAGCGAGTAATCTTGGTTTTGATTGGCGCACTGATAATGGCTCTCGTGGCACACGGTGCAGAGAGGGTCGTTATTGAAGGGGTTCTTGTACGTGTCAACGAGCGTATTGTCACGATCTCCGATTTCACCGAACGGATCCGCCAGGAGCTCACGCAGATGCCGGCTCAACCGAACAACGAGGAACTGCAGAAGTTCACCGAGATGCTCCTCAACGAGATGGTAAGCGAGCTGGTGCTGCTGGAAAGAGCGCAGGAGAAGCGCCTCAACGTCGAAGATGGAATGGTTGACAATGCGATCGAGAATCTCCGCAAAGAGAACAACCTGGAGGACGATCAGGCCTGGGAAGAGGCTCTCTCGAGTTCCGGCATGACCGTTGACGCTTTACGCGAGCGCTACCGACGATCGATGCTTCTTCAGCGTGCGGTACAGGGAGAGGTGCGGCCGGTTGAAATCACCGAGGAGGAGCTTCGGCAACAGTACGAGCTCGACAAGGAAAATTTCAGAGTGCCGGCCAAAGTAAACCTCGAACAGGTTTTCCTCGCTGATGACGGATCGAGCTCTGCCGAACTCTCTCGCCGTGCTCGCGGAATCGTCGACAGGGTGCGAAGCGGGGCCGATCTCAAAGCCGAGGCAATTCTCGCGGGCGCTGAGCTTCAGGAACTCGGGGCGATCCCTGCGGATGATTGCCGACCGGAGCTCAAGCAAGCCCTCGAACCGCTCAGCGACGGAGACCTCACGGATCCACTGATCATCCCCGGAGGGATTCAGATTGTGCGGATGGTTGAACGGATCCCGGCGGGGTTCCAGTCCTTTGAAGAGGTTGTCGACGGGATCAGGCGGCAGCATTCTGCCGAGACATACGAGAGTCAGACACGGGGGCTGGTGGAAAAACTCAAGAACCAGTACCTGGTTGAGGTTCATCAAGAGTATCTGGATGTCGTATTCGCCAATCTGGGTGGCGCCTGAGATGCCAGATTCTGGCTCCAAGAAGCGAACATGGATCAAGGACCTTCGTGCCGGTGCTGACATCGAAGAGTGTTTCGCGGTCCGGAGCGTTGATGTGCGGCAACGGCGTGGTGGCGGCCCGTACCTTGCGGCGACACTCGGCGACCGTACCGGCCAGGTGACGGCGCTGGTATGGCAGAACGTGGATCGGTTGCGCGGGGCCCTCGAGGCCGGCGGTGTGGTTGCCATCAAGGGTCAGGTCCAGCGATACAACCAACAGCTCCAAGTGGTCATTCGCCATGCCGAGTCTCTTCCATCCGAGTCAGTGGAGGATGAGATCTTTGTACGTTCGTCGGCCGTTGATCCGGCGGTGTTATGGAAACAGCTCATCGAGGTTATCGAGGAGATGTCCGATCCCGACTTGAGCCAGCTGCTTTTCCGGATTTTCTCCGACCCTGAGATTGAAGTTCTCTTCCGGTCGGCACCCGCTGCGCGCTCGATGCACCATGGCTTCCGCTCCGGACTGTTGGAACACACGGTATCGGTGACCACCGTGGCACGGATGCTGGCGCAGCACTATGGCCTCAACCGTGACCTGGTGGTGGCGGGATGTCTGTTGCACGACTTCGGGAAGATTTGGGAGCTGGAAATCGGGGCGTCGATCGAATATACGGACGACGGTCGTTTGATCGGCCACATACCCATGGAAACCCTGTTCGTCGACAAGAAGATCGGTGAACTGGAGAACTTCCCGGCCGAAACCAGGCGACAGCTCCTTCATATCCTGCTCGCTCACCACGGCGAGTATGACTTCGGTTCGCCTCGTCGCCCGAAGACGCCTGAGGCCCTGCTAGTTCACATGACCGATAATCTCGACTCGAAGATGGCGGGGATGCTCGAGGCGATTGCAGCTCAGGGTTCGGACGACGAGGCGTGGACGCCGTACTCGCGAATCCTCGAACGGCATATTTATCGTCGGCAGATCCCGTCCCAAGACGATGACGGGGAGTAAACCGAACCGTGCCATCCCGCCCGTCACGAGCGCTTAGCCGCATCGACGTCACAGGTGCCACCCTTCGCATTGTTTGTACTATTCGCGTTTCAGTAGGTCAGCGCCTTTCGGCCAAACAATGCGAAGAGTGGCACCATGCACACCGAAGCGAAAGGCGCAAAGAAGCGTCGGTGACGGTGGCACCTTACTCGCCGATCCGGGATGTGCGAAGAAGCTTCGGTGCACCTACCTCGTCGAAGCAAGGCAAAAGAAGAAGCTTGGTTGATGGCTAATAGCCTGCGACATCATGAACTACCGCGGATGCTCTGCGCTACCTCTCCATCATCCGGGAATCGCCCCAGCGAGCGCTTCGAGAACACCAGGTCGCCATCGACGACGACCTCGAAGACACCGTTCGCACCCTTGATCAGATGCGTCGAGGTACCGAATTCCTGATCCAACTCGGCCGCCAGCCCGGCGGCCCGTGGTTCGTAGTTTCAAACAACGCAATATTCGATCGATATGTCCATCGTCCCTCCACGCCTACTCAGAGCATCTTATCTGATTCAAACCCGCGCCCACCTGCCAGATACTCGATTCTCGATTCTCGATTCTCGATTCTCGATCCTCGATACTGGATACTCGACGTGTCACGGCGAAGTGCATGGCGCGAAGCCGGATCCACCCACCCACCCAGACACAATTCAGCGAGAAGACCAATGAATTCGTTGAATCGAGGATCGAGCATCGAGTATCGAGCATCCAGGTCGGTTAACTCTTTACATTTACACAATTTGCCAGCAAAATAATCCCATGAACCACAGCCGGGACCGAAGCCAGCCCTCCTGCGGTGCTAGCATCATCCCCGTCGGGACCAACGATGGTCGACGGACCTCCGTAAACTGATACGGGGAAAGATGGTGAAGGAGAACCTGTGCGTTCAGATTGCAGGCTTGGGCAGCCGCGACGAGGTGGTCATGAATGACCTCCAGTGGATCCAGTCCGCCAAGAACGGCGATGAGGATGCTTACGCGGAGCTGGTGCGACGCCACTCGGGAGGTCTTCACCGCACGGTGGCCAGGATCCTTGCTGACGACACCGAAGCCTGGGATGTGGTTCAGATGGCGTTTCTTAAAGCTTGGCAGAAGCTTGATCGGTACAACCCCCGCTTCAGCTTCACTACCTGGTTGTATCGTATCGGCACCAACCTGGCCATCGACCTCTTGCGGTCTCGTACCAGCCGGGAACGGGCGCACAAGGCAGGTACCGAACATCGGCTTCGTTTGGTCGGATCTGGGGAGGGCGCTGGTGCTCGGGCTGACAGCACTGAGGCCACAAACGTCTTGCAACAGCTTGTGGAGGTATTGACCCCGCAACAACGGAGCGCTTTCGTCCTCCGTGAGATGGAGGGGCTAGAAACGGCGGAGGTGGCCGAGGTGCTGGGCTGCTCCGCGACAACGGTTCGCAACCATATTTTTCAGGCGCGAAAGGCGCTCCGCAGGGAACTCAAGGCGCGTTTTCCTGAGTACCTGCCAGCGTCCGAGAGGGGATGACATGAACTGCGAGATCTTTCGCGATTCGATTGGGTCCTATGTGGACGAGACGCTCGAGGAGGATCGCCGCCTGTGGTTCCGGACCCATCTTCGAGAATGCCCAACCTGCCGCGAAGAAGCATTGCGGGAGGAACCCAGCCTGCTCTTCGCCATGGCTCCGGCGTCGCAAAGCGAGCCAGAAGCGGTTGAAGCATGTGTGGCCGCGGTGATGGGTCGGATTCGGCAGGACCGTCTCAAGCGCCGTTTACTTCAGCGTCGTCGTCCTTGGTTCGCTGCGGCGGCTGCGGCGATCATCGCTATCGGTGGTGGCCTGACCTGGCGCTCAGTGATCGGTGGTGGGAGCGGAACTCAAGAGTCGGTGGTTGCGTCCGCGAAGGGCTCCGAACTGCAGAGATCTCCCCCTACGGTAGAGGTTGAGATGGCAGGTGAAGAAGTTCGTGTCTACCAATTCGCAAACGATGAGGATTCCGATACGGCGGTGTACTTCATCGTCGATCCGGCCTTGGAGCTCTGACCATGCTACGGAAGGCTTTCGTATTGGTGGGCGCGATCGGGATAGCGACGCTGCTCGCTGCCGCCGGCACCAATATGGTCTCGCGCGCGTTTCAGCTTGAACATGCCTCGGTTTCTGAGGCCTCTGCGGCAATTCAACCGATGTTGTCAGAAGCCGGTAGCCTGACGCTTCAACCGAGACTTTCGAGAATCGTGGTGCAGGATCAACCCGAGATCATCGACCGCGTGACGGAGATGATAAACAACCTCGATCACGTTCCGGGGCTCTTCAGCGTTCAGGTTGAACTGCTTGAGGGCGCCGAGCCGAAACCTTTCGGAACGCGCGAAGAAATTAAGGCTGAAGATCGACTCCGAAAAATGTTTGGAGTAGCTGCCTTTCGTCGACTCGGAAATTCCATGATTGAGGGTCAACTGGGCAATCGCGCCCAGGCTGATCTCGGCCCAGATTTCCGGGTGTCGTTTCTCCCCCAACCGCCCGAGAGGTCGGGAAATACCCCTTGGGGGTCCGTGGAAAGGAGCGACCGGATTTCCCTCCGGCTCCTGGTATTGGAGCGCATGGAGGCTTCGTCTGACGGAGAGTTGACGGCCCGCGAACTCTTGCGCACCAATGTTTTTCTCTCGCAGAAGCAGACCGTTTATATCGGAGCAGGCAGCTCCGAGGAATCCGACCACGTACTCGTACTTGTCGTGCGCGCGATGGAAACTGGGAGCCGCTGAG
>Ga0316197_10000514_pt1 | contig 26950 bp, 26 predicted proteins | sample OudBiesiAoxic_MG_FD_204939 | JGI IMG/M metagenome (GOLD analysis project Ga0316197, IMG submission 204939) | Coastal sediment microbial communities from Oude Bieten Haven, Netherlands - site A oxic | ecosystem: Environmental > Aquatic > Marine > Coastal > Sediment | place: Netherlands... | reverse complement strand
CATAGCGGTATTACAAAAACAGCTTGGTGACCGCTTTCACTATGTACCTATTGTTTCTCGTGAAACGGTCAATGATGCACTTACGGGTAGGATCCCTGATGCATTAGCTTCTGGTATTTTGCAACAAAGGACAAAATTGCAACACAATCCTTTACAGAGTTTTTTTTTAATATGCGGTAACCCTGCAATGGTAAGAGATACTCGAAAGACACTAGAATCGCTCGGTTATAAGAAACATTTACGACGTCAGCCAGGTCAATTTACTTCGGAGAATTACTGGTAATAAAAATAGCGATTCCTTAAATAGCACAAACGAATATTCACAAATACCATGCAAGTATTGTCTGCTTCTGCACTGTATTAATGCAAACTCGTTTTTAGAACGCTATTTTCAAGAGAAAAAACATAAGTTTCTCATACGCTGCAGGGAATATTAACTATTGGTCTAATTATTGCTCTGAATAGTAGATAGTTAGATTACGATTTAGTCATTAATTTCCCTCTACATATCATTAGGCTTATTATGTCTACAAAAGCAATACAACACACCTTGTTTGAAGATGCGCAGGGTATTCTTATCGGAACACTGCTTGCTGCACTTGGTATTACCTTTTTTAAATCAACGGGTTTATTTATTGGCGGTACGGCGGGGTTAGCTTTCCTAGGGCAATACGCGACAAGTTTTTCATTTAGTGATGTATTCTTTGCGATTAACTTACCCTTTTATTATCTGTCATATCGTCAGCTCGGTTTAGCGTTTACATTAAAAACCTTTATCTCGGTATTTTTACTCTCTATTTTTGTGGAATACGCGCCTTTATTTATGCAATTTGAACAATTGGATCCGATTTATGCTGCGCTTATCGGTGGGCTGCTAGTTGGCTCTGGTTTACTCGGATTATTTAGACATCAAGCGAGTTTAGGTGGCCTAAGTATTCTTGCGCAATATGTCGCGCAAAAATATGGCGTGTCGATTGGTAAGTTCCAAATGGCAGTCGATTTTATTGTACTGATTCTTGCTATGTTTATTGTTGATTGGCATGCCATCGCGTTATCCATTCTTGGCGCTATCTCCTATAATCTTATATTGGTTATTAATCATAAACCGGGACGCTATAGTGCAAGATAATAGCGTGATATAGCCATTAAATGTTATTACTGATGATTATGCGGATTGCGATTATTTACTACAGATCGCCATCATAGTGATATCTTGATATTGTTTGTCAAATAATCGCGCACTTTTTTTCACCCCTTCAATTTCAAATTGGTTGTTTTTATATAGCTTAATAGCAACCTCATTGTCTGAAAAAACCTCAAGCTCTAACCTTGTCAGTTGTTGACACCAAGCATGCTCAATTACTTTTTTTAAAAGTGTGTCCCCCACTCCCATACCACGAAAATCAGCGATAACTCCCATACCTAAGTGCCCAACATGGGCCATTGTATTTCTCTCTAAAGGAATAATATCAGCCCAACCAATCACCTTATTATCCAACACTGCGACATATTGAGCATGATTATTTTGAATGTTAGTACGCACAAAACGTTGCATTTTTTCATAAGCAGGCGGTGTTGTTGTTAATAAATAGATCCCTTCTTTTGCAACCGTACACAGTGCTTCGTAGAAACCTTTGATATCTCTCTCTTCTATTCTTCGAAATAGAACATTCATTGATTATCTTCCCTTAGTAAAACTTGTAACGTTGAAGGCAGTTGATTTAACCCGTAAAATAGATCCGCTATTTACTGTCATTGGGAGAGTTATAAAGAAAACTCTTTTAATGCACAAAGCGCTTTTTCAGCTTTAGCGGATTGAACAAAGATATGATCATGATAATAAGCAGCAACCACGTTAGCACTAATCCCCTTAGCGGCTAACTTTTCAGATACTGCTGCGGTTAATCCGACCGCTTCAAGGCTAGAATAAACCGTTAAAGTGATTTGACGAAATGCACCTTCAAATTGCAGCCCAGCTTGTTGGGCTACCTCTTTCTGTAAAACTAATGTTAGCCCCTCAGACTCTACAAATGTTGCGATAGGGTTAAGTGCAACATAATCAATCAACGGACCAGAAACAGTACAAAATACAAATTCTGGTAGCAATAACGTAGGCTCCATCGACTTTAATAATTCATCTAATTCGGTAATACCAGACATACTTTTAATTTCCACATTGTTATACCAACAGAATTAATAAAGAGATCATTCCTATTGGCTAAAATTATCCCTAATACCAAACTGATTAAGTATGTGATCTAATTTTTGCGTAGGAAAAATGACTTAATTCAAGGCGTAAGTTGACGTAAATGGTTGTTCCCTTTGCGAAACTTACAACGAAGAAGTAAGTTATTTTAACCAGCCCAAAAGATCAGCTACTTATTCAGATTGGTATAACTGCATTGTGAGTGTTGAAGTGAGCGTAAATATCCCCTGCAACATACTCCTTAATTAATTTATCGCAGAAAAAATGGTTTAGCGCAATACGTAAGTTGATGTAAATAATTGTTTCCTTTGCAAAGCGACCAAACGTTGAGCTACTTTTTAACATCGAAAAAAAGAATATATCGATGCTTAAAGATGCCACATTAAGTGCAGAAAAATAAGCACTTTATTGGAGACTGTTGATCTTTGCCATTTGAATTTTGTTCAACCCAAAGCGCGGCATTACTGCAAAAACAAACTTGAAAGATGAACAGCCCCTAATACTTTGGTATAGGGTATTCATAATTTGTAATTCATAAACCGACTATTAGGATCTAACTTATAATCTGAAAATGGTTCACAATAAGTAAATCCAAATTTTTTATAAAGATGCCGAGCAGGTTTGAAGAACGCTTGCGATCCAGTCTCTAAACTAATTGTCTTGTAACCACTCTCACTCACGGTTTTCAATACATGCGCTAACAATTTACTCGCAACCCCTAAATGACGAACATGAAGCGATGTACGCATAGATTTAAGTTCAACATGCTCAGCATCTAACGTTTTAATTGCAACGCACCCCATTAATTCTCCATTACTCCAACCACTGAAAAACGTGATTTTATCTGATTTAAGCGCATTCACATCCAACGCATGAACACTTTCTGCAGGTGAGGTCGCGTACATATCAGCTAAGTGTTCCTCTAACAGGTTAATCACCTCCCCACTGGATAAATCGTCTACTTTTATTTCCATTTTCGCCCCGTTTATCTGTTTTCTCTGCGTTCTACTGCTGTCTCGATACGCAAAACTTTAAAGTGCCAAGTGATAACGCTAAAAATGCCTATAAAAAGAGTAAACAAAAGAATAATACTTGAAATGCCATTCCATAAGTTAGCAACATCATTACCAAAATAATAGGTACCTATTAGTCGACCAATAATTAAAGCTAATATCATAGACAGAATCGATTTAATAATAAAACGAATCAGTCCCTTTTCAACCTCACTTTTCAATTTATAAAATTTATCATCTAGATTCATTTTAAATGAGTCCAAATTAGTAGCGCTTACTTGGCGAATTAACGCCATTAATCATCAATTGTTTTTGTACCACACTTTTCACATATAAGATGCCGAGACAATTCGTCCATTGAAGCAACAAAGGCACCAAGAAACCAACCTTTAATTAAGCCCGCAATAAACTCTTTTCTGTTGCGATTTTTTGCGTCCTTAAAGGGACTTGGTTTTCTTACTAAGACTAAAATATGGCATGTACGCGCAGCGCATGATTTACAAAAACACAGCTCTGTATTATTTGACATTGTCACTCCATAAAATGAATGTAAACTCACTATTAAGGGCTTAAAACACGCAACTACAAACGATAGGCAAGGGCTTAACATCCGTTTGCAAATCTTGTTAAATTTCAGCCATCTTATCGACATCAAGACTTTTTAATAAAGCCCATTGCTCTTTGGAAAACATATAATGATCAAGCGTTCCTGTTACATTATTTTTCCAAGGAGAACTTTCATAGGAGATATAATCTAACCAAATAAAAGCCAACCATTTACATTTATATGAAACAGCGACAGGCGAACCATTAATAACTAATTGCTTATATTCAATATTAATATCTTTTGTTTTTAAAAGTAAAAATCGAATTACGGCAATAGCGATTATCAAAAACGTAAGCATCATCAAAGTCAGATTAGGAAAACCTAATTGATAATAAGTGAATAAAAACCACATAACGAAACTATAGCTAATCGTATAAAGTGTCATTTTTTTTATATTGGGTATTACTTTCATTTCCCTAAAACCTTTAAGTTATTTGCCCGTACTTATTGTACTAAAGTAGTGAATTACGCTGTAGCTAAGCAATACAGTCTATTTTTGTTGTATTTGAAGCGCTGATATCTGTTTGCTTGCAATTTAGATAATCAAGTTACTTTGAAATAACGTTTGATTACATGATAAACAGATATGTTTATACCTTGGAGCTACATGGATCGCTAATGGCTAAAAAAGAATTAGTTGACTCACTGGAATGACATTTAGCATTATCATTAACATATCTTACAACCTTGATACTTAGATAAAGACTCAGCTAGCGTTGGCAATTTTTCTAATCATTTTGCTAAACGAAAGACAAAGCAGGTAATAACCGGCCTCCACAGCAACAATAAGGCCTAAACCAATTAAAAAGGGCATAATACCAATCTAAGTAAACAGCTGAATTTAAAGCGTAAGTTTACGTAAATAGTTGTTCCCTTTGCGAAATTCACAACGTAGAAATCAGTTGTTTTAACCCGTAAAGTGATCAGCTATTTACTGCAATTGTTTTAAGTATTGCAAAGCGAGCAACGCTGAGTAAAAAATATAGAGTGGCTCATACTCAAAAAAGAATAATAATCCTACCAAGCAATAAAATCAATCAATAATCAAATTTAAAGCAGATGTGATAGTGGCTAAAATTAATCGCCGTGCTGCGGGGAAATACATGCGTATCAAGTAGATTTGGTATTATACCAATCTGGATAAGTAATTGGTCAGATAATTGTGCAGGAAAATTTACTTAGAGCAAGGTGCAGCCATATCAGAGCAATTTAAGGAATTCGCTTGATATGCCTTAAATAGCTTCTAATTTGGCTTTTACTCGCAGTAGGATACTGAGGGTCATCTCTTTGTCGACTGCATCAGTAAAGTCATGTTCAATCAATAGCGCTATATGCTCAAGCACCCTAGGGATCATCACTTTATTTTCTGATGACCAATACCAACTATCAGCATTTTGAACGACAGCATAACCACCTATTAACCTCATCAGCTCTATTTGGCAAAGCGTATGGTACGATTTATTGTTTCCTAATTGCTCAGAAAAAGAGATCAACCATGAACGCGGTTGATTTTGTAACATGTCAAAACAAGATGACCAGTCTTGAGCGCGATCTATTTGATTAAGCAAATTTTCTAACCCATAAGGTTGATCATGATTTATAAGTTCTACCTGACAATGCCCGATAGCATCAGAATGATAAACTTCTTCAGCAAACTTAATCCCTTTTAATAGGTCAATGGGCTGATTTATATCAAAAGCAAATGGGTCAATATTATCTAGCGTTAATTGAAGTGCCTTTAAAGCTTCATATTGTTGCTCAATACGCGCGAATAGGCGCGCTTTACCTGTTGTTTGATAACCTGCAAAGTGAAGTTCATTTTTTAACACAGGTAAAAGTTCTAATAGCGTCTCTAGTTGTTTTTTCTGGTCATGTTTTAGCACAAAGTTAGAAGTCATGTTTTTTTACCGTAAGTGAATACTTCGCAAAAGGGTGTGCCGAGACTTCCAGACGGATCCAAGTATGCCTATCTTTCACGGTGACTACGTCGCCTTTGGATCTACGATTAATAGTAACGCCTTCATCACGTATACTATAAACGGCTTGCCCTTCGTGAGACTGAAGTACAATAACAAAGGTTTCATCAGCAAAACCGAGAATATAGTATATGTTCTCATGCTCTCCGCCAACGATATCTTGGGTTTTAAAAGGGACGTTAGGATCTTCAATATTCACGTAATAAAAATCTCGGCTAAGGGCGTCGATATGACGTAATATTTGCAAGTTAGCACTAAAAGCGGGAAGAGCAAAAAAAGAGAGAAGTAAAGTTAACATCGTTACAACAGATTTATGCTTTTTCATCATCATCTCTTTTTTCTAAACAGACAAATGGATCATCAAAAGCAGTATCCAAAGAATCAATCTCCGCAAAAGGGTCAATGCCGCCAAATGGGTCAATATTGTCATCTTCAGCAATACCCTGAGGCCATTTTAAGGTTTGAATTGAGCACTTATAAGCAGGTATCGCCTCTCCCCCCTTCAACCAGATAACCATGTTGCGAATATCGGCTAACTTCTTAGAATCTGGCAGGCGAAAGTGAAGCTCACCCTCAATATCTTGAAGGAGCTGTTGCGTTTCTTTAAATACCTTTTGTATATTTAAACCTTCACTCATCGTGACCCTTATAAGAAATTACACTCATTTATTATCATAACCCATTAAATTAACGGGGCAAGCTCATAACAAACACAATGGGCAACCTGACCATTATTTAAAGCAGAACCGCAACACTTCCAATATACGCTTTGTGGCGAACCCGAAGGGCAACGTCTGCTGCCTATTTCTAGTGCGTTTTCGCTTATTTATGTGGAATAATACCAATCTGAATAAGTAGCTGATCTTTTTGGCGGGTTAAAATAACTTACTTCTTCGTTGTAAGTTTCATAAAGGGAACAACCATTTACGTAAACTTACGCCTTGAATTAAGTCATTTTTCCTACGCAAAAATTAGATCACATACTTAATCAGTTTGGTATAACCACAAATCAGTAAGCTCTGCCTTGTAAAAAACCAGTAATTCACTGCAAAAATAAACTTGAAAGATAAATAGCCTCTAATAATTCGTTATATTTCTGTACTATTTTAAAGCAACAAGGTTCACAGTTCTTTAAAGATATAGCGAGCAAACATTGCACTGGAATAAAAACTTGCTACATTTTACCAACAAATGAAAGCGCTTACTTTTATTGATTGAGTTGATTAAATAAAGCTAAAAGATAAATAATTAGCATTTAGTCTCTTGCTGCAGAGAATAAATAAAATCAGTGATCTGCGCTTATAAACTTCGCTAGGAGAAACAATGTTTTATTCAAAACTTAATGCTAAAAAATGGTTTGCTATACCCTTTATATTTACGCTATTAACAGCGTGTGGCAGTTCATCTGACAATCCTGAAGACAATACTCCTATCACTGACGATACACCTATAAACCAAGTTCCACCAACAAATGAAGTCCCCGACATATTCAGCGAAGTTAGCATTAGAAATCAGCGTTTAATAGGCGGCAATGATTCAATCTCACCTGGTTTTGCACTTTATGTATTTGATAATGATCTAACCTCTCCTGGAACAAGTAGTTGTAATGACACTTGTGCTATCACTTGGCCACCACTATTGGTGGAAGATCTCCAAGCAGATGGAGTAATGAACTTAACCACAATAAAGCGCAACGATGGATCACTTCAAGCTGCATATGATGGTCGACCTTTATATTTTTATTCTGGAGACAAGCAAACAACAGACATTAAAGGGGAAGGAGTTGCTGACAGATGGTGGCTAGTGCCCTATGCACCAGAAGTAACCATATCTGCACTCTACGATGATTCAACCCTATTACAAGCAGATACTCAATTTGAAACTGAAGATGCTTTGATTACTCGCTTTTCTGACCGACCACGTACCCGTCATGCAAGAGAAGATCAGTTTCAAGCCTACGATCATTATGTAAAGTTCTACTTTGAGAATAGAGCGAGTAATATTGAAATTATCGATTATGTAGCAAAAGGAGGTGATAGTATCGAAATGAATGTTCGTACTATCTGGCCGCTACATGATGTAGAGGCTGAAAACCGTTGGTGGTATTTAGGGCAAACAACCGTTGCCCAATACGCGCTCAATCGCACCATGGACCATCTCGGGTTTGATGGGCGTTATTATAACTATCGTGTAATAGGCACGATGAATACTCGTCTAGGCCGTGAGATTCGCATCGGAGATGAATTAGAATTTGAAGTTAGCCAATTTAGTGCACCTGGTCTTCCTCGTGGACAGGAAAACTACTATGGCACCACCTTTCTTTATATTGTCGGTGAAGGCATCGTTCCTTGGTACACAAAAGCCTCAGGTCCTTACCCAGAAGACAGTGCAAAAATACCGGAACAATATTGGCTAGGAGGTAAAACAAGCCTTCATTATCAATATACCGATGAACCGAATGACCACTTTATGCAAATGGCAACTAATCTCGGTTATGATAACGGGCAAACATTCTTATTGGGGCGCCGTGTTCATCACTCCTCTTTTATAGATGGTACCCATGATGAAGATGCTGACAATGGCATTTTTGCTGATAATGTTGGTTTATCAGGTGAGCGATATGTAAATCAACGCTGTACAGATTGTCATACACGAAATGGGGGGACACCGGTCGCGAGTGACGGCGAGTTATTAGATCGTTGGATATTTAAAGTTGGCGATCTCGCAGGAAAACCTGATCCAGCGATCGGTCGAGTATTACAGCCCAATGGCAGTAGCGGTGAAGGCGAAGTGTCTATTGCTTATTGGACTGAATTAGAGAATGGCTTGCGCGTACCAAATTACCAATTTAGTGGCTCAACACCAGCGACATTCTCAGCAAGAATTGCACCTCGCTTGGTTGGTTTAGGTTTACTTGAAGCGATTAACGAAACCGATATTTTGGCATTACAAGATGCAAATGATGAAAATGGTGATGGTATATCGGGTATAGCGAATAAAATAACTGACCCAGAAAATAGTAAACTCACTCGCTTAGGTCGTTTTGGTTGGAAAGCTGGGACTGTTAGTGTCCGTCATCAGGTCGCAGCTGCACTCAATACCGATATTGGCGTGCGAACTTCAGTATTACCCAGCCTTGATTGTGGTTCACAACAAAACTGTAATAACGACACTGCGATCATGCCAGAAGACAATTTAAAAAACTTGGTAACCTATATATCGACCTTGGGAGTCCGCCCTCAACGTGTATGGAAAACAGGTGAGGAAGATAGTGAAGTTGTTGCCGGTAGTCTCAAATTTGAGCAAATTGGTTGTACTAGCTGCCACACTAAAACTTATCAAACCAGTGAGTTTCACCCATTAGCGGAGCTGCGTAACCAGACCATACACCCATATACGGATATGTTATTACATGATATGGGAGAAGGACTTGCGGATACATTAGGCGAAGGATTGGCGAGCGGCAGAGAGTGGCGTACAACCCCTTTATGGGGTATCGGTTTAGCCGCGTGTGTCACCGGTGGTGTGGTCAACCAAACAGGAGCAGAAGGCGGAGAAGTATGTACCCCTCATCACGCTTATTTGCATGATGGTCGTGCCCGTTCAATTGATGAAGCGATTCGCTGGCACGGCGGAGAATCGCAAAAATCCACAGACGCCTACAATGCGCTATCAACGGCTGAAAAGGACTCTGTTCTCGCCTTTTTAAACTCACTATAATGGCTGCTAAATAACGAGAATATCAAGCGAACTATCTTCGGTTCGCTTGATATACAAAAATAATATCATTCAGCCTAAAAATTTGCGATTCACTCCGATATTGTATCGCTTACCAACGTCCAGTTTTTGATAAACGCACAATGCCCGCAATGCTCCTGAACTTCAATGGTTAACGATTTCTCATCATTTTCACAGCAGCTACACCATCACTAGCGGTTCATCACAGGGTACCTCGAACCATGACCAAAATAGGGCTAACATCTCATCGCTCATTTCGTAAGACTTACCTGCTAGGTTTTCATTTCGCTGTTTTGCGCGAAGGCAACACGTTTTGAAACTCACATCAAGATAATGAACTTCACTTTCGAGCCCATTTTCTGCAGCCCATTTAACACAATTTGTTCTATCTTGTTTGGTCCAGTAACCTAAGTCAAAAATCACCGAGATGCCAAGGCCCATCATCTGAAGAGCCGCGCCTTTAAACAGATTTTCAAGTATCACGATACGTGCATCGAAATCCTCTCGCGACATATGCTCACCATACAACGGGATCATCCACTCATCTATAGAGAACCTAAAAGCAGACTGGCGCTGCGCTAATTGTTTTGCATAGGTAGTTTTACCTGAGCCAATAAACCCACTGATGAAGTAAACGGTTGCCACATCCTTTCCTTGTTTTAAAGCTAAATGTAAATCTTGCCTTTCATATATAAAACACCTTTGCCTGACACGATGATATGCTGCTCCGATACCGTACAATTGAGCACACCGCCGCGCTTCGATGCCTGATAGGCCAAGAGCTCTTTCTTATCAAGTTTTTCCGCCCAATATGGCGCTAAACCGGCATGGATTGAACCCGTTACAGGATCTTCATCGCCTCCATTTGCAGGCCAAAAATAACGACAAACAAAATCATATTGCACAGAGGTTGAAGTAACAACCACATCTAAAGGAGCAAGTTGCTTCAGCAGTTCAGCATCATATTGAATCTCGGCAACATCTTGCTCACAGGGCAATACAACAAAATAAGCTTGTCTGTTTTTTAGTACCTCAACGGGCGTTTTAGAAAGGCCAGCAAGCAGTTGCTCTGGCGCAGCGCAAACTAACACAGGCTTTTGAGATGGGAAAGTCATTTCTATTTCACCCTGCTCGTTGAGCATGACAGTTAAATGACCAACTTCAGTGGTTATAAATTCGATCTTTTTATCTAATCCAAATTCGTGAAACAACACATAAGCAGAGGCCAGTGTTGCATGACCACAAAAATCGATCTCTGTAAGGGGAGAGAACCAGCGGATCTCATATTTATTGTGTCCAACCGGTTTCAAAAATGCAGTTTCAGAAAGATTATTCTCAGCAGCAATATTTTGCATTAACGCATCAGAAAGCCAATCGTCAACGGGCACAACAGCTGCAGAGTTTCCCTTAAATTGCTGATCCGTAAATGCATCAACCACAAATATATTTAATTCCAATCTGTTAATTCCTTTAACTGTTATACGCTACCTTGCGACTCGACCACTAAGATCCTTGCCTCACCGAGGGGGTGTGCAACATGCTCAGTGCCAATAGAAGCATAAAATATATCACCGGTTTGTAGAACAGTGGACTGCTCAATCCCCCCCTCTTTAAATAACATCTCAACGATACCATCTAAAACAACAAATACCTCTTCGCCATCGTTGACATGCCATTTGTAAGGTTGATCGGTCCAATGTAAACGTGTCGTTATACCATTCATATTAGCGATATCTTTTGCGCCCCAAGCTCGATTAGACTTGAACGTTTTACTTCTGATAATTTCCACGATAGTTCCTAATAATTAATCGGTATGAGCACGCGTAAGTAGGCAAAATAGTTACCAAACGAAAAAAACTTTAGTGAACCTGTTTGTTATCCCTGCTCACTCTGGCAATTCCAGCAAGTTTCAAAGGAGGGATCATTTTTCTCAGCGCAATGACGACAAACCCAATCTAAACCAGAACGTTGCTGCAGTGCTGCTTGCGCAATTGTCTCCGCCCGTTCAAAGTCGCTATCATCAAAAACCCAAATTTCAGGCCAAGCATCAAAAGCTGAGATCTCCCCCACAGCACCTTGCGAAAACTCATTTTTGATAAATACATTAATGCCTTGTGCCTCAATGAGATTCTTTAAATTATTCACGATAAAGTGATTTTCGTTGCAATATACCCTCTTCATAATTAAGCCTCCTTTAACACCACACTAAGCAATTATTGCTGTTTTTTATTAAAAAACAAATGTAACTAATTGGTTTATTAAATTTATTAGAGACTCCTTAATAGCGGTAAAACCATATTATGTAATAGGTGCTGCCCTTGCTCTGTATAGATAATTAACAAAGCAGCTACATTAAAGAATACGGTGATTCGATAAATACTGATAAATTCACTTTTGCTTGTCTTGTGTCGTAACTGCTTTTGGGCAAACAAAGCGCCAGGCCACCCGCCGATGAGCGAGAAAAAATGCAATGTAGATTCAGGTGTGCGCCAGCGATTATTTTGAGCTGAATATTTATCTTTTGCGTAGACAAATATAGTGATCAAACTTATCACTAAATAGGCAAAACCAACATAAGCAGGTAACTTACCATTAACAATCGAGATGCATAATCCAATACAAAAAAACAGAGTAAGCAAAGGTCCGAATATGGTGCCTTTAGGCTTACTACTTTTATTGCTGTTAGTTGCGCGACTGCGGCCATTTACTTGATGAGTATCACGGGAAAATTTGATATTGGTCGCTTTGTAGCGATTATTTTTTTCACTAACCAATTCATAGGTGATCAATTCCCCCTCCACCGGCCTACGCGAGCGCGGGTTAAAAGCTTTAATATGGACAAAAGCGCGGACACCTCCTCCGTTGGGCTCTACAAAACCAAAACCTTTATCATCATTCCAGTTTGTAACTTTACCTTGAAACTTCATGTGACCTCTTAAATCTTGGCTACGCCCACTTAATCATTGGTTATAATGTGCAGCGAAACGTAACTCACTATTTTATTTTTGTTTAAAGCTTTTTCAGTTGAAGTTAATAACAAATCTATCATCGAAATTATGACGCTTGAGAGACGCTTTCATTTATTCAACTTCTTCTTGTTCTACTTTTCGTAAATTTATTTCGTATGAACTAAAACGAGCTGTGATTTTCATGACGTTTCCATCAAAAATAACGCTCTCTAGGACATTAATACCAATCTGAATAAGTAGCTGATCTTTTGGGCTGGTTAAAATAACTTACTTCTTCGTTGTAAGTTTCGCAAAGGGAACAACCATTTACGTCAAATTACGCCTTGAATTAAGTCATTTTTCTTACGCAAAAATTAGATCACAGACTTAATCAGTTTGGTATAAGATGGCCTTCAGTAATCTCGCAACCTTCAAAACTTACTTTTGTGCCCCGCTCATCTTCAGGCATTATGAATTCACAAAACAATGTTCGGTGCAAAAAAAGTTTTAATACCTCTATCTTCACTAGCACCGCATTTTACTAATCTGTATCTGGATCTTGTTCTGGCTTTTTACCCGATTCAGAGATGACAACTGGATACATTTGCCCATCAATTGAGTGTTTGCCTTTTTACGTGATTTGGCGATTTGAAAAATCCAATCATCCCTAAATCGAAGTTATAAAATAGCTTCCGACTTTTCGGTAGTGGGAATAAATCAATTAACTTCGTATCCAAAGAATACTCACGATCATCATAATGAATTCGTTCAGAACCAAATTACCTACGCGAGGTAAAGAACTGATAAATATGATCGTTATCAAATTTAATAATATTTAATATTGCAACATGAAGGTCGTCAAGCTTCATGTTCTCATCGACTTCACAAGAGCAGTCATCACTTGCATAAAAGCCAGCCAACAATGTGATTTTAATTGCAATAGTCATTGATACACTCAATTACACCCTCATGCAACTTGAATACTCTTGTATGCGTATGTTTAAACTATTACTAATTTTTTGATATCCATATTTTCACGAATGAAAGTATATTATATAATTCATGAATTCGACCAGAAGCAGTTAAAACTTCAATCTGTTCTTTTAGCTAAGTATCAATCACTTCTCTTATGGTTTCATACGAGACACCAAAAAACGAGATGCTTTCATTAAACCATTAAAATATTGCTTTTTTTCCAACCTAACTTGTTCTTCTTTAATAGGTATTTGATTGTAAATATTCAGCTCATCAGCTAGGTAACTCAAAAATTATGACTGTTCCATTGCTCACTCCTAATATATGAAAACTTACGAATACGGATAACGAGGCTGTAGAATTTCTCATTTTCAGCTTCATTACTTTAAATAAAGACGACAATAATTCACAACTAATTGAGGTTCAATAGATTACTCTATTTTCAATAACTGATTGATTAAATTGAGTCATAAGTGGGTTTGTGAAGCTAATAATGAGGTTGTTTGATGTTTGAGGGCCTCCCCCTTCATTTAATGTAGGCTATTCCTTAACTTCTCGATGTTATTTAACAAAGTAAATGTAGATACAACTTAAATAGCATCTGTTAATTTAATTACTTTCGACTTGCTCAATTGAATATTTTTTTAGTGCTAATAAACGTAATTCTTCAATAACCCCTTCTTTTTTCATTTTTATGATTTCAAGGGATACATTACCTGCTAGCACATGATAACGATTATGTAAAAAAAGATAACTATTCTCTTCATGTAGAACAACTGGAGGCTGAAACTTATTAATGTCGTAATTTTCACCTAGTTTATTCAAAACAAAATGTGCGGTGCCCTCTAACTCAATATAAATATCAGTACGCCCGAGTAATACACGCTTCATACCTTGAGTTGCAGTTGTAACTGTTGATCGATTTTGTCTCGAAACACGTGGTTCAATTTTATCATGAAGAATTTTAGACCCCTTACGATACTCCACGTGTTTTTCAATTTTATCAAAACTATCCCAACTCTCGATCAACAACTCGGGATCAGTAAAGTAAGCAATATTCTTCATAGTAAAATGCGCTTCTTCTACACGTAGTAAATTATCTCGGCCATCATTATAAGATGATATGCGGTTTATCTCGCCATCTAACTTGCCCTTAATAAATTGATATTTCACTCGGGCAGTTGGAAAACTTACATACTCAAAATCATAATTTAAACGCTTGAATGCTTCTCGATAAATCATTTCTGACCAAATACCATATATTGTAGATTTCAATTCAGATGACCCCCCCACTACAATTTTAGGGTTTGCAGATAATACTGGACATATAATGAGTAAGTACATGATAACTAATAAAGAATAGTACTTTTTCATATGGTCACCTAAATGCTAGATATTTTAGATATAGTATAAGCAACGATTACACATCCTGCATTTTTCTGATATAAGATAGTTAGTTGCATATGACATTAGCTAACGCCCACATTAAGCGAATAAAAATGTTTGGTTAAAATCGCGAAGCGATAACCAACTGTTTTTATTCCGTTTAAGCAACTTATAGGGATTAAACTATATACTTAGTTAAATAGGCTTTCTTTTTCTTCTTTAAGTATTGCATTTGCGTTTAATTGATCTTCAACTTTTGTCTTATCTATTATAAAAGGTTCATTTGAGTCAAAGATAAAGTTAGTATTAAACCTTGATCCATCTGGTTTAGTGATTAGATTACCCTGAGGCATGTTGAAGTCGAACTTATAACCTAACCTACTTCTCAAATCACCTGACCCCATTTTGTACTTATTAAAGACTTCTGCTATTTCAGGGTCTGTATTTTCATCTTTAATCGTTTCAATAAGACCGTCTGAGGTACAAAGCCCTTTATTACTATCTTGGCACTCTATGACATACTCAATAAATATTAACTCTTTTTTATTAAGGTTATTTTGTGGTAAAGATAATAACTCAAATGTTCTTTTAGAGATGAGCCCTTCTTCTAATGCTGAATTTGGATCGTTAATGATATATTTCATTACAGGGCTAAATACGCCAAGAGCTTCTCTTCCCCCATAGCCAAATAGTAATACAGCCCTAATCGTCTTATCGAAGCTATAGCCTAAATCATCTTGTAAAGTTAAAAGGTAAACATCTTTAATCGCTTTCCAATCTGAATCGTTAGGGAATCTTTCATAGGAATTTGCATTACTTTCGATTGTCTTTGATAATTTTATTAAGTTATCTCGGCTCATAGGGTACGGAGAATCTTCATAACCACCACAACCAGTTAAAGCAGACATAGCTAATACCAAAAAAAATATTTTAATTTTATTGAAGCCCATTACATTTATCCTTAATTTATTAATATTAGAGTTAACCACTACTGTGAATATCCCTATAACGAGGCTGTAGAATTACTCTTACAGCAAAAAATGACTAAAAAACGAGTTCCTGTAATGAACCCTAAGCGTTTTAAATTAGCTAGGTAATGCATTTGGAACCCGAAAATTGGGCCTAAAATCTCAAGAAAGAGTTATTCTACGACCTCAACGCCGCGTTAAGCGGACTAAAATTGTGGGTTATAATGTGTAGCGAAGCGAAACGTAACCCACTGTTTTAGTTCCGTTTAATTGCCTTGTTAGCTTTTTACTCTGCCGAGAAATCTTCTGGCCAAATAAAGTAAGCACCAAAACGACCTTTTTTAGCCTCTCCACCTGCAGTTACACCTTTATCTGTTAGGGTCTGTTTTTCATTTTCTTCTTCTATATAACCCGACGAAAGTAGTTTTTCTAATAGTTCAGATGTCTTAAGCTTAAGTTTACTTGCCAATTTAGAAGATGTAATTTTTGTTGTTACACTCTTTTCTGTAGATGAACCTAATTTGGGAGTCTCATCTTCTTGTGTTGGCTTCTCAACTTTCTGCATTGAAACTCTGATCTCATCGCTAATTCTGATGATCCTCTGTGCTTCTTCGTAGGTGTCTCGGTACATAACAGAGTCTTCTTCACGAGAAACATGCACACCCATTTCATTATTATTAACTTGGCTAAATTCATAGAGGTTTAAGCTAGTAATAATACATCTTTCTTTAAAGCGGCGCCTACCATTGAGTTTTTGCGATATATATAAATGCCAGAGTTATCTGCAGAAGGAGTACCGAAGGACTGTGCAGATTTAGTGAGCTCTTTTGACTCCATTGGAACTGAAGAACAGCCAGATAAAATGACAGAGGAGACAATTGTTGCCAGTAATACTTTTTTCATTTTTTTCCCTTTGAAAATTAAGAAGATATCAATTACCTTCCTTGGTAAATATATTCTCTAATGCCCACATTAAGTGCACTAAAATTGTTTGCCAAACTTGTTAATGAACGATACATGGCAAACTGTTTTTTCCGTGTAAATTGCTTGTTAGCTAATTGAAATTACTAGCTTCGATGAGTTTAAACGCTTTGGCATTCATTGCGCCATTATCAAACAATTTTTCGACATCAAATTCTATTAACCGTATGTCTTTAGGTTACTGATTATTGACGACTATTTTCACACAAATAATAAAAGTCACTCTCAATGTATGAGTTATAGTAAACGTTGAGATGTCTTTCCCAATGAAGTTACTAAACTGTTTTTCATTAGTAAATTTTATATACATTGTTGGAGAGCATACTGAGAGATAGTGTAAAGAGGAAAGCGTCAAAAGTTATAAATTAACAGTTAACGCCATCGTATCTTGTTATGAATTGTAAGGTTTGTTTGAAGTGATTTTAGCAAAACCTTTTATTAATCTATAAATAGACCAGAACCAAACAGCTAATAAAACAAAATATCCAACAACAAAAAATAGAAGAATAAAACCAATGATGGATAACCCTAGGCCCCACCAAAAGATATTTATTATGTTTGAATAATGATCTTCAAAGAGAGTACCCACAGCATCCCCTTTTTTTACCATTGCCCAAATGGCACCAATAATCCAAAATATGCCAGTAAAAAGGCCAATCCCCATAAGCGCGTAAGCTATAAGTGCATTTGTTTTAGCGGCATCATCCTGGCTAGATAAGTTAATTGTTGTTTCTAATTCAGACATCTTTACATCCTTTGTATAATTAATAATAAAAATCCATAACAGCGTGTTAAACAAATATTTCGACATTTAACTTAGAAACACAGAGTATTCTGCATTTATACCAATTACAGTAAATAGCTGATCTATTTTTCTGATTAAAACAACTAACTTCTGCGTTTTAAGTTTCGCAAAGGGTAAACCCTTTACGTCAACTTACGCCTTTAATTAAGCCGATTATTCAGCGTAAAATTTACATCACATGCTCAATGTAATTGGTATTATTTTATCAATAGCTAAATTACTTTATTTTTTAACATTTCCTTTAGAATACTCCTATAACAACTAAAATCAAAGCGTTACAGTCAAAAATATCAACCCTAAGTCACAAAAAACATTAAACTATCGTAATCATTGATGACTGGTAATAAAGGTTGTGACTAGTAATAGAATTGCCAGTCATTTTATGTGTTTGATAGAAAATAAGTTTGTGACTGATTTGGAGGTGTTCCAACTTTCACCGCTCTGGTATTTTGGTTTTATCGGCAAAATATAAAAATTTAGAACCACTATTTAAGAAAGTAATAAGCGCTTTTGATGCCAAAAAATTCGACATTATTAGCTGAGTCACACTTGGATAGACTTAAACTGTTAAATCGCGACTTGATCTCAAGTACCATCGCGATCATAAAGACATTACATCAAAAAAAGAGTTATTCCCGTATCAATCGAATGGATAAATTACTAGCAATGTAATTCAAAATTTATCGCAAGTATAAAAATGATGAGAATGGGCGAATAATTAGAATAATCACTTCATTCCAATCAAAAACAAAGCTATTTAGCAACCAGAGTAGACATAGAGACTTAAACCTTAATGACTGTTAATCCGACAGAGCAGACCTTAGAATTAATGATTTTTGGATCTATTTACAGTGTTTAAAAGATACAGACCTACCTTATCCTGATAGTTAACTAAGCCACCAAAGCCACCAGTCATGAAGTTCAACTGGGCTGACTTCAATGTGCCTTAGTTGATATAATATGTCGATTACTTGTTGGGTCAAGATCAGTTCGCTAAAAGAAGACATTAGGCTTAAAGTTTATAATGGCATTTGGAGAAAAAATGCTTGTAAATTGCTTATCACAATCAATATATAAGCAGTTATTTTAATTTAAATATAATTCACTAATGCGAGCTTTATAGCAATTAGCATCAATGAAAATCCTGCTACTTTATCAATTTTTTGTTTTTGTCGATTGAAACGAGGTAGTATACTTGGGTGTGATAACAGTAAAGCAACACCGCTGTACCAGATAAAATGTGCCAACATAATTATCAACCCATAACTAGCTTGCATTATTAGCGGAGTATCTACCGACACCACTTGAGTAAAAATACTTAAGAAGAAGATAGATGTTTTGGGGTTTAATATATTGCAAGTAAATCCTAAACGTAAGGCTATAAAGGGTGACATTTGAGTCGTTGAATTGCTTTTGTCTTTATTTAAAAGCTCGCGTGTTGTTAATAACTGCCAAGCAATATATATAAGATAAGCTGCACCTAAATATTTGATTGCCGAAAATAACCATGCTGAATTTGCAATCACTACTGCTAATCCTGCAATTGAATAGCTGGCGTGAATACAAACAGATAAACACATACCTAAGCTCATATATAAACCTGCCAAACGACCATTATATATGCTCGTACGCGTCACCATCACAAAATCAGCACCAGGTAACATAGCCATAAAAATAGCAATTGTGCTCACCGCGATAATTTCTGCTATATAAGTATTTATTAATAATTCCATATCACTTCCTACAATTCGATGTATGCTCTCAGCAACTCATTTATTCACTGCAACTATGTTAATCTATGAGCTATTTAAAACAATATACCTATTTGTAAAAGGACTTGTGCTTCATGAACACAAATAAATTAATCCCTTTATTATCCGACATGGCTATTTTTGTCACTGTGGTTGAGCAGGGAAACTTTAGTAAAGCGGCAAAAAAACTTGGGGTAACGCCTTCAGCAGTGAGTCGACAAATTAGCCGATTAGAAGATGCATTAGGTATCAAATTATTACAGCGTACTACACGACAATTGGCATTAACGGAGTCAGGGACAATAACGTTTAATCATTGTAAGCAGATGGTAGAGTCTGCGGATCAAGCTGTTAATGCTAGTCGTTCTGCAACATTGACAGTTAGTGGGTTATTGAGAGTAGCAGCACCAAAATCATTAGCCAATAAAATATTAAGACCACTCTTTGTTGATTTTTTGAAATGCTATCCTGATATTCAGTTGCATTTAAAAGTATCTGACCGTATTTTAGATCCTATCCATGACGGTGTAGATTTCTTAATTCATATTAATGATACCCCCATTGAAGCCTTGGTAAACGTCAAACTTGGGCATGTTGAAAATGTGGTGTGTGCTAGCCCTGATTTTCTATCCAAATACAAGCTACCATCACACCCCGATGATTTAAAAAATTTAGCTTGCATATGCTTAGGCGAAAATATGACTGATAGTCGTTGGCGATTTAGTAATAAAAATCAACAAACTACCGTACAAGTTACGGGGTCATATCTAATTAATCATAGTGAGATGCGCAGAGATGCTATTGAACAGGGCTTTGGTGTTGGTTCTTTACCTGATTATATCGCGCAACAGGGTATTGAAACGGGGAAACTTATTCCATTATTGGAAGATTGGCAGTTAGCAGGGAGTTACCAAGGTGATATTTGTTTACAGTATGTGCAAAGTAAATACCTACCTAATAAAAACCGTGTGTTTATCGATTTTATGAAACAAAAGTTACTTATAATTCAGCCTGATTCGTAAGTGGTGGTTCTGGTTTGTGGCAAAAGTTAGCGTTTACAACGAAAAACTATCGGTAGCTATGAGCTTAAACTTGACTCACAAATGAGCAACTAATTTTGGTTAATATTAGTCTAAATATGTTCATGGTCGCACAATAGCTCAATGACCGTTTTATGCTCTGAAATACCGTTAATAAATCAAATTATTACGGCAGGAAATCCGACAAAGCAGACGTTACCTTTAAGTCATTCCGCCCCCAAAGCGTATTAATAATATGCAAAATAAGTAAACAATAATACTCAACCACAAAGTTTTATAAAAGTTTAAAAAACCTGCAATATCGACAATTAGCATGCTGTTCGTTATCTTTTTTAGAATGTTTTATGTGCATAACATGACATATTTATTAATAACTTAAGATGTTATTTGTATTCCTAATACAGAAAGCCTATGTTTAGACTTTAGTGAATTTAAAGTCAAATTACTGTATGGATACAATGAGGCATTATTATATGAATATAAAATCGATATTTTTCTACGTATTACTCACTTTCTCTTTAAACGCTCAATCTACCACCTACACAGTCACTACAGATAGTGATCAAGGCATAGGCTCACTTCGAGATTTCATCGAAAAGGCCAATGCTAATCCTGGTTTAGATACTATCGAAATACCGGCTGCATATAATGCACAAGCACCTATCGCGCCTAATTTGGGTGAAGTCCCTTCAGGTCAAACCGACAACCGAATGACAATTACTGATGATATTATCATTCGAGGATTAGGCGATGATTATGTCCACATTAATGACCATCAACACTGGGTTTCTGATACTGGCTCATTTAATACTGGTTATCCGAATGATCCTAACAATCTGATTCTAAGATCATCTGGTCTTTTATTTGACATTAATCCTCGAAATACCGCAGGGCGCACCATCGATGTCACCATTGAAAATGTGTGGGCAGAACACATGTCAGGTTTTATCTTTTCCGATAACGCTAATGTAACACTCAATAACGTTATCCTATATAGGATAGTGCCTAGGCAAGGAGAGGCATCCATCATGTCTACTCAAGATGGCTCTGTTACAATAAAAGATTCATTTATATTCGAAAATCTTGGCCCAAGATCAGCACCTACCCTTATTTTTAATAGTAATATTTTTATTGAAAACACGGCTTTTGAATCTAATGGACCATTGGATGAAAACACAGCGAGTCATGTTATTCAAGTTAGTCAAGATAGTTCAGGCAACAGCACAAAGGCATTCATCAAAGATAGTATGTTTAAAGGCTTATCTAATTCTACTTTTAGATTTAATGAAGCTGATGCACAAATTATAAATACTTTATTTGATGGAAGGGATGCTAATAGAGGTTGGCCAATCTATGTCAATAAAGGAACATTGACGCTAACCAATAGTACGCTGTATTACCCGACTATTACTAAAAATGTAGACCCTGCTACTTACAAAGCGGCCCATATAGAGTTAATCAATAGTGCTCAACTTATAGCCAATAACAATCTACTCATTATAGTCGATGGTGTAAATAATGTTGGCTCTGCAATTTATCCAACAGATTGGGACGATACAACTATTTACCCATCAGCAGAGAACAATAATAACTTTATTTCGTCACCTGGTGTCGATGATACCCCTAATACTGGCCTGTCACTTACAGGGTGCGTTACAACTAATTGTTTCGTTCCAAACACGCTTTCAATAGCGCTTGTTGATAAAGGCGACGACGTTAAAGCGGTATATGACGATGGTAGCTCAATCACATCAGATTACCTCAAACAAACCCGGCCACAGGGGTTGAGTATCGACATTGGCGCATTCGAAAAACATGAATCTCTTTATGCTCACCCAGATAGCTATGAGGTTGATCAAGATACTAAGTTGATTGTATCTAGCCAAGATGGAGTGCTTAAAAATGATACCAATGAAAATTCAGCTGCCGCTACATTAGACCAAGATGCTTTGTATGGAAGTGTCACATTGAATGCAGACGGCAGTTTTGAGTATCAACCTGATGCTGATTATTATGGCAATGATGAATTTTATTATTCTATCAATACTAGCCAAGCAAAAGTATCAATAACAATTCTCTCCACTGGTTGGACTCTTATCCCTAACAATGCTGCGCCAGTTGCTAATAATGATAGCTACTCACTTTACGCAGACAGTATTGATACTATTGTTGCACCAGGTCTGTTGTTTAACGATACAGATGATGCGAATACACAAGCTCCTTTTTATGCCGATTTAACTGCGCGAATCTATAAACAACCAATGCATGGGTCGGTAACACTTAAGGAGACTGGTGAATTCATTTACACGCCTGACGCAGGTTTTATAGGCGATGATAGCTTTGAATATGATGTTACAGATATTGGTTCAAGGCATAGTTACCCTGCTACCGTTAATCTTCATATTCAAGCCGGTGTTCCTTATGGGGGGAAAGTCATTGCAGGAACCACGAATGGCGGGGCTTTAAATATTTTGGGGTTGATTACACTTATATTTGTTTTAGTTATCAGAACAAGAAAGTCGCTAGTAGCATTACTGCTAAGCACATTGCTTGCCTTTGCAAGCATTGCAAAAGCCGATACACAAGGTGAGTTTTATGCCTCTATCAACCCTGGTGTTTCACTTCTTTCTCCAGATATTGAACATGGAGGTTGGTCTCAATCAAATGACGAAAGATTTTCAATCGGCGCCTCTATCGGTTATCAATTCGACACAAATATGAGCCTGCAATTCACTTATCGGTGGCTAAATAGTACCGACTTGAATGCTAATTACACACAATACACAGACATGAGCATCGATTATCAAAATTACAGTGTAAACGGTATTTACCGTGTGACACAGCTATGGGGAGAGCAATTTTCGCCCTATGCAAGTATTGGACTGGGTTATTTAGATGCAAGTTCTAGTAATATAGCTTTTGAGGTAGACCAAAATGTGCATCCTAATTTCGGATTAGGCGTTAACCTTATTGAATTAGGAGAGTTCAAATCTGATTTGTTTTGGAATTACCTTTCAGGTGATGTTCAAACTGTTGAACTCGCCTTTATTTATAAATTTTTATAATTTGGCTAGCTACGTGAGGTGTGTTTATTCCAGCACACCTTACGGTGTTTAATTTTAAGCTATTAAAATGAATGCCAGTAAATAGCGCCATTGATTACATATTCTCTAGCTATGTGACCCGAAACTCCTCATAACGAGATAAAAAAGCAACTTATTTCATGTCCGCAATAGGCTCACTGCAGACTATCATCTATTCTATGAGCGGCTAAATAAAAGAGGACATCACAATTATAAATCTATATTTGGAAAATATAAAATTTATGATTCAGATGACTTTTTAATAGTTTGGCCTATTAGTTAGTCACAATCTTTATTACCAGCCTACATCGTTAAGCGCACAAGAAAAATTCACAAAAACCTTTACCTTACCCTGAGGGTAAAGGTTATTATGTAAACAGGTTGTTTTATCAAGGGTGCTTATGTCTACTTTAAATACATTATCAATACCGGTTTATGGCATGAACTGTACGGGTTGTGCGAGTCGATTGCAGACCGCATTAAATGAGATTCAAGGGATAAATAGTGAAGTGAATTTTGCGCTTGAGAAAGCACAAATCGACTTTACTGAAGCAAACGATCCTAGCCAGATAGTCGCGCAGGTTATGCTGCTGCTAGAGTCCAAAAACTACCAGACCGACCTGCAAAAATTTAGCTTTGATGTTGTTGGCTGGAGCTGCGCTAACTGTGCAAAAAAAACCGTGAATACCTTAACCAACCACCCTTTTACCTTTAATGTAAACAGCAACTTTGCTACCGAAACGGTGCAGTTTCAAACCATTGAAGGTGCGTTTAACGGGCAGCAACTAAAACAGTTACTAGATTCTGTAAGTTACGAGCTGACAGAAAAACAGCACAAAAATTTCGCACAGCAACAACAGAGCAAGCAACTCGCCCAGCAGAAACGCGATAAAAAGGTACTTACCCTGTTAAGCATATCGGTACTGCTTAGTATTCCGTTTATGATATCGATGGTGATGATGTTAATTACCGGATCTCACCACTTCCTGCCACGCACCTTAGAGTTTATATTAGCCACACCAGTGCAGTTTTATATCGGCGCGCGTTTTTATAAAGGCGCTTGGCATAGTATTAAAGATAAAGCCGCTAACATGGATCTACTGGTTGCACTTGGCACCAGTGCAGCTTATTTCTATAGTTTATCTATTTTAATATTCGGTTTAGATCATCCGCTCTATTTTGAATCGAGCACGTTGGTGATCACCCTTGTCACAGTCGGTAAATATTTAGAGCATCGCGCCAAACAGAGTACTAGCAGTGCAATCAATGCCTTAATGGCACTACGACCAGACAGTGCACTTATCAAGAAGGGAAAGCAGTTTGTAACAGTTAATATCGATGATGTTCAGGTCGGCGATATTGTACAACTCGCTATTGGTGAGAAAGTACCCGTTGATGGCGTCGTGCTTGAAGGGATAAGCTATCTAGATGAATCGTTATTAACCGGAGAAAGTAAACCAATCTTAAAAGAGGTACGAGAAAAAGTGATTGCCGGTAGTATTAATGGCGAAGGGGTATTATTGATAAAAACCACCGCTGTCGGTGAGTCTACTAGCCTGAGTAAAATTATCCATTTGGTTGAAAATGCGCAGATGACTAAGGCACCAATTATGCAATTGGTGGATAAAATAAGTGCGATTTTTGTGCCTATTGTATTGATTATCGCAGCCCTTACTTTCTCGATTTGGTATTTCACTACGGGCGATTTTCAACATGCGTTAATTAATTCAGTAGCGGTATTAGTCATCGCTTGTCCCTGTGCACTCGGCCTTGCAACCCCCACCGCGGTTGTTGTCGGAACAGGTGTGGCAGCGCAACAGGGGATATTAATCAAAGATATTAAAACCCTACAACAGGTATTTCGTCTGCAAACCGTTGTGTTTGATAAAACCGGTACATTAACCGAAGGTAAAGGTGCGATTAGTCACTGCTACAGCACAGATAATCAAAACAGCGTAATGCTCGCTGAACTTGCCGCAATACAAATGGGTAGCCAACACCCTATTGCAACGACGATCAAAGATCACTGTCTAGCTGAAAATATTACTGTTGCATCGGCAAGCGATATCAACGCAGTTAATGGTGAAGGGATACACGGCAACCTTGATGGTAAGCAAATCATTGCCGGTAATCTAAAAATGATGCAACGTTTTGGCATTTCCATTCCAACCGACTTAACCTTCTCTGACAGTGATAGTGTGGTTTATGTTGCTAAACAGACTGAATTTTGGGGGGGGTTAACCATCACCGATACACTGCGTGTGAGCAGTATTGAAGCGGTCAGCGATCTTAAACAGCGTGGTTTAAAAACCATTATTTTAAGTGGTGATAAACACAGCGTGGTGGCTGATATTGCCAATAAATTACAGGTTGATGATAGCTACAGTGAGCTCAAACCTGAGCAGAAGTTAGCGAAACTGATTGAGCTGCAACAGGGTAAACATATCGCCATGGTTGGTGATGGTGTAAACGATGCACCAGCGCTTGCCCAAGCGGATATTAGTATCGCCATGGGCACTGGTAGTGATGCTGCAAAAGAGAGCGCGTCGATTACTTTGATGCGCAACGATCCACGCTTAGTCGCTATCGCTATCGATATCTCGAGAGCGACATGGCATAAGATTCAACAGAATCTATTTTGGGCGTTTATCTTTAATACCATTGCGATTCCTGCTGCCGCATTGGGTTATTTAAGCCCTGCGATTGCAGGTGCTGCAATGGCACTTTCTAGCATCACGGTATTAACTAATTCATTATTGTTAAAACGAGTCAAAATTAAGGATCTTTCATAATGTTATCTATTAGCCAAGCGGCAAAAGAAACTGGGTTATCTATCAAATCTATTCGCCATTATGAGCAGATAGGTTTAATCAACGCACCACCAAGAAGTGAAAATGAATACCGCTATTATCCTGAATCTTTAATTAAGCAGCTGCATTTTATAAAAAGCACCAAGGATGCAGGTTTTAATTTAAAGGAGAGCCGCGCGTTATTAGCGTTGTCTGAAGATAATCAGCGCAATAGCAGTGATGTAAAAGCGATTGCTTTGCAAAAAATAGCGGAGCTAGAAGCACGCATTAAGCAGCAACAAACGCTGCTTAAAAGTCTAAGGCAATTAGCGCAGCAGTGCCATGGCGATAAGCAAGCAGCCTGTCCAATTATTGATGCGTTTGGCAAAGGGTAAAACGAAGTTATTAGCGATAAGCCGTTAGTAAATTCGTTTTTACTTCGCTGGGTTTTAGTATCTGTTTTTTAAACATCGGTATTGTTGATTGGTCTTCAGGCCAACGTTTTTTGTTTGCCGATTCAATCCGTTAACTCAAAATCTTGCGTTGCCATTTTTACGCCATTTAAAATAAGGCAGAGTTGATGTGTGCCGAGGTAATATTTGCGCGTTGAAATAGCTTTAAAACTGAACTGTTTGTTAAACAATTTTGTATTACTTGTTATCTCAGACTCTGATATTTTAAAGA
>Ga0316197_10000513_pt1 | contig 26971 bp, 25 predicted proteins | sample OudBiesiAoxic_MG_FD_204939 | JGI IMG/M metagenome (GOLD analysis project Ga0316197, IMG submission 204939) | Coastal sediment microbial communities from Oude Bieten Haven, Netherlands - site A oxic | ecosystem: Environmental > Aquatic > Marine > Coastal > Sediment | place: Netherlands... | reverse complement strand
AAATGTGCACACCTCCGGAGGATTGTGGGGCAGCGAAGTGTCAGTCCAGAAGTTCGGGTCCACCACCTCGTCGTAGCCAGTGGCCTCAACCGTGAAGGTGTTGGTTGAGCCGGGCCAGCCGACGATCGCGGTAAACAGGGTCGACGGTGCGTTGGCTGAGGGTGCTCGCAGGGACAGCGTCTCTGCCAGCACAGGTATGTCATAGAGCCGGTCCGGGTCATCCGGAACCGAAACGTCCCAGATTTTGACCACTCCGTTAAAGTAGTCGGACGAGGCCGCACGCTTGTTCCTCGTGTCAATCGAGAGCTCATACCGGCGCCCGTTCATACCAGCGGGGGATGTCACGTGCGCAAGCGTCAGGCCGGCACCGGTGCCGTCGGCGCGGAACACGTGGACGGGGCCGCTCCGGGAACCGGCGTAGAGATAGAGCACTCCGGAAGCATCGGTGACCGTGTTCAGGCCCTTGATCGTGACGGTGGAACCGCCGACCTCGAGGCACTCCAGAAGGTCGAGTTGGTTGAGACCACCGACCATGTAGAGACCGGAGAGAGTGCAGCCGCCGGGCAGGTCGGCAGCGATGACATACTGTTGGCTGCCCTTCTTGAACGAATAACCGCTGGAAACGGACTCGTTGGCTTCGTAAATCGCCCATCCACCAAAATTGGGGGTCGCACCACTTCCGAGATCGAAGACCACCGTCCGCTCGACCTTGTGGGCGAAGAAACCAAATCTGCAGTCATCACAAATATCGAAATCAGTGAGGTCGTAGTCGGAATCCCCGCGGGTGTCGAACTCGAAGCTAGAACTGTCAACGTGCTGGGGGTTGGTCGGGTCGTCGACCTGGAATATAGAAAGCTCGTTGCCGGTGTTGAGCATGATGTAATCGTGACTCTTCCAGCGGAACGCCTCGACACTCGAGGCTCGGTCGCGCCACGGCTCGTTGACGCAACTTTCAGTGGTATCGAGCAGGGTATCCACGTACTGCGCGCAGTAACCCTGGGCCGATGACAACGACGGGCTCAACGCGAGAAACGCGGCCACGAGCACGATCGCGGCCGACGCGGAATTGATCCATGAATCCTTTGAGGAATACGACATCCTCACCTCCACTTCGCAACTTACTCCAGGGGGTGTTGGGTGTCAATTCCCCCGCACCCCTAGAGCCGATTTTTTTCAATACTTTAAGACGGGCTGTGACCATGGTCACCCGGCACCCTGACCGCGCCCTCTGGGGTGCGTTTCGCCGCACCGTAGCATGATAGCAATAACCCAACCGTATGTCCATGCGCTGATGAAGCAGACACGCACCAAATGCAGGCATGATTGTCCTGAGCCAGCTGCGCTGATCCGGTCCTTCTTTTTTCAGTTGCAGCCGCTGGCTGCAACTGAAAAAAAAGGAGGCGGCCCGAGGGCCGCCTCCATAGGTTGATAGAAGACTCAGCTTACTCGCTGAAGGTACGATTCAAGATCGGGAACGGCAGAGATCCAGCAAACGGATCGCAGTTCCAGTTGGCGATCTGAAGGGCGCCAAAGGCCGCCGTTGAGGTCCCGAAGGCCTGGTACTTGACACCCATCCAAGTCTGGTACTGATCCGACGGTACGCCCACCGTACCACCGGGGTCGACGGTGTTCGAGCGCGGCCAGATGAACAGCATCCAACCAAAGGCGGCGTCCGTATCGCCGACCAGGTAGAACTGGCGGGCTGGGACTTCCTGGGTCTCGAGCGGGAACAGGTTCGGCTGCGGAAGGGGCTGCGGATCTTCGCCCGACCACGGCGGAATGAAACCGCCGGAAACGCCGACGACGTTCTCGTCCTCATCCCAGGCGTAGTAGGTGTAGGGGGTACAGCTGTTGGAGTAGAGCTCGGCCGGGTCGACCGTGTAGGAGCCATTGCTGAGGTCCTGAACGAGAGCCTGGTTGGTGCTGCTCTTCCAAGCACGGATCGAGGTGTTGGCAGCATCGCCCGCGTTGGGCAAGTGGAAGTAACGCAGGGCCCACGCCGTTCCGAGCGGCTCGCGGTAATCCTGCACACCAGCACCCGCACCGACGTGGTAGCGGCTGTAGAAGGTGGTCGGGTTGCCATCGTCGTCTAACACGGACGGCGGGAAGAAACCCGCTGTTGTCCCAATGTCCTCACCTGCCTCGACGTGGACGGCATTGTCAGCCTCAGAGAAGTTGATACCACCGGGCTCATCGGCCGGGTCGAGCCACATGACGTCGCCCATCAGAACGTTTCTATACGTGACACCGGAGGTCGCACCGAAGTAACTGGCGGCATCGCCATCGGGCAGGTCCTTGTTGCAGGCGCCCACGACATCGGCGGTGATGTACATCCACGCCGGGTGCATGTAACCGGCAATCCACCAAGGCGTCGGTAGATTCGGGTCGAAATCACCCGCGGGAATGACCTCGTCCGGATCCGCAACGGTCGGGTCGATGGTGCAATCGGCGTACCAGGTGTCCGCCATCATGCTCGCCTCGAGGAAGTTCCTGAAGTTGGCAAGGGTTCCGCCATCGATCGGGAGGTTGTCCGCATACCAGTTCGGCGACGCTTCCCAAACGGCCGGGTCGCAGTCGAGATATGCGCCGACACCCGTGCTGCCGTCCGAAGTCGGCTGGGGTTCCGGCAGGCCAACCGCATTGAACCACCCGTCGAGGGCCGAACCATAGAGCTGGTTGTTGCTCGAGAAGGGACCGAGATCGACCGGAATTTCACCCTGGTTGTCCTCTGCCCAGATGTTGGCTTCGCCGATAACCCCTGTGGCGAGCTCTACGCCCTCTTCGAAGGGGAGGAGACCGTCGCGCAGAATGTCGCGAATGCTCATGGTCTGGACGTCATAGCCCGTGAGGACGATGTTGAAGTCCAGGATCGCGATCGAGTAGTCGGTCCACACCGTAATGTGAACGATTTGTGCTTCACTGGAGACGTTGGTGATCGCGAACAGGGTCGTCGCACCACTGTTGCCGGCCAACCCCGCGTCGTAGTCATACTGCACGAATGGGAACAGCAGCGTCGCCGCCGGAACCACATCATTCGAGCACAAGTTTGCATAGGCGGTGCTCGCGAGGCCGAGGGCCACCACGCCCACCAATGCCATAGTCAGAAACCTCTTCATACTAAACTCCTTCCATACCTTTAGAATTCTCGAATGAACTACCGACCAAAAAACGGCCGGTCTTGCTCTCTCCGCCCTCCCTAATGTCCCGCATCACCTCCTGTAAATAATTTGTTCTCAACAACTTATCATCTGATTATGTCATCACAGCATAAAATATAACACTCGGAGCAACCTCTGTCAAGGTACCGAAACCAGACATACCACCCTCAAATGATCCCACCGTGCCCCCGACAAGTCAAGTGCCCGCGGGCCAGTCGCCCTGTTCGCCTCTTCCCTCCACCTATCCCTCCACACTTCAGAAGAGCTGGCATTCGTCATTCCGATTTCCCGGCTCCGAACTCCGAGCTCCGGTTTCAAACTGACGGGCGGCTCAGCCAGACAAGGACGCCACCGGGCCGGTCTTCCTCCGGCACGCAGCCAGCCACGATGTCGTCACGGCCGTCGCCATCGAGGTCGATCAGCTGGACATCGAAAACCCGGCCGATTGCATCGAGTTCGTCCCCCTTCTCGCGGTAGAACTCGCCATCCGCGGTCTGCAGATAGACCTCGAGCCCGCCCCGTCGCCTGCTCACGACCAAATCAATGTCTCCGTCGCCATCGACATCGCCGATGGCAAGACGAAAGAACACATCGATGCGCTCCTTTTCCCAGATCACAGGCGCGCCGAGCACGAGCCCCTGGTCATTCCGAGGTACGGTATAGCGCACGAGTCCGTTCAGAGCTTGCGTCTCCTGATTGATCATCCTGAACTGGACGAAGGTGGCGAAAAATTCGCTCTCAGACGGCTCGACATCGTAATGGTAGGCCGTGCTCAGCACCCCGCGATGTTCCAGGGGTCGCCAACCATCGTCACCGTCCAAAGAAAAGGCCAACTGGCGCATGCCGTTGGAATTGGAGGCGACCACGAGTTCCGGGCGGCCATCGCCGTCCAGGTCGCCGGCGCTGATGTTGTCCGCGATGTGGTTTTTGGGAAGGCCGGCGTTCGAAGACTCCCACGTGCCGCCCCGGTTGAGGAGAACCCAGACGGTGCCCGCTCCTTCGAAACGCGCGTTGCTGGTAATGTCGTAGTCGACCTCGGCTACGAATGCCAGGTCCTTGCGGCCGTCGCCATCGAAGTCAGCAGCGGTCAAAGCCCGCGAGGTGATGCGGGAATTGGGGGACTGCAAAAGCTCTCCGCGCGCGAACACGCCCGTGCCGTCACCGTACAGGACATACTGCGGTTTGAAGTGGAGGGCGAAGGCTGCATCGAGGTGACCGTCACCGTCGAAGTCCGCCACCTCGACATCGCCGTAGTCCCATTCCACGTTGTCCGGCCATTTCTGTTGCGCCCAGTTCTCGAATCCGCCCTTGCCGTCACCGAGGAGGATCATCGGTTTGACCGGATACCCTTTACGCCGTGGCGGAAATACGAGATCGATGTGACCGTCCTCATTCATGTCCGCGGTGGCGAAACCCATCTGCCAGCGCCCATCGGAGGGCAGATTTCCCGTGATCCGTTCGAAGGTCAGGCTCTCCATGAAGGGGGGAGGAACAGGCTCTGCGGAGAAATTCAAATAGTATTTCGCGCCGGGCTTATTCGCCATCTCGATCAACGTGAGCTCGACAGCCTGCTGAACCTCGCGCTGGGCCCAGATCTTGTGGAGCGGCGAGTTCGGGTCCTCTGGCGGAGCTCCCCGCAGCCATATGAATTCCTCGTCCTCACGCACGAAGATCATTTTCGTCGACGCGACCCTGTGCGGATAGGCGTAGTTCTCGTCGATGCGCAGCACCCACTCCTTGTCGAAGGGCCGGGGCGTCATCCACCATTCGACGAACTCCGACCACGAATCAAACCGTTCTCCGGGGCCCGAAATTCTTTGCAGCTCTTTGCTCTCGGCGTCCGTCAGGACATCGCTATCGGTCGAAGCACTCCCTTCTTCGCCGGTAACCTCCTGCGCGCTTTCCGACGACGGTTCCTGACTCGAAACGCCGACCGCCACAAAAACAGCCATCGCGAAGACTGCCAAAACTCGATAACGACTCATTGAAGACCTCCATGGTCCGGGCCAACCGGAAGCAGGCCGGTGGCCTCAGTAAAACCTCTACATTCAGCGTACCGCCACGAACTTAGCAAGAACGGTGCCAGCCCACCAACAAAGAGCGCGATCCGAAATACCCCAAAAAGTGACCCAGCACACGGTTGACTGCCTTGCTGCGACAGCATAATATGAACTACGTGTGGCCGAGTTGTGCTCACCCGCAGCGGCGGGATAGTACTACACGGCGAGAGGATGGCCAAGGCAAATGGCCCAGAAAACACAGATCGGGACGCCCGAAGTCGCCGCTATTGGCTGTCGGCTGCGGGAGTTGCGCAAGGAGCGCGGCCTGACGCAGGCCGAGCTGGCGCGCCAGATTGGCATCCAACAATCCGATCTATCGCGGATGGAGAAGGGTGAATACCGGGTTTCGCTCGACAACCTCTTCAAAATCCTCGGCGTCTTCGATCTCGATCTGGCTGACTTCTTTGGCGAACAGCAGGCCACCAAGGCCCAAGAGCGGCAACCGTTGAGCCGCCAGGACATGAAAATCCTGCATCTGCTGCGCGAGCTGAGCCCGGAAGGGCGGACCGAGGTCCAGGAGTTCCTCGAGTTCAAGCTCCGCAAGGAGCGTCAGGAGCGGCGTAGCCTCGGGGCGCGACGCAGCGGAGAAAACGGTTCATGAAGATGCGTTACGACGAGCTCTTGAGGCTTGGCGAGCTGGCGGTCGGCGCCGACGACTTCGAGCGCGCTACGGTTCTCTTCGCCGAAGCCGAATCCCTTGCCCGGAAGATGGGCGAGATCGATCTCGCCGACCGCGCCTTCTGCAACCGCTGTTCGATCCTGGTCGAGCTTGATCAGGGAGCCGAGCAGATCCCCAAGCTCAAGGAGATCCTGCTTCGCAGCAGCGACACCCGCAACCGTTTCCTCGCCGCCTACTGCACCGGAGTTGCCTACTTCATTGCGGAGGATCTCGAACGCGCAGATAGCTACGCGCGTCGCGCCACCGGCCTCGCCCGCGAGCTCGACGACGAGTCCCTCGAAGGACGCAGCCTCAACTTGGTTGGCACTCTGGCCGCCCGCAGTTCACGTTTCGACGAGGCCGAGGAGGCTTTCAGCCGCTGCCTGGAAGCCCACCAGCGGGATGACGGCGGCTACCAGAGGGTCATGGCGGCACAGGTTGAAGACAACCTCGGCTACGTCATGATGTGCACTGACCGTCTCGACGAGGGCATTCGCCTTTGCGAAGACGCAAGAGCGGTCCTCGAAGAGGTGGGCGCCCAACATTATCTGTATGAGGTGCTCCAGGACCTGTGTTACGGCTATGTGCTCTCCGACGACCTCGAGAGCGCCTTCCGCTGCGGTTCGCGGGCCCTCGAGTTGGCAATCGAATACAAGGATCAGCAGATCGCCAAGAACTGCCTGTTTCTTTTGAGCGAGATCGCGGTGAGACGGGGCGACACCTTCGGTGCCCGCCGTTACCTGCACGAGCTCACCGCGTACTACCCGGAGGCCGGGATCTCCGAGGAATTCATCGAAGTGTTCCTCGCCACAGACCTGACCACCGTGGTGAACTTGAGGGGGTAGCGATGAGGGGAATCAGAATCTGTCTGATCGCCGCCATTGCGCTTGGAGCCGCCGGGGTGACCGGCGCCGCCGGGCCGATGGCGCTGACCAGTGGCGGCGACCTTTTCAGCGCCGGCACTCGGGATAACCAGGTGGTCATCACCGCTCGGTATGCCGACGGTACGGTCAGCGAACTCTTCGTTCCCCAATCGGCGGCCGCGATCGAAAGCTCTCTGCAGGTGGGAGTGGACGAAGCGACCGGAGCAGTCTATGTCCTGTGGCAGAAATGGACCGGAATGGATGCGAGAGTCCGTCTCGCGGGATATCTGGACGGCACCTGGCTCGGACCCAGGACCTTTGCGGGTGGTGACGGAACTGCCGCGCTCAACCCGGTGATGTTGATTCACCGCTCGGTGTCGGAGTTCGCAGATGGAGTCGACGAGGACGGTGAACCGGTTGTGACCGAGCTGGCGACCACCTTTCTCCACCTCGCGTGGTGGAGCCAATTCGGTGAAGCAGATGCCGGTTTCGCGAAATACGCCGCCCTCGAGCTGGCCGACAACGGAGTCCCGCAGTTCCAGGACATGGAGCCGGTCGAACTTCAGGGCCTCTTCCCCTACGGGATTGTCTGCTTCGAGTTTGAGGCGAACGAGAATCTCCGCCACCCCAAGCTCTTCATCGATCCGCGGAGCAACAACCCCCATATCTTTGCCACTGACCTCGGCGACTGTTTCTTCCAGATTCTCGAGCTCGTCCCGGTGGTCGAGGAAGAGGAGGAAGAGTACGACGGCACTGCCAAGCGCCGGCGCCAGATCATCATCCTCCGCAAGGCTTCGATGATCGCCATGCGCCCCAAACTGCCAATGGCCAAGGGCAGGCTGGTAGTCGGCAGTGGGCTCAAGTTACTCATGCACTGGGATGGCGATGAGGAGAATATCGTTCATTACCTCAAGCTTGACGAGGACGGCCTGTTTGAGCCCAAGAAGCTGATCCTCGATGAAGAGCTCAACCACGAGCTCGCGGTGGAGCTGATTCGCGAGTTGGCACGCTGAGCACGACCACAATTTGAAACTCACTACGGCCTGTTCTCCGGAGCAGGCCGTTTTTCTCAGCAATCCGCGCCCCATCCTCGATTCTTGAACGAAGCGCCGGAGGCGCGACAGATGTTTACCCTGGGGTGTGAGCCCCAGGGTAAGGACGACATATAGAAAAAAGCCCCGGAGGGGCGGCAGATTTTCGGCTGCGGCGTAAGCCGCAGTCCTCCCCCCCCCCGGACATCTGTCGCCGCTCCGCGGCTGACGGTTCATCTGGGGGCTGGAATCCTGGGGCTCACGCCCCAGGCTATCCATATTTCGCCGCTCCGCGGCTCAAGGCACTTGTCTCCCAATTGACTGCCTGGAGTTCATTCCTCGGTATCTCCCGAGAAAACGCGGTCGCGGCGCTGGTCGCCGGTTACTGGTTTCTGATTACATTCTCCGACGGAGCGACCCGTCGCAGTAAACCCTCCAGAGCGGCGGCATAGCCGTCCCAGGTCAGACGGGAGCGGGACTGACGCGCACCCGCGGCGAGAGCAGCTAACTTCTCCTTGTCCAACTGCTCGAGGGCACGAGCGAGCTGATCCACCGATCCGGGCTGCACGAGCACACCGTTGATGCCATCCTGCACGACCTCGGGAATTCCACCGACCCGAGTACTGAGAACGGGAAGACCGGCGGCGAGGGCGAGAGGCGCCACCGCCGATTGGGAGCCTGATCGATAGGGCAGCACAACGAGATCGGCCGCCGCCAGCAAGAGAGGCACCTCGATCTCCGGCACCCAACCGAGGCGCAGTTTCACCTGGTCTTCGATGCCCAGGGATCGAATCTGCTGTTTAAGGGCAGATCCCAGGTCCTCCCAGGGCTCGCCCGCCACAACCAGCAGCCAATTACTCCCCCCAGGCTGTCGCGAGATGGCTTCGATCAGAAGATCAACCCCTTTGTAGGGACGGATGAGGCCCAAAAAGAGGGCCACTTTCCGATCGACCGGGATATCGAGTTGCCTGCGTGCCTCTTCCCGCGGCGGGAGCTTACCGAGTTCGGGCGGCGGCAACGGGTGCGAGGCCGTAGGCACGTCCGGGTAGGCCGTCGCAAACTCCTCCTCGAGGATCCGGGCGTGGGTGAAAACGGCATCACATCGCCGCAATATCGAGCGCGCCGCCGCTCGCTGCAAAATGCCGGCCCCGTGATCGGCCGGGTTGTGCGCTACTGCCACCACCGGCGGCCTCCGTCCGCGCAGCACCCCATGCCACAGACCGGCCCATGCCCAGGTCCAATAGGGCAGGATCCAGGCGTCGGCACTGTGTTCCAGAGCCCGGCGCCTACTGCCCGGCCACGAGAAGGGCTGCAGGGGGTCGAGAATCGGCTCGGCACAGTCGAGCCTGCGACAGGCGTCTGGATCGCGATCGTCGGCACCGGGAAAGAGCCACATAGGATATTGGCGCCGCGGCGTCAGGAACAGCACTTCGTGTCCGCGGGACTCGAAAGCGTCTACCAGGTCGGTGGTGGTACGGGCGATGCCCCCTCGATAGGGGTGGCCCGAGCCGAATACGGTCAGGCGCATCGCGAGTGTCTACCGTGGCTGGGCGTTCGTCTCACGAAACCAGATCTCGAGACGTTCGCGCACGGTATCCGGAACCAAACCCGTGACATCGCCGCCGAGCGTCACCACCTCACGGACCAACCTCGAGGACAGGTAGAGAACCTCTTCTTTGGGGGTCAGAAAGACGGTCTCGACCGGCGGCCAGAGCCGGCGATTCATGAGAGCCATCTGAAACTCGTACTCGAAGTCCGATACCGCCCGCATGCCGCGAATGATGATGGTGGCGTCCATCTCCTGCATGAAATTGACCAGCAGGCCGCTGAATGACCGCACCTCCACCGCAGGTGTGTCGCGGTAGTGTGCGCGAATCATCTCGGCCCGATCGTCCGCGCCAAAGAGAGAGTCCTTCCCTGTGTTCTGAAGCACACCGACGATCACCTGCGGAAAGATCCGTAGCGCGCGCTCGACAATCGCCACGTGGCCAACGTGGAAGGGGTCGAATGACCCCGGGAAAACGGCAAGCGGTGCGTGGGGTTCGGTCACGATTGGATTGTAGCACCCAGCCAGGTTTGAGTTTTTAGTTTTGAGTTTTTAGTTTTGAGTTACCGGCGGGTCTTCCGAGATTTGCCGCGGGTGGGTCGGGAAAACTCAAAACTCAACACTCATAACTCAAAACTCTGTTATTCCTCGATAGCGCCCGCAGTCGCTCGGTTGTGCTGGCGATCCACCACGCGAACAACAACCATGTGGCGACCCGACGCAGCCGGGAACTCGAATGTCTCCTCGCGGCCATCGAGCAATCCGTCTGCCGGAGCGAGGGCGGTCCACAGGTCGCCGTCGCGAGACCACTCGGCGCGTACTATCGGGCTGAGATTGTCACTCACGGACACGACCCACGAGTCGCCGGTTCGGCGCAGTCTTGCCGCCGGTGGGGTGTTGTCGACCGCGAACCAACGGCTCACCCGGCTGACCTCGATGGCTCCGTCCGGGTTTCCAGGCGCATCAGACGCGGTGAGCCGGAAACGATAGGTGCCGTCCGGCAGGGCGTGGGTGTCGACTCCGAGTTGGGTGCCCGCGATCCGCTCGCGGACGTTGAAGCTGAACCCATTGCGGTCTTCGATCCCGAGACGGTACTGCAGCGGATCTTTGTTGGGGTCCGAGACCTGCCAGCTCACCGTGCGGAATCCGGCCCGATAGTATTTCTTGCCCTTGGTCGAACCGTTTTTCTTCGGCGCCGAGTCGTCAATGACCGTGAAAATGCCGTTGACATCGGGGTGGACCGCCTCGATCACCGGCCCGGTCGGCGGCGGGGCCGAAAGGTACACCACCCCGGGCTCCTCGACTACGAGCATCTTCATCCGCGGCGGGAGGTTGACCTCAACCACCGCCACCTCGACTCTGTCGACCAGAGGCGCCGTTTTCGCGTCGGCTGGGAAGTCCACTTCCCACTGCAGCGAACGTGCTGCCGGCAGGCCAACCAATCCTCCGGACGCCGGCATCCATTCGGTCCATGTCAGCCAGGTCTTGTCGGGATCGGCGGAGATCCCAGATCGGAACCTAATCCTTAGGTCGTCGGACACCGGTTCGACGCGGTATTCGCCAAACCGGACCGGCTGATCGAACTGTTGCGCCTTCGACCGGAAACGGCCCGCCCGGTCGCCCTCCATCCGGCGCCATAAGACGCCTCCCGGACCCTGAGTGAGGAGGGCGGCGCCGCCATCGACAACCCCAACAACCTGTACCGCGTCGATGGTCGCGATCCTGGCGCCGCCACCATCGACAAAGCGCCACACCTCACCCTCGAAACCGGTACCAACCAGCAGCCCCTCGCCATCCCAGGCGATGGATGTCGCCACTTCTCGAACGAATCGATGGACGCTGAGGAGACCGCCCTCGGCGGTCAGCTTCAGAATCTCCGAGGTTGCTGTCTTGCCATTGATCTCGGGAAGCTTGATGTCGGTGGTCACAGTGACCTTGGTTTCGACCTCTCCTTTTTCACTGTTATCAGCGTTGTTCTTTATCTGACGAGGGGTCGTCACCGGCTCCCCCACCAGGGCCGCCGCCCACACAGCGCCGCCCCCCACTGCCAGATCGGCGATCTCGGTGAATGGGCTGTCCGCGAGCACACCCAGTTGCCCGGAACTGTCGACCGTCAGTATCAGACCTTTGCCCGAAGTACCGACGAGAAGCCGGTCACCGTAAGGTTCGAGGCAACGCGCGTGGACATCGGGGAGCTCGACCCAGCGAACGAGCCCGCGCTCGGTCACCTTGAAGATCGACGCCGGCGGGCCGCCCGCCGCCACCACTTCCCCGTCGAAGAGAGCCAGATCCCAGATACCACCCTCGCCCAACCGTCCGATTTCATCCAGCGATCCACGGCGCCACCGGTAGAGCACGCCGGGGGCCATCGTTGCCACCAACACGTCACCATTATTGGTCGCCAGCACGGCGGTGATCTGTTCGGCCTCCACATCGGCCAACAGCTCTGCCTGATCACCACGCACTCGGTAGAGGCGCGCCGGAAAGCCGGTGCCGACAATCAGCGATCCATCGTCGGCGACGGCCGCAGCCATGACCACGGCCTCCTCGAAGTCCGGCCCGGCAGCCCATCCCGCAATTCGTTGCACGGTCCCGTCGGCGGTGACCTGGACGTTACTGCCACGGCCCCCGAGCAGTTCTTCGGCCGTGTCGACGATCCAACGGCGAGTCTCGGTGGCGGTCGCGAACCCGGTCATCAGCAGCATCAAGGCGAACCAAAAAAGGAAACGGCAACGGTTCATCGTGTCTCCGATTCTCGAGAACCGGCGCGCACCGTGAGAGGGATGCGCTGTGCGCCGGAAATGGGGAAGGGCATTTTCGCCTTCGCCTTGGCGACGACACTGTATGCAACGGTGTCGAGGTTGGGGCCGAGGGCCGATTGCATCTGGATCACAACGCTCGGTGGCGCCGACACGGTGCCGCCCGAGACGGCCACTCCGACATCTCGCCGTTCGAGCACCGCCACCAGGGAAGTGGCTTCATCGAGTGAGTTGACCAACCGCACCTCATCGGCAAAGCTCGCCGGTCGTAGGGGGCGCATCTGCAAATCGTAAGCGGTCCATGCAGCGCCATCGGCGCCAACCAGGTCGATTGGGCCTTCGGGCATCCCTTCCGGGACACTTACCTTCACGGTATGGATCTCCTCAGCTCCGCGATGGCGACGCAAACGGAAATGCACCGCCAGTTCGTCCCCGGGGCGCACGACCCGGCGCTCCGGAACGATGTCGATAATGGTGGCGGCTTCGAGCCCTTCAACGGTCTCAAGCGAAATCTCGATCGATTCGATCTCGGGACCTTCGAAAGTCGAGCCTTCGAGATAGGCCACAACCGCAGTAGCGAACGCACTCGCTTCGGCCGACGCCTGGGGACTTGCGACGGTCGCCGAAACGGTTGCCGTCGGGTTCCCCGGGTACCTCACAGACACCTGAACTGCAACAGTCTGGTCGCCGAAGCTGCGGCCACTCACACCCTGGCTCGCTTGAGACAGATAACCGGTGAGCAGCGGCAAAAGGAGCGGGTGACGGGCCGAGCGGTATGAGTAACTGTGGTTATCGACCATAACGGAGATCGGCACCATCGGTGCCTCGGCGCCGAGGCGGCCGAGAATTCCGTCGCGGCGATCAGCCAAGATGGCACCGATCGACTCGCCGATGGTGAAGAACTTGAATGAGTTCATGAGATTCGGCAACACCGCCACCACTCCCGCTCGTGCCAGCGGCATCGCTATCGAACCAGCGCCAAGAAAAGGGTGGCCAAAGGCCCACAGGCGATCGCCTCGGATTTCGGTCACGGTCCCGCCCGCGGCCAGGGTCACATCGCCATCCACCATCACCGCAGCAACCATCGAGCCAGGGCTGATTTCACCGGTGACTCGGGTATCCGATTGGCCGCCGCCCGCCGCCGCGACCCAACCCAAACGCCGACCGCTCTCCGCCAACCAGGTTCCGCTGGACGGGCTCTGCCAACCGGAGACAGCCAACGGAAGCGCCTGTGTGCCGTCCGAACTCTCGGGCACGAGCCAGTCAACCACCAGTTGACCGAGCGTGCCTCCACCGGCAGCGGCCAGAATCTCGTTCAACTGAGGGCGTGTTGCAACGGCAGTCGCCGGCGGCGATGGTCCGATCTCCAACATGCGGACGAACGGAGTCACGCCTCCAATCGGTTCACTGGCGAAGGCCCAGCCATAGGCCAGGGCACCCAGCAGCTTCCCATCGACGTAGACAGGCGATCCACTCATGCCGGCGATGATGCCGGTCTCCCGTATCCGCGGGTGATCGAGGCGCACGAGCACGATCTCGCCGTCGGGCCTCCCCGAGCCGACTGTCCCGAGCACGGTGAGCGGAATCTCCACCCGCTCGCCTCCGTCCATTTCGGTGATGCACACCCCGGTCCGCCCGGGGGTCGCCTCCGCAGGGTCGAGACTCTCGACAGCCCAGGCGTTGATGCCTCCCGTGGACAATCCGAGAATCGCCAGCAGCAACTTCATACACTTCATCAGAAGGCTATTCTACGCACATCCTTCCCAAGAAGTTCGTGGTTCCACCAGCCAGGCCCCATCCTGCACCTGGTCGCAGCCGTTTGACGTTCGATCGAGGTATTACCTACAATGGGTATTTGGAATCCTCTATGGACGACTCGATACTCCCTCATCCATCGATGATCGACCGGCTGGTCGAGGTGGCCCGCCGCCTGCGTTCGATCCGCCGACCCACCGAAGCGGCCGAGCTGCTGGAGATCGCGGCCGCGTTCTCACCCCACGGAAGCACCCTCCGTGAGGAGGCTGAACGGGTCCGTGGCGAGGAAAGCATCGACGACTTCGACCGCGAATTCAAACGTCGAAATCTCGAGGCCTCCCACGCCCTCGGCATGGCCCACATCTTCGAAACCCGCGGCGAGTTCGCGCGGGCGGTGGACATGATCGATCTCGCCAAACTGCGCACTCCGTTCAACTACCTGGCGTACGCGGCGGCTGGCTTCCTCCATCTCCGCCACGATGACACCGAAATTGCCCTTGAGGAGTTTGTCCAGGCTCGGAGGCTCAACCCACTCGATTTTCGGCTCGCCGTGGAGACGTCACGGACCGCGCTCGAGAACGAAGACTTCGACGCTGCCCTCGAAGCCGCAGTTGACGCCATGCTGCTGGCCAGTTGGCGCTCCGAACGGGAGCAGGAACAAGAACGGCGACGGGTCGAGACCCTGGTCCGCCTCTGTCAACGTGAGCCGCAAGCGGTCGAGCAGCTTATTTCCAGCCGCATTTCCACCCTTCAAAAAGCCTGTGATCACGTTGCCCTGAGCCACGCAAAGATCTTCTCGCACCAGGACCCGCCGACACGAAAAGGGCGAGCGGCGAAAACCGGGAGCGAGGACGACGATCTCCTTCGCCGCGCCACCGAGCTTCGCTCGATGCCTCTCTTCCGACATTTCTCAGACGAGCTGATCATCCCGCTTGCCAAACTGGCTCAGCCCGGCACCTTTGAAGCCAACGACATTGTTTTCGCCGAAAGTGATCCTAATCGAGATCTCAAGATCGTGCGTGAGGGCACGGTTCGGATTTCGCGCACGACCCCGGTCGGAACCCAGGTTCTCTCAACTCTCGACGCCGGCGCTCTCTTTGGAGAGGTTTCGTTCCTCGACGGGCTGCCGCGCTCCGCCACCGCTTACGGAGTCGGAGAGGGATCCCTCTACACCATCCCAGCGATCGCCCTTGATGCCATCGTAGCCACCGACCGGGACTTGGCCGTGAGTCTGTTGTGGGGTTTCTGGCAGACCCTTGCCGAAAAGGTCCGCGCCGCCAACGCACAGATGAGTGAGCTCTTCGGCGCTCCCTCGGAACCCTTCCAGCTGGAGCGCGCCGAGGACGGGGCCGGCGATCGGGTGCACATCGCCGAGGAAACCAAGCTCGACATTTTGCGCGAGCAGGGTCTGTCGGCACAGGAGTTGCGGTTGCTCGCCAAATACTCGCGTGAAAGGCGGTACGCCGCCGACGGCCTGATCTTCGCTGAGGGTGAACCCGGGGATAGCCTGTACATAGTTGTCGATGGTGCAGTGCGGATCTCGCGCATGGTTCCCGGCATGGGTGAGGAGTGCCTGGTGATTCTCGAACGTGGCGAGGTTTTCGGTGAGCTGGCTCTGATCGACGACCAACCGCGGTCCGCAGACGCTCGCGCCCATCGATCGACGACCACGGTGTTCTCCATCAGCAGGTCGCTGCTCGAGGAGGTCCTGTCGATGGACCCGGATGCCGCCGTCCAGTTCCTCAACCTCTTATGCCGCTTGCTCTGCCGCCGGCTGCGGGCAATGAATGAGCGACTCGTCGCCTGGCGGGTGATGGCGAGTCACGAGTGAATCAGGAATTAGGAATTAGGAATTCCGGCCCACCCGATCCTGAGTTTGTTTTCATCCAATCCTGGGCTTTAACTCCTCACTCTGAGCTCTTTAGCTGACTTTTCGTCGCGAGCCGATTGGCGTGTCCACCGAGCGCTGGGAACTCTGGGCCCAGCTGGTGAAACACGTCGATGGAAGAGAGTATGTATCCTTTCGTGTTCTCCAAATAGAAGGGAGACGACATGCACGGCTCGATTTTTGAGGATGGTCCGAAGGCCCCACCGCCGGAGACAGTAGACGTACCCGACGTGATTCCGATTTTTCCGCTGCCGAAGGTTGTCCTGTTGCCGTCGGAGGTACTACCGCTGCATGTCTTCGAGCCCCGCTATATAGAGCTCGTCCGCGACACCGTTGCCTCGCACCGGGTCATCGGCATAGTCGAGGTGCTTCCGGGTCACGAAGATGAGCTGCCACAATCACCTCCGGTGCGCGAGGTTGGCTGCGTCGGATTCATCGCCACCCACGAGGAGCTCGAAGATGGCCGTTTTCTGATGTGGCTGCTCGGTCTCGAGCGTTTTCACATCGAACAGGAGCTCGAGGTTTCCACGAGCTACCGCCAGGTGCGGGTCCGATACCAGCCGACCTCCGAGTCGCCAAAACGACTGGCGGGGATTCGTCCCATGCGGCAGGAGTTGCAGACCCTTCTGCCGGACTTCGTCGATCTCGACGAATCCTCGCGCGAGCTGTTCGCCCGTCACATGGCCGAGGTCTCCGACGCCCAACTCATCGCCCTCGCCTCGCAGATCCTGGAGATGCCGAGCGAACGTAAACAGACGCTGCTCGAGGTGGGAACCCTCTCCGAGCGTTTCCTGATGGTGTACGAGGATCTCTACCGCCATCTCGACACCAACCCGGAATTCGGGGGCTTCTCGCCAGAGGAACTCAATTGAATTCGGAATTCGGTCAGAAAGTACCCGAGGTGGCTGGAGGCGAGCCGAACGGTGACTCCGGTTCACTGGTGAATGCCACCAGCGCCAGACCGAGGGCCAGGACCAGAGCCGCCGCAACGATTGGCACCAGGAGCTGCGACCAATCGGTCCTCGTCGTCCTCCCGCCTCCAAAACCTTTCGTCGCTTCTGCTTCGTACCTCGTCATCTCAGCCTCCGCCCTCCTACATATATGACGCCGCAGGCGCCCCAAAAGTTGCAGGCGGACCGAAGACCGGCCCGCCTGCGATCAAACAATTCTATTTCGAGGCCATCTGAAATTCTGGGTGGCTGTGCTCCATGTGTTCGGCAATCCACAGTTTCTGAACGTCCTTCGGTACCGAGCCGAGTTTGGCTTTGAGCTTCACCTTCTCGCCATCCCTCTTGACCCAGTAGGTGGCCTCGGTGCCAAGCTCAAACTTGGCGTAGACCGCCTTCAGCTCTGCCTTGTTGTCTTTCGAGTACTTGACGTCATTGACTGCCAGCAGCACGTCCCCTTCCTGAAAACCGGCCTTCTGGGCCGGGCTACGGTCGTAGACCTTGTCGACAACCCAATGGCCCTTCTCATCGGTGTCGTAACCGATGCCAAGCCAGGCCATTTCGGAGTACTTCGCCTTCATCTTGGCAAGGCAGTCCTCGCCGCTCCCCTTGCACTTGCCCTTTTCGCCGGCCAGGGTGGGCATCGCCAGAAACAGCACCATGACCAACAACGCAATCACCTTTCTCATATCGAGACCTCCAATTCCGTTCGGGTTGACGAAAGCCCGACCCAATGGCGGACCCCGGTGGTCCCTGTGCGGCCGGGTAGACGGATGTCGTTCATGTCGCCAAGATGCGCCCGCGAGATGTGAATGTCCTCACGGTGAGGTCATAAGCTGTCAACTCTGTTACCAAGTTGCAAAACACCCTGGCAGATGGCTTTTCGTGCGTTATATTGCTCGCGACCGGGTTCGATCCAAGGAGTCGACTGATGGCGCCACTGGGCAACAACCGCAACGGCACGTTTTCAGAGTCCGAGCTACGGGCAGTCGAGCACAGTGTGTTCGGCGGCCGTCGGGTGCTGTGGGCCGGGGTGCTCGCCGTGTTGCTGCCCCTGGCAGTGCTGCTTGGCCTGCAGTACTGGTGGCTCGCCGACCTCGAGCGGAACTCGGCGATTGCGCGGGAGGCGTCGCTCAAAAACTATCTCGAGGCGATCACCAAGGACGCTCACTATTTCTACTGGAAGATCTCCGAACGCGCCCTCAATCTGCCTCCTGAAATATTCGGCGAAAAAAAGACCGAGAAGGCAGCCGGTTACTTCAAAAAGAAAGAGATCGAGGGCGCCAGGCGGCTCTTTATCGTCAGCTTTCTCAGCCGGGAGTCGGTGCTCTTCTTTGACCCGGAAAAAGCAAAAATGGTGGTCCCGAAACACTCGGACGAATCCGTGGCTGTGCGGGCGGCGGCCTCGCCGTGGTCTTACCTGCGAAAAAAGGGCACGAAGCTCAAGGCGACAACCCTCAGCGTTGACCAGCACGACCCCAAGAATCGCATCATCATCCTTCCGATCACCGATGAGAACTACAAGCTGGTCGGCCTCGCAGGCATGATCGTAGACCAGGAGTACTTCGAGAAAACTGTTCTCCCAAAAGCCATCGAGGCATCACTGCCAAAATTCGAGGACAAGGAAAAAGGCAAGCTACGGGTTGTCGTTCGGGACGGACAGAAGAAACAGATCCTGCCCCACGACGTCAAGGCCGATCCCAAGAAGGACCGCGTGAGTCGCTCTTTTGCCTTCGTCTTCACCGATTGGTACATCAGCCTCCAAGGCGACTTCGCATCACCGGAGAAGTGGGCGCGCGCCAACTTCGCATACAACATGACCCTGTCGGCGGTGTTGGCCGCGGTTCTGCTGGGAGGCATCGCGCTGACCATTCGCACAGCGCTCCGGGAAATGAAGCTGTCGGCGATGAAGAACGAGTTCGTCTCCAACGTCTCGCACGAGCTGCGGACGCCGTTGTCCTCGATCCGAGTTTTCGGCGAGTTCATGCGCCGCGGCCGGGTGAAAGAACAGGAGAAAGTCCGTGAATACGGTTCCTACATCGAAACCGAAAGCCGTCGGCTGACCCAACTGATCAACAACATCCTCGACTTTTCGCGGATCGAGTCCGGACGCAGGGTCTACTCCTTCGAGGACGCCGATCTCGAGGAGATCCTGGCCGGCACCCTCGCCACCTTCACCGTGAGGCTGCGAGACAAGGGATTCGATGTTTCGTACGAGGGCCCTGACGAGCCCCTACCAGAGGTCGAGGTCGATCCCAACGCGATTGACAGGGCGGTAGCCAACCTCCTGGACAACGCGGTGAAGTACTCGGATGGCGACCGCGCGCTCCGGGTCACGCTCGACCGCAACAACGGCGAAGCCATCATCTCGGTCACCGATCACGGCATCGGTATTCCCCGCGACGAGCAGGAAAAAATCTTCGAGCGATTCCATCGCGTCAGCACCGGGCTCGTACACGACGTCAAGGGCTCAGGGCTCGGCCTGTCGCTGGTTCGGCATATCGCCGAGTCACACGGCGGCAAGGTCACGGTTGAGAGCGAGGTCGGCAAAGGCAGCACCTTCACCATTCACCTGCCGCTGACGCGTTCAGAGGGAGACGAGGCATGAGCCGGGTATTGGTAGTCGAAGACGACGAGGCGATGGCAGTCGCGCTGCGCGATGGCTTTACCTACGAAGGGCACGAGGTCACGGTCGCCCGCGACGGCGAGGCCGGCCTGATACGCGCTCGCGAGGACTCACCCGACATCATGATCCTCGACGTCATGCTGCCGAAGATGACCGGACTCGAGGTCTGCAAGCTCCTTCGTGGCGAGGGATCGGCGCTGCCCATCATCATGCTCACCGCCCGCGGCCAGGAGATCGACAAGGTGCTCGGCCTCAAACTCGGCGCCGACGACTATGTGACCAAACCATTCAGCTTCATGGAACTCATGGCCCGGGTCGAAGCCGTGCTGCGGCGCTCTCAGCCGGGTGGCGGCGCCCAGAGCGCGGTCTACGAGTTCGGCGATCTCACCGTCGACGTCGACCGCCACGAGGCAACAAAGGGCGGCAACGCCATCGAGTTAACCCCGCGCGAGTTCAGGCTCCTCGGCTACTTCCTCGCTCATCAGAGCGAGGTCGTATCCCGCGAAGAACTCCTCGACGCGGTGTGGGGCTACGACACCATCCCCTTCACCCGTACGGTTGATACCCACATTGCCAAGCTGCGAAAAAAGATCGAGGACGATCCCGGCGATCCGCAACACCTGATTACTGTGCATCGGTTGGGATATAAGTTCGTCGGGTAGCAATTCGCGAAGCGAATTGCAAGTGGTGACCCCAACGGGATTTGAACCCGTGTTGCCGGCGTGAAAGGCCGGTGTCCTAGACCTAGCTAGACGATGGGGTCACGCTGTCGCGACCATTAGGACGACGGCAGCCGTCGCCCGGGCGGGTATCCTACCGCAAAAGTCGCCGCTGGAAAAGTAGTCAGTGACCAGTACCACTACAATCGGTGCTGGAGGTATCTATTGCTTTCCGCAAAGAACATCGCCTTCGTCGTCACCGCCCTCCTCGTAATTGGCTCCACCTTTGCCGAAGGACCGGTGCCATCGACCTTTTCGATTGTCGCTGCCGACCCCAAGACCGGGGAGGTCGGAGTGGCGGTCGCGAGTCGTTTCTTCGCAGTCGGCACGGTCGTTCCGCACGCTCGCGCCGGTGTCGGCGCGGTCGCAACCCAGTCCTACGCCAACACGAGCTTTGGTCCCCACGGGCTCTCACTTCTTTCCCACGGGAAATCCCCCGAAAAGGTACTCGAGGTCCTACTGGGGAACGACAAGGGCCGCAACAAGAGACAGGTGGGACTGGTCAGCGCATCGGGCGCGTCCGCGAGCTATACGGGAACCAGCTGCAACGCCTGGGCGGGCGGACGGTCCGGACCCAACTACGCGGTCCAGGGCAACGTCCTCACTGGCGAGGAGGTGGTAGCAGCGATGGAACAGGCCTTTCTCTCCACCGTCGGGCAACCACTCGGGGCGCGCCTCTTTGCGGCCATCGAGGCCGGCGACGAAGCCGGCGGAGATAGCCGTGGCAAGCAGTCCGCGGCGTTGCTGGTGTGCCGCAAGGACGGTGGTTACGGCGGGTTCACCGACCGCGCCATCGACATCCGGGTCGACGACCACCCACAGCCCATCCGCGAGCTGGGAAGGCTGCTCGACATCGGTCTTGTCAACGACGCCTGGAATCGCGGCTGGACCGCCTTCACCAAACAACAGTTCGAGGAGGCCTTGCGCTGGCAGGAGGTGGCCGCGAAGAGCGCCGAGTCACAACCGGAGGTGCTGCCCGAGGTGCTCTACGACCTGGCGGTGATCCGTCTCGCCAATGGCGACCGTGACGGGGCAAGGTCCATTCTCGCCCGTGCCGTCACGCTCAACCCCAAACTCGCGAAGCAGGCGAAGGTGGATGGTGACCTTGCCAAACTTCGGCAGTGATCGATGAGCGAGCCGCGAAACGGTCAAGAGCTCACGCCCAGGCGACGCATCTGTCGCCCCCTCCAGGGGCTCATTCATTGATTGACTTCCCCGTTCCTGGGGCTCACGCCCCAGGCTAAATATCTGTCGCGCCTCCGGCGCTCGGGAGGTTGATCGCCCACGCGTCTCGTTATGTCATTCCGAGCGAGCGTAGTGAGTCGAGCTAGCGTGTAGTTGTGTGCGACCACGAATCGCTGTCGCTCACAAGGCAATAAGCCATTGGTATTCAAGGAAAACTCTGCGTCTCTGCACCTTTGCGACTTTGCGTTTTGTTTGGGAAATTTACCGTCCGCGCTGAGGGTCGTGCAATGACCACTCAACCACCGTTTGGCGTCGATCTTGAACCGCGGGAGCGAAGAAATTGCCGGCAGTTTGGCTGGGGTTGATACCCCGGGCCTTGCATCTGCCGCCGTTACGAGGCTATCGCCTCAATACCAGTCGAGAATGCGGACTTCGATCGCGGGGTTTTTGGCAACGAGGGAACGAAATTCGTCGAGATCGCTCATCCCACCCTTGCCGCGATAATGGTAGGGAAAGACCACCTTCGGTTTGAACTCCAGAACCGCGTCCGCGGCCGCCGGAACCTCCATCGTGTAGGGCAGGTTCATACAGACGAACGCGGCATCGATGTCCTCGAGAGCCCGCATTTCCGGAATGTCCTCCGTGTCTCCCGAGATGTAGATTCTGGTGCCGCCCAAGGTCAGCAGATACCCGTTACCTCGACCTTTCGCGTGGAACGCCTGACGCTCGGCTGTCAGGTTGTAGGCCGCGATGGCCTGGATCGTCGACTCTCCCCACTCCACCGATTGTCCGTTGGCAACGACCTTCACGCGATCACGATCCGCTTCAGGAAACTTCTCTGCGACCGCCGAGGGGCCAACGATTATCGTCGACGGCCCGGCCAAAGCAGCCACCGTGTCAGCCGAGAGATGATCACCATGGATGTCGGTGATCAGGATGAGGTCTGGCTTGCCGAAGGCCTCGAAAGGCGCCGCGCCACCGATCGGGTCAACGGCGATGATCTTGCCGTTCCACTGCATCACAAAGGTGGCGTGCTCCACCGGGTGAATCGTCAACGGACCCTGGCCGGTCGCGATCGTGTCATCAAAAGAAGACCCCGCGATGACCATTGGAGCAAGAAACACCCACGCCGCGGCAGAAACGAAGAACTGTTTCACATCATCCTCCTTTGGTGCTCTGGGCTCATCATACAATTGCCCGCACTTCTTGACATCACGGCCGCGGGGCATCACATTCAAATCAGTGAATCTCGATGAGGACTCTGAGATCAGGAGACGATCTCATCTATGGAGGCGAACAGGCATGTCCTGTCCGCTGTTCTGATTTGTCGGAGGGAGGAACTCGATGACCAAGAGATGGCTTCTCGGATCGGTCGTTTTGGTTGCACTCGTTGCGGCGTCGGGCTGCGTCTGTGAGCCCTGCGACCAGGGCAAAAAGAACAAGGAGCTGGTGGCCGAGGTATTTGCCGTCATCGAGGCCGGCGATATTGACAAGCTCGACCAGTACATTGCGGCAGATTACGTCCGCCACTGTCAGGCAACACCTGATGTCGACGTCACCAGCCTCGAGGGGCTCAAAGAATTCCTGAAGGGTGATTTGGAAACCGTGTCAGACCCGAAGATGGTGCTCCACCGCATGCTGGCCGAGGACGATCTGGTCGCCTTCTGGGCCACCTACAGCGGTATTCAGGATGGACCCATGGGCCCGTTCCCAGCGACGGGAAAACGAATGGAGCTCGACTTCGCGGGCATGCACCGAATTGCCGACGACAAGATCGTCGAGACCTGGGTGATCTGGGACAGACTGACCGGGCTCACGCAGCTCGGGCTCTTCCCGACGCCAGCGCAGGAGGAATCCACCCCGGGCTAGAGCTCACATCTGAGATATGGAGGCGCCGATGAGTAGATGCGCGATGAGCGTGTTCGTCTTTTCAATCTACCTCTACCTCCTGGGCTTCGTTCTGGTTGTGACCCCCAATACCCTCTTGAAGATCTTCGAGTTCCCAAGCGCCGACTCCCTTTGGATCCGGGTAACCGGCATGCTGGTCATCATCCTCGGTTTCTACTACTCGCACGCCGCGCGGGCCGAGATCCGGCCATTTTTCGTGTGGACCGTGATCGCCCGATCCTCGGTCCTTCTCTTCTTCATCGCTTTCGTGATCGTCGGCTTCGCACCCCCCACGCTCATCCTTTTCGGCGTTGTGGATTTTGCCGCCGCCATGTGGACCCTTTTCGCGATTCGCTCCGATGCGGCACCACCTCTCTCGGGCTGACACAACAGTCGTGGTCTCACCGTCGGTCACCAGCGAGGTATATCAGCCTCCAAACGATGTAAGCTGGAACACGAGGAGGAGAGGCCATGGATGATCGTGCGTTGCTCGGCGACGTGCCACTCGGAAAACTGAACGGCGCAAAAGTCCTGGTGGTCGACGACGAGGAGGAGATCCGCACTTTCCTCGTAACTCTGTTTGAGGATGAAGGCGCGATGGTCTTCGAGGCTGCCGACGGTCTCCAGGCCCTTGAGGTCGCCGAACGGAAAAAGCCGGACCTCATCACTCTCGACCTCTCGATGCCCGGGAAAGACGGTATCGATACCTTCTGTGACCTGCGCCAGAACCCCACCACCGAGGAGATTCCGGTGTGCATCATCACAGGTCACCCTGAGTTTCGAACAGTGATCTACGACCGACCGGTATCACCGCCCGAGGGATTCATCGACAAACCCTGCCAACCCGATCACGTCGTGGACACGGCGCGCCGGATTCTCGGTCTCAGGAAGCGCAAACAATCCAGGGCAGGCGACTGAACTCAGTATCCGATCAATCTAATTCCGGCGGTATCAGACGCTTTCGCGGCAGACGACTACCAGGCTGCAGTCGTCGTAGACCGGCTCATCGCCACGGAATCGATCAAGCTCCCGCAACACGCGGTCGTGGATCGCCTCGCTCGATCCACCTGGCGCCAGCCCCTTCTGAAGTCGCTCGAAACCGAATGACTCACCTGCCCGATCGAGGGTCTCGACCACGCCATCTGTGTAAAGGAGCAATGTGTCGCCTGAAGTAACGACCGCCTCGTGGAGCTCCAGCTCGTGCTCCAACCTGATCCCCAGCGGTAATGCCCCGGTCCCCAGCTCGGTGATGCCGCCATCAGCGCGCCGAAGGAACGGGAAGGGGTGACCCGCACAGATGAACCTCAAATGGCCGGAATCCGGCTCGAGCACGCCGCAGAAAAGAGTCATGAATGCCCTCCGGCCGCCGGTCCGACAGAGGGCCCGATTCACCAACCCGGCGGCATTAGCCGGATCGGGATCCGCGTCAAAACCGAGCTTGAGGGCTGAGTTGGCAATCGCCATCAGCAGACCCGCGGCAATTCCGTGCCCGCTGGCGTCGCCCATCAGCACCACCAACCGCCCTTCCTCGAGAGGCAGGAAATCGTAGTAATCGCCGCCGATGGTGTTGGCCGTGCGGTATGAAAAGGTGAATTCGTAACCAGGCACTTCCGGAGCTTGTCGGGGCAAAAGCTCGCGCTGGAGTTCCCGGGCCACTTCGAGCTCGTCACGCACTACTACCCGATCAGCGAGCTCGAGCACCAGCAGCAGCACAAGGCCTGCGATGCTGAGCAGGAAAATGATTGCGTTACGGACCGTGACAATATTGTCGAAGTCGATGCTCAACAGCCCGATCAGGGCGAGAACAACGCAGATCGCAAAGAGCAGGCGTCGCGGCGGCGACAGCCTGAACGAAAGACCCAGGAAAAAGATCCGCGCGCGGTGAAGGAAACGCCAAAAACCGTCCTCCGGCTCTTGCTCGCGTTCGTGCTCGCGGGTAACGACGTCAAAAGCCCGTACCGCATCCCGATCGAAGAGGCGGCTGAATTCACTCTCCCGCATCCCGTCGGTGTAGGAGCGCACGAACCGCTCGGCCTCCCGAAACCACTGTTTTGCTTTCATTTTCACCGCACAGCGTACTACGGCTGCCGCGAGGCAAAGTTCAGCTACACTCCGCAAACGTGGAGGCAATATGGAAAGACCGACCCTGATCATCGGCAACCGCAATTACTCGTCCTGGTCGCTCCGAGCCTGGCTCACGTTAGAGGCAACAGAACAAAAATTTACCGAGGTCCTCATCCCGCTCGGTCAGGACAACACCTCCGAAGAGATCCTTGGCTGGTCACCGACCGCTCGGGTTCCGGCCCTCAAGGATGGCGAGATATTCCTCTGGGACTCGCTCGCCATCTGCGAGTACCTCGCCGAGGCCTTTCCGGAAGCTGGCCTTTGGCCGATCGACGCCAGAGCCCGCGCCACTGCCCGATCGGTAGTCGCCGAAATGCACTCCGGATTTGTCGCGCTTCGCAAGCACATGCCGATGAATTTGCGCGCTTCTTACCCCATCGCCGATCACGAACCTGGCGTCGCGGATGACATCGCCCGGATTACCGAGATCTGGGAGGAGTGCCGTATGCACTTCGGTGCCGACGGCGACCTTCTCTTCGGCGGATTCACCATCGCCGACGCCTTCTACGCGCCGATTGTCAGCCGCTTCCGCACCTACGGCGTCTCGCCCGGTGGAATCGCCGGCGAGTACATGGACGCCGTCTGGGCCCTGCCCGCGATGCAGGACTGGGCGGAGAAAGCCCGCGCCGAGGAGTGGTGCGTCGGGCGGTACGACCGATAAGAACCTCGCGGGTTTTCTCTCGCATTAGCAGACCTTCAGAACCGCTATCAGATGCAGCGCACAGCAGAGGATTTGTATCAACTGACAGGTCCGACCTATCGTCAGTGATAATTTCGCGGCGGCGCCGCTTTCGGCTCCATTCGTACGGCATCACCGACGAGCCGCACTTCGTCAAGACGTGGCCAGCTCGGGCGACATGTAGCCCATCGTCCCAGTGACGCTTCCCGGTACCGTGCCCGCGGGTGTCAGGGTGGCAGTCTCGGCATCCTCCTCGACCGGCACTTTCACCTGGGCGAGCCCGAAGTCGAGCACCTTGACCCGACCATCAGAGGTGATGAACACGCTCTCGGGTTTCAGGTCGCGGTGGACGATTCCCTTCCCATGCGCAGCAGCCAACCCATCTGCAATGGCGGCTCCGATTTCCACCACCTTCTGCCAGGCCATGCCTGATTCGGGGATCGACTGCCTGAACATCTGGCCATCAAGCAGCTCGGTGATGGCATACGTGACGCCGTCCTCGGTTCCGAAATCCCAGATCTCGAGGACATTAGGATGCGCGAGCTTTCTGTGGTTGAACGAACCCACATGGACGAATTGCCTCGCGCGGTATACCTTGTCGTATCGGGTCACCATCTCAGATCGATCATTGGCCGTCACTATGGGGAGGGAGACATGCACATCCAAATTATCAATTTCAGTTTGAAGGGCGTGACCGAGGAGGATTACGCGGGCCTTTGCGACAATCTGGCTCCGAGCTACGCCGCCGTGCCGGGTCTGGTTCGGAAGGTCTGGCTGGCGAACTCGAAAACCGGTACCTATGGCGGGGTCTACGTGTGGCGGGATAAACGGGCGATGGAAGAATTTTCCACGACAGACTTGTACAAATCAGTGGCGACCCATCCCAACCTCGACGGCATTACATCCGTGGATTTCGACGTCCTGCCGGGACCGACCCAAGTCACCAACGGTTCGATCTGAACGACGCCGGCCTGCAATATGATCCTCGATCTTCGCGGCACAGTGTTCTTCTGATCGTGAATGGGTTCCACGTTCTCTCTTGTTGAATTGTGTTGATCGCTCGTGGTCCGCATTTCGTTCATCGGG
>Ga0316197_10000512_pt1 | contig 26976 bp, 15 predicted proteins | sample OudBiesiAoxic_MG_FD_204939 | JGI IMG/M metagenome (GOLD analysis project Ga0316197, IMG submission 204939) | Coastal sediment microbial communities from Oude Bieten Haven, Netherlands - site A oxic | ecosystem: Environmental > Aquatic > Marine > Coastal > Sediment | place: Netherlands... | reverse complement strand
GTGTTGAGCAGGAGTCGTCATGAGCAAGCATGAGCTGAAAGCGGTCTACGTGATCTCGGTTGCCGCCGAGCTCGCCGGCATGCATCCGCAGACGTTGCGCATCTACGAGCGCCGGGGTCTCGTGTCGCCGGCCCGGACCGAGGGCGGCAATCGGCGCTACAGCGACGATGACATTCAACTCCTCAGGCGGATCTCCGAACTGACCGATGCCGGATTGAATCTCGAGGGAATCCGGCGCGTGATGCAGCTCGAGAACGAGAACGCCCGACTTCGCAAGGAACTCGAACAGGCACGCGAGATCGCGTTGCATGCGATTCGTGAGGCCGAGAAGGCCGATTCCCGCAACGCGGGCGGCGGCCTCGTGCCGCTCAAGCAAGCCGTTGCTGTGTTCGGTCAACGCCCGAGCATCTTCGAACGCGACTGATCGGATCTCGTCCGTCAACGTCGATGTCGGCGAGGCCGGAATCGACGGGTGACCCGTTTGAGGCTTCCGGTCGGCGAGTCAGGCCGCGCATCGGGAAGCGTCGACATCTCCTCGATCGCCCACGGTCGGTCGAACTGATCGTCGACGGCGATGCCCGAGATGATCATGTCGACGGGCCGCAGCGGCCCGGCCAGCCCGGCCGCTCCGACGGCCGCGCCGAGCGCAGCGACCTGCCGCTGGGCCGCACGGAGGTCGTGCTCGGGATACACCGGGTATGGCACACCGACGAGGTCGAGGACCGGTGGTCGGGCAACGTTGACCGTTTCGTCCTCGACTTCCTTTCCCTGGGTGCGCTCGTCGACGCGATCCATGACCTCGGCGAGTGCAGCATCGTTCATGAAGTCGTCGAAGTACGCGAGGGGCACGTCGACGGTGCTGATGTCGACGTCGGGTTGCGGGCGCCCCGTGGCGACCGTCGACAGCGCAGCGACGGGCAGCCGATGACTCACCACCGCGTGGTGTGCGTCGTTCTGGGCAACGAGCCGACGGACGTGTGTCGCGTCGTGTCCGGTCACCCGTGCGATCGACATCGGCGTGGGCTCCACCGTGACGTCGACGAACCCGGCGCGCTCTGCGAGGTCCTCGATCCTCCGAACCGCATGGGCATCCCACCGGATCAGCAGGAGCCAGCGGCGCGGGCCGTCGTCGGCCACGACGGTCGAGTTGATGTCGTGTCGGCGATCCAGCCGGGAGCGAAGCTCGTTCAGTTCGGGACCCGACCGTCCGGTGATGTCGACGCGTTGCATCATCGCGTCGCTGGGGAACGTGGCGATGCGAGCCGGTTCGTCCGGCTCGCCCAGCTCCGCGCGGAGGAGCACCAGTGCATCGAGCGTCGCATTGTCGTCGGCGAGGTTGACCGGATACTCCGCCGCTGCGCTGAGCCGCCCCTCGATGTCGTGGCGGAGTCGAACCCCCCGCACGATCGTGTCGGCGATCTCGATCCCCACCCCGTCGCCGCGGGTCACGCCGTCGCTCACGAGTCCGCCGCCGGGACGATCGTGGCGGGTCGCTGGTGACGGGCCGGCTCGGGCGCGAGTTGTTCGATCGCTTCTTCGACGGCTGCGGGTGGGGTTGCGAGCTGCACGCGCCGGTCGGCCGCGGTCGACCAGCACCGTCGCGGGTGTCGATCCGCTGGCCCGATCGCTGGAGCTCCCAGCCGAGCGCGGTCATCAGGGTCGGTCAATGGGCCGACGAGACGGTCGCCGGTCAGCCCGGTCAGCGCGCCGAGATCCTCGACGCGAGTCGCCACGGCGACGACGTTCATTCCGACCGACGCACCGGAGGAGGCCAACTCGCCCAGTTGCGCGAACGTGTCGTCGATCGTCGACACGCTCAACGAGCGGCGCATTCGACCGACATCGCCGATGAAGAGCGCGATGTCGGGCCGGTCCTCGCTCGTTCGAGTCTCGAGGCGCTCGGTCATGATCGTATGGAGACCGGTGATGAGTTGGGCCACCTTCGTCGGGTCATCCGGGGTGACCACGGCGCCGGTGTGAGGGAGCGCTTCGAAGGCCCGACGTCGTTGGGGGAGGGCCTCGATGGCGTAGATGTGCAGGTCGTCGGCAGCGAGGCGGGCGGCCACGCCGGTGGTGATCAGGTCGATCAGTGAGGTCATGCCTGATCTGGGAGAGCCCGCGGCGAGGATCGATCCCCCGCTGCCCGGCTGCCACCAGTACGCCTGGTTCTCCGCGAGCTCGGGACGATCCACGAGTCCGATCGGCACTCCGTCGCCCGGGTGCCGGGCGAGCAGCGCGGCGGCGTCGATTTCGACCGGGAGCGGTGGCGGGAGCAGGGACGGTCGGGCAGTTTCGTCGTCGCTCACGACGCGGCTGGTGACCTGGCGAGCGACGGCAGCGGTCACGAGTTCGTCGGCGTCGGCCACCGCGTCGTCGCTGGTCGATCGGCTGAGCCGTCGCTCGAGAGGAGTCATCGCTCGGCCGTGTGTGGTCGGCCGGATCACCAGTCGCGGCGCATCGAGCTCGGTCGGGCCCGGCGACGTCGGCGCGGATGACGCTGTCTCCACTCCGACAAAATCCTCGGAACGACCCCCGCGCCACACGGTTCCGTCGCCGCTCGGCGCGATCCAGGTGAATGCACCACACGCTGCGCGGCGTTCCTCCGGCACCGAGTCAGGGTGGTCGGCTGTGAGCACCACGTGCACGTTCGGAAGCGCCACCGCGAGCTCGGACATCCCAGTGATCAGCTCGGCGGGCAGCGGGTTGTCGCGGTCGAACGCGTGCTCGATCACGACCACCACGTGGAGGTCAGGTCGTTCGGCCAGGACGTGGCCGACCCGGTGCACCAATCGGGGGGCATCGTCGGCCTCGTCGCGACCGGCCCAACCGGCCACGTGTGGGAGCTCGGCGTGCCACGCTGGTCGCTCCCGACCGACGATCAAGATCGCCAGCTCATCGGGCCGCCGTTGCGTGGCAGCACCCAAGACGAGTGCGGCGATCGTCTGATCGTGCTGCTCGATGTCGGAGGCGGCGATGATCGTCGGGAGCGGACTCGTGAGGTCGAGCGAGATGCTTCTGCTCGCCGCGGGCAGGGAGTCGGTGTCGGGACTCACTCCGATGGCGACGGCCAAGCCGCCGGCGGTGCGGTCGTTGCGTGCGGATGTCTCGACGAGCTCCTTGAGCGTCGGTGGCGCGAGGCGCGTCGGCGCAGCGAGGCGTCGCAGGGCGTCGAGATCGTCGAGGGGGGCCAGGTGGCGAGCAACAAGAGCGGCCTCCGGGGCCTCGACCAGTGCGGGGCGTATGTCGGTCACCACGTCCGGCGCATCGGCGAGTCGCGTGTGCTGCGTCGTCAACGATCCGAACAGCGCAGGTCGGCCAACTTGCGCATCGGTGGTGATCGACGACAGGTGGGCGAGTCGGTCGGCCGGCGGGACCTCCTCCAGCAGCGCCGTGCACAGCCCCGGCGCCTCGTGAAGACCGACGCACAATGCGACGATCCGCAAGTCGGGTGGGGGTTCGACGAGCAGCGATCGGATCGGAGAGTCCCGCTGGCTCCACAGCGAGATGTCGTCGAGGAGGAGCAGCGTGACCGGGGCGCGACTCGGAGTCGACGTCGGCGGCTGCCACTGAGCCGGATCGTGAGACACCACCCTGTCGTCGCGCCGCGTGACCGGCGCCGCCGTGGCGTTGCGTCGCGACCTGGCCCAAGCGGCGAGTGATTCCGGATCGGCGAACAGGTTCGGTTCGGCCGTCGGAACCCCGTTGCGGATGTGCGGTAGCCATTTCGCCCAGTTCCAGTGGGCGATTCGATCGGGAGTCGAAGCGACGACGACGTCGAGGTCGGCCGGGCCGTGCATCGTGCACACCTCGACCAGCAGTGTCCGCGCGAGGCCGCCGGTGAATCGATCGGAGCCGACGAGCGCGACACCCCGGTGGCGTTGCAGGTCGACCGATGCGATGCCGACGCCGTCCGCCTCGATCCCGAATGGGATGTCGAACGCCCCGGGGTCGGTTGGCCGGCGCTGCCAGAGTCGACCGTCACCGCTCATCGCATCGCGGATGGCGTCGATGACGAGGCGGGGTTGCGACGGGGGCGGCGCAGGGGGACGTTGAAACGGCACGGAACCGTCGCTCGCCGGTGTCGCCAGCCGTCGTCGGTCCGCAACGACTGGCGGGCTTTCCAGTTCGAAAAGCCGCCCACCCACGTGGAGCCGTCCACCCGCCCAGGGAAGCTCACGGTCGAGGAGCAGGTTCCCGAGAGTCGGGGTGTAGATCCCGAGCGCGCCGCCGACGTCCGGCCCCGGAATCACCGACACCGCGCCGTCGGAGTCGACCGCCAGTTCGAACGCCGCGGTCTCGACCGGTGCGGACTCCATTTCGCTGGCGTGGAGCCGGCGGGCACTGCCGACGCGGTATCTGCCGGAGTGCAGGATGCGCACGATGCCGGCACCACGCCCCGTGACCTGGACGAAGCCGACGCGGGCGGCCGAGTCGTTTCCGTCGATTGGGGGCGCGGGGACGGGCCGGGTGTCGATGAGCGACCCGATGAGGAGATCGAGGTCGGCCACGAGACCCGACGTCGAAACGGTCCGCCCATCGACGGAGGCAGTTGCGGGCGGGGCCTGGCCGGTGACCGCTCGAAGCAGGCCGGCAAGGGTTGTGTCGGTCGGCGCCGCCACGATGTTGATGTCGGCGTCACCGTGGGGGGTCCTCACCACGACGTCCATGCCCCGACAATAGGACGTCGACTGCGAACCTGCTGCCACTTCGAGTTTCCTCAAGAAATCGTTCAAGTCCAGTGTCGAACGTGTCGATGCACAGCATGTGGAGGTGAACCCTCACCGGCTGATTCCGCCCGGCATCCACAATTCTGCTGGAAACTCGACGCGCCCGAGCCTCGGTGCGATCGGGGGGCCGTGCCGGTGACCTCGACGCTGCAGACCGTGACTTGGCGGCAGGCGGTTGCGGCCGTGGTCGCGGTCGGGGTCGCGCTCGCCGGGCTCGTGATCGTGCTGCGTTCGGACGGGCTGCCGGCGGTCAACGCTGCGTCGTCGAGAGCAACACGTTGGGTCGTTCACGAGCCGACGGGGCGGGTCGTACTCGTCGACGGGTTCGGCGGGCGCGCCCTCGCCAGCCTGGATCTCAACGCGGCCGGCGACGATCTGTTCGTGGCGGAAGGCCCCGGCGGAACCTATGTCCTCGACGATTCGACCGCCGAGGTGCGGACGGTCGACGGTGCCGACCTTCGCCTTGGTGCGCCTCGCGCGCTCGCTGCGCTCGGTGATGGAGTCGCCGTTGCGCGGTCGGGGCCATCCGGTCTCGTCGTCGCGAATCCGTCGACGGGCGAGGCGACGCTCGTCACGAACGACGAACCCGTCGACATCTCGTTCGACGCGGACAACGGTCCGGGGGTCGACACCTCGACCACGGTCGCGCTGGCTCCCGACGGCTCGATCTGGTCATTGGTCGACGGATCGCTCGAGCGGGCGTCATCGTCTGCCGCGACATCGGAGGATCTCCGCCTCGACGACGCCGTACTCTCGCTGGTCAACAACGAACCACTGGTCCTCGACCGCGACCAGAACCGCGTGCGGCTCGGGTCCGGCGACTGGCAGCGCCTCCCGAGCGACATCGACGGCAGCGAACTGGTCGTCCAGCGCCCGGGTCCGGCCGCCGAGTGTGGTTGGGTCGGCGGTGGCGACGACCTGTGGTGCGTGTCGAGGAACGGCATCGAAGAATCCGTCGCGATCCCGGGCCTGGCCGTTGGTGGCGGCGACCTCCTCGCGATCGCTGGCGACGCCTCCGCACTCGTGCGCCGCGGTCCGACGGAGGTCGTCCAGTTCGACTGGCGCACCCAGGAGGTGCTCGACGAGCAGCCGCTCACCGTTCCGACTGACACGCAGCTCGAGGTCGCGTCGACCAACGACGTGATCTGGATCGACGACGTGTCCGGCGACTTCGTCTGGTCGGTGCACCCGTGGGGCATCGAGGCGATCGACAAGAACGCCTCGGGCCTGTTCGTTGTCGACGACGAGGGCATCATCATCGATGAGGGTGACAGCGACACCGGTGAGGCCGCAGGAGCCGACGACGGAGTGGCGATCGAACCCGAAACCCGAGAGCCGGACGACAACGGAAACGACGATCCGCCGGTTGCCGTCGATGACCCGGTGACCGCGCGATCCGGAGCGTCGGTACCGGTCACCGTCACGGCGAACGACTACGACCCCGACGGGGAAGCGATTGCCGTATCCGACGTCGGGACGCCGGGTCACGGCACCGTCGAGGTCGGGACGGCGAGCACCGTGATCTACTCGCCCGACGCCGGCTACGTCGGGGTCGACGAGTTCGAATACACGATCGTCGACGGCGACGGTACCGAAGCCAGCGCAAGCGTGATCATCGAGCTGCTACCCACAGACGGCACCAACCGGGCGCCCGTCGGAGCACCGGACGAAAGCGAGACCGGTCCCGGTGTTTCGGTCGTCGTCGACGTCCTCCTCAACGATGTCGACCCCGAGCGCGACGGGTTGCGCCTCGACTCGTTCTCGGCCGAGCCCGACATCGGCGATGTGAACGAGACCGAAGGACCGTCGGGCCTCCCGGCGCTCGAGTACACGCCGGTCGAGGGGTTCGAGGGCATCGCACGATTCTCGTACCGCCCCGTCGACACGTTCGGAGCGGTCGGAGAACCCGTCGAGGTCACCGTTGACGTGGCACGCGCCGGTGACAAGAACCGGCCCCCGGCCGTCGCACCCGACTCGGTTCGGACTCGCCGCAACAGGGAGGCCATCGTGCCCGTGCTCGTCAACGACTCGGACCCCGACGGTGATCCGCTCACCCTGTCGGTTGTGAGCCCCTTGCCCGCCGGCATCGATGTCGAGATCCAGGGTGACCAACTCGCAGTGACCCCACTGGCGGGCAGCGGCGAGTCGGTGACCTTCGAGTACGAAGTCGACGATGGCCAGGGGCATCAGGTTCGCGGGCCCGTCCTGGTCAGCGTGATCGACGAGAGCGAACCCAACCGACCTCCTGTTGTCTCGGCCGACATCGAGACAGCGGTACTCGGACAGACGATCCTGATCGACGTCACCGCCAACGACTCAGATCCTGACGGCGACCCGCTCGCGGTGACCGCGATCAGCCAGCCGGACAATGGTGGCACCACGGCGAGCGGCGGCCGGAACCAGATCGAGTTCACCCCGTCAGCGATCGACGACGAAGAAGACGCGAACGTGCGCTTCACGTACACCGTGTCCGACGGCAACGGACACGAAGTCGTCGGAGATGTGACGGTCACGGTGCTCACGGAGGCTTTGCCCGCGCCGCCCTACGCACGCGACGACTCGACGTTCACCTTCGTCGACGACCCCGTCACGATCGACGTGTTGCGCAACGACGGCGACCCGTCGGGTGAGCGCCCGACGATCGTCGGGACCCCGGGTTGCCCGACGGGCGGGACGGCCACCGTCACCTCTGACGGCCAGGTTCGCTTCGACCCGCCGCCCGGTTCATCGGGGGCGTTCCGCTGCTCATACGAGGTGATCAACTCCCAGAACCTGCGGGACACTGCAGCGATCATCATCTCCGTGCGCGAGCCGGAGACGACCAACAGTGAGCCGGTCGCCCGCCTCGACACCGCCACCATCAACCTCGGTGAAGCGATCAGCCGCGACGTGACCCTCAACGACATCGATCCGGATGGCGACTCCTCGCTGCTGCGGGTCACGTCGTCGACGCAGCCACCGTTCGGCACCGCATCTCGAAGCGGCAACATCATCACGTTCCGCGCCGGCACGACCACGGGGGTTGCCACGATCACATACCAGGTGGAGGACAGCGAGGGAGCCCTTGCAACAGGACGATTCCAGATCACGGTGACCGAGGCCGACAACGTCGCGCCGATCGCGGTTCCCGACACACGACAAATCGAGGGCCCGGGCGTGCAGCAGACGTTCGACGTGCTCGCCAACGACCGCGACCCTGACGACTCGCCCGGCGGGCTCACGGTGACCTCGGCGCAGCTCACCACAGGCGACGGGTCGCTCACCCAGTCCGGCTCGCAGGTGACGATCACCCCACAGCCCGACTTCGTGGGTGTTCTCACCGGGACCTACTCGATCCGCGATGGTGAGGGACTCCCCGCGTCATCAACGGTCACGCTCACGGTGACCGAGCCTGCCAACCGGCCACCGGTCGCCGACGATGACAACGCCTCGGTCGCGAACGGTGGATCGGTCACCGTGCCCGTGTTGCAGAACGACAGTGACCCGGACGGGGATGTGCTCACCGTGTCGATCGTGAGCGGTGCCGACGGGTCGCTGGGCTCGGCGAGTGTCACGGGCGGCCAGAACATCAGCTTCCAGGCGCGATCGGGGCAGGCTGGTGTTGCGTCGATCACCTATCAGGTCAGCGATGGCGAACTGTCCGATACGGCGACGGCGAGGGTGACCGTGGCGTCCTGCCAGGCATCGCAGCCGGTCGCCAACGATGCGTTCCTGACCACTGGCTACCAGAAACCCATCGCCGTGAACCTCGCCAACTACTCGTCGAATGGTGAGATCATCGACGTGACCGGTCCGCCCGGCTATGTGAACGGTGTCTACACGCCACCGGCGGGTGAGAACGGGAATGTGACCATCAATTTCGGGGTTCGCAACGAGTGCGACCAGCAGGCCAACGGCACGATCACGATCGATGTCAATCAGAGTCCCTCCAGCCAGAACACGTCGATCACGCTCTCGCGCGGGGCCAGCCTCGAGGTGCCCGTCGGTCAACTGGGCAGCGACGAGGAAGCCCTCACCATCACCGGCAGCGCCGGTGCCCCGGGGTGGGTCACGACCACGGCCAGCCGACTGCAGATCGTCGTGCCGAGTGATGCGGCGTTCGGCACCAGTTCATGGACCACCACCGTTGCCGACCCCGGCGGTCTCACGGCGACGGCGACCGTGTCGGTCACGGTGGGGAACGGGGCGCCAGTCGCCGTCGCCGACGCGATCGACGCGTCCGGCGGTGTCGGCACGACCAATCTGCTCGCCAACGACAGCGACCCGGACGGCCCCAGCTCGGAGCTGGCGATCCAGTCGCTCCCGACCACTGTCTCCTTCGACGGTGGCGGCAGCGGCACGATCACGCGAGTGGGTGGTGAGGTCAAAGTCACGACGACCGACGGGATGGGTACGGGTTCGTTCACCTACACGATCATCGATGCCGGCGGAGCCGTGTCGAACGCTGCGACGGTCACCGTCACGGGCCCGCCAGTCGCGACCACGACCACTACGACCACCACGACCACGACCACGACCACGACCACGACGACAACGACCGAGCCGAGCGGCAACACCGCACCGGTGGCCAAGAACCAGAAGGTTTCGGTCGTCGCCGGTACCGCGACCACGATCAGCTTGAACGTGTCCGATGCCGACGGAGACGGCCTCACCGTCATCGACGTCTCGGACCCGGCCGAAGTGGCTTCGGTTTCCGGCCTCGAGATGACCATCGTGGCGCCGAGCGCCGGGAAATTCACCGTCACCTACCGCGTCACCGATGGGACCGATCCTTCCGGTACGGCAACGGTGACGATCAGGGCATCGGGAGCCACGACATCGACATCCTCGACCACGACGACCACCACCACGGCACCGCCGACCACCCTTCCGCCGGACGCAGGCTGATCCGTCAGACCGGTGACGCGGTGCGGCGGCGGAGACTCCGCAAGCTGAGCCGCCAGCGGGCTCGCTGCCAGAACGACCGCGACTCCGCCATCGACGTCTCGACCTGACCGAGGCACGCGGTTGCGTCCTCTGCCAGGAGATCAGGGCGGGCCGGGTCTCCGAATGTCGTTGCGCTGGCGAGGCTTGCGAGCCGCCGGACCTCGCGGTGTGCGGTGGGGACGAAGCCGACCGCATCATCGGCGATCTCATCGTTGGTGTCCGAGGTGGCGATCGTCAACCCACCGTCGACCAGCGCATTCGTGGCCACGGCCCACGCGCCGCGGATCCGTTCGGTCGGCGCACCGGAGAGTCGGCGTCGGCGTCGCCGCCACTTGACGCCGAGAATGAGTCCGACGACAAGCAGGATCGGTACCGCAAGCACCGCGATGCCGACGAGAGCCCACAGTGCGTAGCCGACCACCGTCGGGAGGCCAGTCGCGTTCTCGGTGTCGGTGTCGTCATCGGTGACGACGGGCTCGTCGGCGGACTCGGGTGGTGGGGCGATCGGAGGCTGCGGCGCGGCCGGTGTCTGCACCTGGGGCTCTGGTGGTGGCGGTATCGCATCGGGGTCCTCCTCGTCAGGAACAGGGTCGAAGGCGATCCATTGATCCCCGATGCGGACCTCTGGCCAGATGACCGCATCGTCAGACCTGAGTGTGAGTGTCGTGACGTCGCCGTCGGTGCCCAACCGATCGGATTCGACGGCAAAGCCGGTGGCGACCCGTGCATCGACGCCGAGTGAGCGAACGAGCAGCACGTAGGCCGTGGCGAATTGCTCGGCGTTGCCGCGTTGTGTGTCGCGGAGGAATCGCTCGATCAGAGTTCGCTGGAGTCCGCCCCCTGATGCATCCGAGCGCAGCACGAAGTCGTCACGCATCGTCGACTCGATCGCCTGGAGGCGCCCGAGGAGGTCGGTCGTCTCGTCGGCGCCGCCCTGCTCCGCCAGGCCGGCCGCCAGCTCAGCGAGGGCGATCGCGTTCTCGTCGACCTCCCGGACGCCGATCGGACCGCTTGCCTGTGTCGCAGCGGGCTCGACGCGGGCCGTGACCACGTACTGCTCATCGTCGAGTGGGCGGTCCGCGAGCCGGACGATCGTACGGTCGTCGTCGGTTTCAATTGCCGCCTCGACGACGACCGGTGCGCCCGGCAGCGGGACGAGTTGGAGGTCATCGTCCTCGAAGGTGACCGTCGCGGAGATCATGTCGGGGGCGGGGGCGCTGAGCCGCCGACCGATCGGGCGCAGAACGAGATCCGGCGACCACCGACGACCGTCGTACTCATCGAGTGCGGCGGTGCGCCACCGCAGGAGTGATCGCTCCTCAGCCGCTGCCGACACTTCGTTGATCCGCACATCGTGCAGGACGACCGGAGGGTCGATCGCCTGGAGCGCGAGGGTCGCCTCGATCGGGTCCAGGATCGCCGCCGAGCCCGTCGCCTGCTCGGTGCGGCGAGGATCGGCTCGTGTGGTGAGGGCGAGCGGGACGGCCAGTGCCGCGGCAAGGCCGAGCGCAACAACGGCAACGGGCAGGAGGCGCCGTTCGCCTCGCAGCAAGGTGAGGCGTTCTCGGAGATCGACACCGGGCTCGGGCCGGAGTGCCGCGAGCGCCAGCGCCAGGACGGCGAGTGAAACGATCCACCCGAGTCGAACACCCATGGGCGAGCTGAGTGCGATCACCAGGAGCTGTGCGATCAGCACCGGGATCAGTGGACTCAGGTGCAACCGCTGCCGGCGAGCGAGTTCGGTCGCAACCGCGGTCGCCAGACCCAGGCCGGTGGCGACCATCCCGAGCAGGTCGGGGCGGTCAGGGCTGGGCCAATCGGTCGACAGTAGACGCTGGGTCCCGGCTCCGAATGCTGCACCGAGATCGGACCTGGTGCCACCCGAGACAACCACCACGATTGTCGTGCCGGCCACTACGGTGCCGATCCCCGACGCGAGCCGGACCGGCCAGCGTCGTGGGCACGTCAGCAAGGCAGCCATCCCGACGAGCGCGGTGGGCGTGAGCAGCCACCACACGCGACGGTCGAAGATGTCGCCCGCCGCCAACGCGACCACGCTCATCATGAGCGTCACCAGTGCGACGCGCAGCCGGAGGAGTCCGAGCATCAGTGGGTCAGCTCCAAGCCCGCCACCGTTGGACGAAGTCGGTTGCATCCTTCGCCGCCACCGCGATGCCGTCGCCGGCTCGAGCCCCGTCGCCGACGCGGATCGTGATCATCTGATCGTTCGACGACACCCGCGTCGTGGGTCCCTCGGGGCCCGTCACCATCAGGACCGAGGTGTGGTCGAAGCCATGGGCGAACAGCGCAGCGACATGCATCGCGTCGCTCTCGACCTGTCGCACGGGCGTCAACAGATCGAGGACCTCGGCTTCGTACGCGAGCGGCGATGGGCGCCCGGCGTGATCGGGATTCGTGGTGCGGACCACCACGTCGAGCCCGGTCCGGAGGGCATGCACTCCCAAGGTCGCAGCGACGTCGACGATTTCCTCGAAGTCTTCCTCGGTGCCGACCGCTGCGCCGGCGTCGACGACGATCGTGAACTCTGGTCGCCGGACCTCGACGTGTTCGCGCACCATCAAGGTGCCCGTGCGTGCGGTCGTCGGCCAGTGGATCATCCGCGGGTCGTCACCGGCGACGTACTCACGCATCGACACGAATCCTGACAGCGGATCTGCGGCGGCGCGCCGCACGATCGATTCGTTCTCGACGACGCGCGATGATCCTTGGGGCCCGAGGAGTTCGTAGACCTTCGGATGGATGGTGACCGTCTCGAGGCGGTCCCCGTGCTGGTCGTTCCGCCACCGACCGGCCGCGAGGAAGAACGGGTCGACCTTCTGGATGTCGAGCGGACCCAGTTCGAACACACCACGGCGACGCGTCGGCAGCGTCGAGAAGATGTCGTTGACGTCTCCCGGCGCAACCGGATCGATCGTGACCCCGACGTCTGCGCCGTCGCAACGATCGAGCAGCGTCGCTCGGCCCGAGCGGTGCGCGGTGTCGTTGCGAACTCGATATGTCACCTGTACGGGATCCCCGCGGGGCACGCGAAGGGTCCGGATCCGGCGTTCGACCCGCGCCCGCAGGGGGCGTCGTGCGACGAGAATCGCGAGGAGGACGACGAGCCCGATACCGAGTGCGGCGACGACGAGCTCCTCGTAGTTCCACCACAGGCCGAGCACCGTCAGGATCAGTGCCATGAGGACCGCGCCGAGACCGGACCGCGTGAGCACGCTCAGGCTCCGCTGGTGCGAGGTACCGGGACGCTGTCGCTGATGTCGGCCATCAGCGTCTCGATCGTCACGCCACGCAGTTCGGCTTCCGCCGTCAATGCCACGCGGTGCCCGAAAACGGGTGAAACCAGCGCCTTGACATCGTCGGGCGTGACGAAATCGCGATCGTCGGTGGCGGCAAAGGCGCGTGCGATGCGCAGGAGTGCGATGGTGCCGCGTGTCGAGACGCCCAGTCGCAGGTCGGGGTGGCGACGGGAGGCAGCGGCGAGTTGGACGATGTAGTCGTGGATCGAGTGGGCAACGGTGAGCCGGTCGATGTCGGAGATGATCCCGTCGAGCTCGACGGTGTCGGTGACCGCCTCGAGTTCATCGTCTTGTTGCGTGCGGGTGTATCCCTCGAGGATCGCCACCTCGGTGTCGGCATCGGCGTAGCCCAGGGTCAGACGCATTGCGAAACGGTCGAGCTGTACGTCAGGGAGCGGGAAGGTTCCCTGGAAGTCGCGGGGGTTCTGCGTTGCGATCACGAAGAACGGACGCGGGACCAACCTGCTCGTGCCGTCGGCCGTGACCTGGCGCTCCTCCATCACCTCGAGCAGGGCGGACTGGGTTTTCGGGCTCCCGCGGTTGATCTCATCACCGATCAAGACGTTCGTGAAGACCGGACCCTCCCGAAAGGAGAACTGACCGCTGCGCTGGTCGTACACCATGACGCCCGTGATGTCGGTCGGCAACAGGTCGGGCGTGAACTGCACCCGTTTCCACCCGCCGGCGATCGAGTTGGCAATCGCCTTCGCCATGCTGGTCTTCCCAGTCCCGGGCACGTCATCGAGGAGCAGGTGGCCCTCGGTGAGCAGGCAGCACAGGGCCAGGCGGATCTGGTCACGCTTTCCGCGGATCACCTGATCGACGTTGTCGATCAGTGCGTTCACGACCAGCGACGTGTTGCTTGCCACGTATCGAGTGTACGACGCAGCGTGCTCCCGGTCAGGGAGTCTTGACGTCCTCTTGACGAGGGGCTGATCGCCCGGTTTCCCCCAGGAGCCGTTCGAGGAAGCGCGCGACACCGTCGTTCTGGTTCGAACCGATCACCTCGCCAGCGGCAGCTCTGACACGGTCGTCGGCGTTCTCGACAGCGACGCCACGACCGGCCCACTCGAGCATCGTGAGGTCGTTCTGTTCGTCGCCGACCGCGATCACGTCCGCAGCGTCCACGCCGAGCCGATTGCAGAGCCAGCGCAATCCTTCGGCCTTGTCGTGGTCTGCGGGTCCGATCTCGGCAGCCTCGGCGCCCATGTGCCGGACCGTGAAGCCGGTGCCGAGGTGCTCGATGACGAGTGGCACTTCGTCGAGGAGCGAGTCGAGCGGGCGCTCGGTGTGGAAGACGAGCAGCTTGAACGCCGTGGTGCCGCCGATGGAGAGTACGTCGTCGACGGGATCGTCGTGGACGGCGGCCGGCATCAATTCGGCGAAGCCGTGTTCGTGGACGAATCCGGCGTCGGTGGCGAGCGCGAACGCGAACCCGGTGCCGTGCTGCCGAAGGACGGTGACCACCTCGGCTGCTGCGGAGTACTCGAAGCCGCTCACGTGGATCAGTTCCGGCGGCTCGTCCGGATCGGCCGGGAACGTCGAGATGATCGTCCCATTGCCACCGACGATGTGGCTGGCGAGACCAGCGAGCGGCCGTGTGGCACGCACCGCGATGTCAGGCGGTCGCCCGGTGGCGATCACCACGCGATGACCGGCCTGTGTGATGGAGCGGACCGCGTCGATCGTTCGGGACGTGAGCTGGCCGGCCCCATCGAGCAGCGTGCCGTCGAGGTCGAGCGCGATCAGATGCGGTGAGGTCAGGCGCGTCACGTCAGTCCCAGTCGATGTGGAGGTGGCGGTAGGCGTCGCGCAGAATGGCGGCGAGTTCAGGTCGTCGTGGCAGTCGTTCGTCGGTGCGCTCGAGGTGAGGGATCGGCGGGAGCGTGGCACCTGCCGGAACGGTGAGGACATCGGCGATCGGGTCGACGAACGGGTCGCGCTCACGGAGGGCGTGTTGCTCCCGACGCTCGGCGCGGCCCTGTTCCATGCCGTCACGGACGAGTTGGAGGTGCCGGCGACGTCGTGGCAGATCGTCGGCTTGAGCGTCAACGTCGTCCGCAGCATCGTCGTCGAACGGCTGATCGCCATCCGGATCGTTGTCGCCGTCGGTATCGACCTCCGTGCGCTCGTTGCCGCGCCAGAAATCGAGCAGTTCGGGCTCGATGAGGAGTTCGTCCGCGAAGGCGAACATCGTCGCGATCACGTGCTTGCAGGCGTGGTCGTCCCAGTTGTCGGCGTCGGGGCAGTTGCACGCGGCGTGGACGTCACGGCGCAATGGCATCCCGTCGCCGGGCGTGACTTCGAGCGATGCGATGTACGGCGTCGATCGTGTGCCCTGCACCTCACAGGTGACGAATCCGGGGTCGACCACGATGTCGAGCACCGATCCGTCCTTCGCGTACTGCTTGCCACGACGCAACCGCTGCGGATCGCTCATCTCGGCGGCGAGCACCTTCATCATCGTTGCAGGGAGTCGACCCGGCTGCTGGGCCCCGAATGGCTTGCGGGGTCGGGTCACAGCTCTGCCTCCAGGACGACCAGGTCGCGGAGTTCGTCGGTCGTCATCTCTGACATCCACGCTTCGCCTTCGCCGGTACCGACCACCTGCTCGGCGAGCTTGCGTTTGTCGTCGATCACCTGGCTGACCTTCTCCTCGATCGTGCCCTCACAGACCAGCTTGTGAACGTTGACGGTCTGCGTCTGGCCGATCCGCCACGCCCGGTCGGTCGCCTGGTCCTCGACCGCCGGGTTCCACCATCGGTCGTAGTGGATGACCTGGCTCGCAGCGGTGAGGTTGAGGCCCGTGCCGCCCGCTTTGAGCGACACGATGAGCAACGGAGGACCGGTCCCATCCTGGAACTCGTCGACCATCGAATCGCGTCGGGTACGCGTGACGCCGCCGTGGAGGAATGGCGCGTCGAACGAGAACTGCTCGTTGACGTGGCGGACGAGCAGATCGCCCATCTCGCGGAACTGGGTGAACACCAATGCCCGCTCACCCTGATCGAGCAGTTCGGTGACCAACTCGTCGAATCGCGTCAGCTTGCCCGATCTTCCGGCGAGGCGTGAGCCGTCCTTGAGTGCGTGCGCCGGATGGTTGCAGATCTGCTTGAGCCGCATCAGCGCAGCGAGCACGAGGCCACGCCGGCGCATGCCCTTGGCCCGATCGGCGTCAACCAACAGCTGGTCGACCACCTGTTGGTAGAGCGCAGCCTGCTCCTTGGTGAGCTTGGCGTATGCGACCTGTTCGATCTTGTCGGGCAGGTCGGGGAGCAGCCGCTTGTCGGCCTTCGTGCGGCGAAGGATGAATGGGCCGGTGATCCGGCGGAGCCGGGCGGCTGCATCGGCCGACGCCTCGGGGTCGGTCGCCCGCTCGATCGGCGACGCGAAGTCCTTGCGGAACCGTTCGAGCCCGCCAAGGATCCCCGGATTGACCGCGTCGAGAATGGCCCAGAGCTCGCTCAGTCGATTCTCGACCGGGGTACCGGTGAGTGCGATCTTCTGGTGGGCGCGGAGTTGGCGGACGGCCTTGGCGGCCTTGGTATTCGGGTTCTTGACCATTTGCGCCTCGTCGAGGACGACGGTCGACCACTCGATGGCGCCGAGGTGTTCGAGGTCGCGCGGCAACAGCCCGTATGTGGTGATCACGATCTGCAGCTCGGGATCGACGAGGAACATCTCGTCGGCAGCGCGGTCGGAAGCGGTCTGCTCCATCGCCTTCGAGATCAGGTCGAGCCGTTTGTCGCGCTGCGAGCCGTGATGGACCGACACGTCGAGCTTGGGGGTGAATCGGTGCGACTCCGAATGCCAGTTGCGCACGACCGACAGCGGACAGACGACGAGGTGCGGACCGGAGCGTTCGACCAGGTGGGCCAGCGTGGTCGCGGTCTTGCCGAGTCCCATGTCGTCGGCGAGGCAGCCGCCGAGACCGAGCCGCGAGAGGAACTGCATCCAAGCGAGGCCTCGCCGCTGGTAGTGGCGCAGCTCACCGACGAACTCGCTCGACTCCTCCACCTCCTCGAGTCGCTCGTCGGGGAGCCCGTCGAGCAGCGACCGCACCCAGTCGGTATCGGAGATCGGGGCCAGGTCGCCGGAGGCGAGGCCGGAATCCGCCGCGTCGACGCCGAGTTCGATCCCGTCGAAGGTGTCGCCTGCCGTGTGGACGCGAATCGTGGTGCGGTCCTCGGTCGCCTCGTCGTCGTTCGCGAGTCGTAGGAGTTGGAGTGGCGTCACGCGGCTGTGTGTCTGTTCGAGCTCGCGCTGCTTCTCGCGTTTGCGTCGCAACTCGTCGGGGTCGATCCGAACCCAGCGATCGCCGGTGTGCAACAGCGTTGCTCCGGCTTCCTCCGCGCGTTCGAGTTCGGCATCTGAGATCTCTTCGTCGCCGACGACGAGTTTCCACTCGACGAGGGCCTCGCGGCCGAACTGTTTCTTGCGATCGTCCTGCGGTGTTGGCGTCGCTTCGCCGGCGACTCGGACGGTGTTTCGGATGAGCCGCTCCGGACCGATCAGTTCGACGCCGGCCTTCTCGAGTTCGAATGGTGCGATGTCGATGAAGTCCTCGGCGGTTTCGAGGTCGAGTTCGACGCCGGTCGGTTCGTGTTCGAGTGCGAGGTCGGCGAGGCCGGGCACGACCGGAGCGATCCGCGAGACGACGTCGTTGAGCAGTGCGACGAGCGTGTCGAGGTGTCGCGCCTCGCGTGCGACTTCGATGGCGCGGTCGTTGCGATCCCACAGGTCAGTGGCGGTGCACCAACGCATCGAGTCGGTGTCGTCGACGAGTTCGAGCCGTACTTCCCACGGGTCGTGGGGGTCGTGCGACATGAGTAGTCGGACCCGTGGGATGACGACCGGTTCGCCCGACAGTCGGCGTCGATGGCGATCGAGCTCGTCGCGGAGCTGGCCGAGCGCGAGGTCGAATTCGGTCGTTCCACCGCGGACGACGTGATCGGGCTTCGCAAGCGCGCCGAAGACCGCTCGCAGCGCCTGGGTCGAGCCTTTTCGGCCACGCCCGATGTCGGCCTTCCACCCGCCTTGGAAGAGGTAGGAACGGGCGACGCCATCGACCATCAGCTCGAAGATCTTCCGCGTGTCGTGGCCCGATCCGGCCGTGCAGATGGGCGGCTTGGCCAGGTCGAGGGCAGCGAGCAGTTCAGTGATCTCGTCGTCGATCTCCGGGGTCCACCGGGCCACCGTGAAGGGGCCCTCGTCGACGACGATCGGCGACATTCGTCCCGCCGACACCATTCGGCGAGCCAGTTCGGCCACTCGAGCGAACCAGGCGATCGAGTCGGAGACGAGGTCGCCGTCGGTTGGAAGCTCGGACAGCCACACTGCGGTGCCGAGCGGGTCGAGCTGCACCGAGGCGGCGTGGAGCGCCGGACGCTGCGGAATGTCGATGCTGATACGGGCGATGGCGCCGTACGAGATGGGCGAATCGTGCCAGCCGCTGCGGGTCCCATCGGCGTCGAGCGTGCGGAAACCCGAGTAGAGCCAGGCCATCGATGCCGTGTCGACACCGTTCCAGCCCCACACGTGCAGCGCGCCCGACCGCCATGTGCCCTGTGCCATGTGCGGTGGCCGGTGACGTGACAGGCGAGCCATCAACCCACCAACCTACCGAGGGGGTACGTCAGCGCCGGCGTGCCGTCCACGCTGCGCCTGACTGGGCCGAACGTCGTCGCTACGCGTCGGGCCCGACCAGATACCGCTTGAAGCCGCGGTGCGACCCGACGAATCCGTGGCGCTCGTAGAAGCGGTGTGCGTCCGTGCGTTGCTCGTTGCTCGTGAGCTGGACGCGGTAGCAACCCATCTCGCGGGCGAACTCAACCGCATGATCGAGCAGCTTGCCGCCGATGCCCGAGTAGCGCAGGTCGTGACGGACGTGCATCGATTCGATCTCCGCACAGCGCCCGCCGCGGTGTTGGATGTGTCGGAAGGTGATCAGCTGCAGCACGCCGACAACGTCGACCCCGTGATTGACGGCAACGAGCACGGTGGCGGCGGGATCATCCAGGATCTCACTCAACGCGTCCACGTAGTCGCCGCGATGCGCGGGCTCGTCATCGTCGACGACGAGCTTGCCGCCGACGATCAACTCGACCAGTGTGTCGACGTCGTCGAGGGTTGCGGTGCGGAGCGTGATGTCCATGTCCCGAGACAGTAGTGATTGCTCCGCCTACGATCTGCGGCGTGTCGTTGGTCGACGAGTTGCCGTACGCACCGTGGGGTGAGCGCGGCGCGGTCGTCGACGGTGAGTTCCGCTGGCGCCTCGGGGTTCGTCCGCTCGACCTGCGCGACTGGATCGAGCTGGGCCCCGACGCCGACGGCCCGGATGGCTGGATCGCACAGAAGACCCGATTGTTCGCCGAACATCGGGACACGGTCTTCGCAGCGCTCGACGGCATCGAACCGGAGTCGCGAGAAGTCGCGGATGCGCTCGTCGATCATCTCCGGTGGCGGTGGCCCGAACGTTTTGGTGCGGCGACGCTTGATGCCGACCTGCATCCGCTCGAAGCAGCGAGCACGCTCGTGCCCGAGGACCTCGTGCTGATGGTCGAACGTGATGGCGAGCTCGTGTTCGGTGGCGGCTCGGTCTGTTTCCCGAACCGCTGGGACCTGCGGTCGAAGATCGGTTTGAGCATGGCGGAGGTCCACGCGCCTGTGGCTCGCCTCAACGCGACGCTCGAGCCCGAGGTCGACCGGTTTCTCGGTCGACTCCGTCCCGAGCGACCGTTCTGGCGGCTCGGCTGGGGGATCATCGATGTCGCAAACGGGTACACACCGGGTGATGGGACGGGTGCGCCCCGGCCGACCGACCCGGACGTCACGGCGTTGTTCGTGAGGGTCGAACGTGAGACCCTCCGCCGGTTCCCACGAACCGGGTGTGTGCTCTTCACCATTCGCACGTACGTCGCCCCGATTGCTTCGATCGCCGACGATTCGGAGTCGGCGACGGCGCTCGCAGGTGCCGTGGCCGCGATGTCGGCTGATGTTCGCAGCTACAAGGACCTCGCCGAATTCGGCGACGCCGTTGCGGCCCACCTGTCCACCGCACCACAGGAAGCGTGATCGCTCCAACCGAGGTCGCGCTCACGGGCCGGCCCGGGGTCAGATGGTGACGGGGTCGAGGGCATCGGCGACGAGGTCCACCGAGCGGAGGCGCTCGTCGATCGTTGGCGACGAGTGCGCCGTGATCACCTCGTCGACGCCGACCTGCTCGGCGAACTGGGTGAGGTAGGTCGCAACCTCGGGGGCGGTGCCGACCGCCGAGTAGTGCATCATCTGCGCGACCTGACGACCCTGCGGCGAGTCGACGAGCGCATCGATTTCGTCGTCGCTCAGTTCCCGGTCACGAGCCAGGAACCGGGCGATCCGTTGCCGTCGGACGAGCCCGAATTGTCGTTGTGCGTCGTCGTCGCTGTCGGAGGCGATGACGTTGACGCCGGCGATCACGTACGGCTCGGCGAGTTGTGCCGACGGCTGGAACTCGGTGCGGTACAGCTCGACAGCTTGGAGGAGCGCGCCCGGCGCGAAGTGGGAGGCGAACGCATAGGGCAGGCCGAGCATGGCCGCGAGCTGGGCCCCGAACAGCGACGAGCCGAGGATGTACAGGGGAACGTTCGTGCCTGCACCGGGGACCGCGGCGACACCCGGGATCAGCGAGTTGCCCTGCAGGTATCCCTGCAGCTCGAGCACGTCCTCCGGGAACCGGTCGGACGCCTGCGGGTCACGGCGCATCGCCCGCCATGTCGTCTGGTCGCTGCCAGGAGCGCGGCCGAGGCCGAGGTCGATGCGGCCCGGATGCAGGGTGGCGAGCGTGCCGTACTGCTCGGCGATCGTGAGCGGGGAGTGGTTCGGCAACATGACTCCGCCTGCGCCGAGACGGATCGTCGACGTGTGGGCGGCGATGTGGGCGATCAGCACGCTCGGCGCCGATGACGCGATCACCGACATGTTGTGGTGCTCGGCGTACCAGACCCGTTCGTAGCCACGGGCCTCCGCCCGCTGGGCGAGTGCGACGCTGTTCGCGAACGCGTCGGCGGCGGTCTGGCCCGGCCCGATGATCGCCAGGTCGAGGATCGACAGCCGGGGAACGTTCACGTCGGTGCTCACGCTCCCATCATGGCGGCAATCCGGCGTGGTTCGCTCGCCGGAGCCCACGATCACCAGGGGTTTCGGTCCGGGTTGGCGTCGGCATCCGACGCCGAAAGGGACCAGAATGGAGACTGCAGCACCCTGTGGAAAACTCTGATCAAGCTTGATATACTCACACTCAAGTTTCATGAGTGACCGAGCGACAGCGCGAGGAAGGTAGCGAGAACATGGCATTCGACCCGAAGAAGTGGACGATCAAGACCCAGGAGGCGTTCGCCGCGGCGATCGACGACGCCAAGGCGCGCTCGAATCCCGAGCTGACGCCCGATCACGTGCTCTCGGCGATGATGCGCCAGGAAGGCACGATCGTCCCTGCCGTGCTCGCCAAGATGGGCCTCGCGCCGCTGATGGTGCGCAATCAGGCCGACGAGGCCGTCACCCTCCTCCCCAACGCGTACGGCGGTGACGAGCCACGGTTGAGCAAGGAGCTCACCAACAAGGTCGCGAACGCCGAGAAGTACCAGAAGGACTTCAAGGACGACTTCCTGTCCGTCGAGCACCTCCTGCTGGCCATGAACGACCGACTCGACATGGGCTCTGAAGAGGTCATGCAGGCAATGCAGGCCGTTCGCGGTTCGCATCGGGTGACCGACCAGAACCCGGAGGAGAAGTTCGCCGCGCTCGAGAAGTACGGCCAAGACCTCACCGCCCGTGCCGCCGAGGGCAAGATCGACCCGGTCATCGGCCGCGACGACGAGATTCGTCGGGCGATCCAGGTGCTCTCGCGGCGCACGAAGAACAACCCGGTGCTGATCGGCGAGCCCGGCGTCGGCAAGACAGCGATCGTGGAGGGGCTCGCGTCGCGCATCGCCGACGGCGACGTGCCCGAAGGCCTCAAGAACAAGCGGTTGATCGCGCTCGACATCGCGTCGATGCTCGCCGGCGCGAAGTACCGCGGCGAGTTCGAGGAACGACTCAAGGCAGTGCTGAAGGAGATCACCGACGCCGAGGGCGAGATCATCACCTTCGTCGACGAGCTGCACACCATCGTCGGAGCAGGCGGTGCCGAAGGCGCCATGGACGCCGGCAACATGATCAAGCCGATGCTCGCGCGAGGCGAGCTGCGGATGATCGGCGCCACGACGCTGGACGAGTACCGCAAGTACGTCGAGAAGGATCCCGCGCTGGAGCGTCGCTTCCAGCAGGTCTACGTCGGCGAGCCGTCGGTCGAGGACACCGTCGGCATCCTGCGCGGCCTCAAGGAGAAGTACGAGGTCCACCACGGCGTCCGGATTCAGGACTCGGCACTCATCAGCGCCGCTGTGCTCTCCGACCGCTACATCACGTCGAGGTTCCTGCCCGACAAGGCGATCGACCTCGTCGACGAGGCCGCCTCGAAGCTGCGGATCGAGATCGACTCACTCCCCACCGAGATCGACGTCGTCCAGCGCCGCATCCTCCAGCTCGAGATCGAGCAGGTCGCGCTGGAGAAGGAGAGCGACGCGGTGTCGAAGGAACGCCTCGACGCGCTCCACGAAGAACTCGCGACGCTCAACGTCCAGGTCACGGAGATGAAGGGCCACTGGGAGCAGGAGAAGCAGGCGATCGACGCCATCCGCGCGCTGAAGGAGGAGCTCGAGATGCTGCGCACGCAGGTCGAGCGTGAGACCGATCTGGCGATGGCGGCTGAGATCCGGTACGGCCGCATCCCCGAACTCGAACGGCGGATCGAGGACGCCACGGCGCACCTCGACGAGCTGCAGGCCGTCAAGGCGATGCTCAAGGAGGAGGTCGATGCCGAGGACATCGCCGAGGTCGTCGCCAAGGCGACTGGCGTCCCCGTGACCAGGCTGATGGAGTCGGAGACGTCGAAGCTCGTCCACCTCGAGGGGCTGCTGCACCAGCGGGTGATCGGTCAAGATGCAGCCGTCACCTCGGTGGCGAACGCGATCCGTCGCAGCCGCGCCGGATTGTCCGACCCCGACAGGCCGATCGGATCCTTCATGTTCCTCGGCCCGACCGGCGTCGGTAAGACCGAGCTCGCCCGGGCGCTCGCCGAGTTCATGTTCGACGACGAGAAGGCGATGGTCCGCATCGACATGGGCGAGTACATGGAGAAGTTCTCCGTGTCCCGGCTCATCGGTGCGCCCCCCGGCTACGTCGGCTACGACGAGGGCGGTCAGCTCACCGAAGCGGTACGCCGACGCCCGTACTCGGTCGTGCTGCTCGACGAGATCGAGAAGGCGCACCCGGACGTGTTCAACACGTTGCTGCAGTTGCTCGACGACGGCCGCCTCACCGACGGCCAGGGTCGTACGGTCGACTTCACCAACGTCGTGTTGATCATGACGTCGAACCTGCCGGGTGATCCGGGCGAGTTCTTCAAGCCCGAGTTCATCAACCGCGTGGATGACATCATCCGCTTCCGGTCGCTGACCGAGGCCGACCTCGAACACATCGTCGGGATCCAGCTCGAGCGGCTCCGGAGCCGCCTGACTGCCCGTCGCATCACGCTCGACGTCGACGAGTCGGCGATGGCGCAACTGGCCCGCGAGGGATACGACCCGGCGTTCGGTGCCCGGCCGCTCAAGCGGATCATCCAACGCGAGATCGGCGATCCCGCCTCGGTGTTGATCCTCGACGGGTCGGTGGTCGACGGCGACACGATCGCGGTGACCGCCGGCGACGCCGGGCTCGCCGTGTCGGCACGCCCGGCCGTCACCGCGAGCTGACCGACGGCGGCCGTGTCGGCCACCTGTCAGCTCGCCTTGAGTGCACCTTGCGGATCTTGACGATCTCTTGACCACGAGATCGTTCGGCGTCTGTCAAGATGTGCTCATCCTTCCGCTGGAGCCCCGGGTCGTCCCCGGGGCTCTCGCCGTTTTCGGGCCGTCGTTTTCGAACGCACCGATCTCGATGCGGCTGCGACGATCTCGTCCTCACTCACGAGGACGAGGTTGGCTGCCGCACCGAGCGGCACGAACGAGTCCACTGCGGCGACTCTGCTGATCGTGGCGTCGACGCTGTGTTCGACGATTGCCGCGATGATGCCTTCGCCGACACCACCTGAGCGCCGCGTCTCGTCGACGATCAGCACGCGGCCGGTCGCCTTGGCTGCCTCGACCATGTCGTCGATCGGCATCGGCGCGATCCAGCGCAGGTCGACCACGAGGCAGCGAATCCCGTGTTCGGCCTCCAGTCGTCGCTGCGCCCGCAGACTCAGGTAGGTCCCGTTTGCCCAGGTGAGGATCGTGAGATCGCACGGGGCATCTCCAGCCGGCCGGTAACTGTGCGCTCGACCGAGTTCGGCAGTCGTCGCCCCCTCGGCCGCCGACCAGGCGCCGTCGCCGAGTTCGTGCAGGTCGGGATCGTGATAGCGCGCGATCGGCTCGAGATACACGCACACCGCGCCGGTCGCTCTCGCATGGGCAACACAGGCGCGCAGCAACGGTGCTGCATCGGCGGGATGAGCCGGCGATGCGATGACGAGGCCGGGAATGTCGCGGAGCACAGCGATCGAGTTGTCGTTGTGGAAGTGGCCGCCGAATCCCCTTTGGTAGCCATACCCGGCGATCCGAACGACCATCGGGTTGCGGTACTGACCGCTGGAGAAGAAAGCGAGTGTTGCGGCCTCTCCGCGGAGCTGGTCTTCGGCATTGTGCAGGTAGGCGAGGTATTGGATCTCGGGGATCGGCAGGCGCCCGTTGAGTGCGGACCCGAGCGCGAGGCCGAGAATCGACTGCTCGTCGAGCAGCATGTCGAACACCCGCCGATCACCGAATCGCTTCTGCAGACCCCGGGTCACCCCGTAGGCGCCGCCCTTTCGACCGACGTCCTCGCCGAACACGACGACGTCGTCGGATCCGGCGATCAACTCGTCGAGACATCGGTTGATCGACTGTGCCATCGTCAACCGTTCGGTCGGATGGTCGGCCGCCGACCCAACAGGCGTTGGAAGTGGCCGACGGGTGGGCGTGTGGAGCGCGGCGAGCGGGGCTGCGACCTCCTCGGTGGTCATCAGGACCGGCTCCTCCGACACGGCAGCGATGCGGAGCCGGATCGTGTCGCGGAGATCGACATACCAGTCGGCGGTGTCGGCGGGAGAGCAGACGTCGCAGGCTGCGGCGACTCGGGCTGCGCCGATGATCGGATCCCGCGGGAGGTCGGCGTTCACCTCGGCGACGCTGCGGTATGCGGACTCGACATCGGTCCCGGCGTGTCCGAGGAAGCGGACCGTCGACAGATGGAGCACCCCGGGTCGCCCACTCCGTCGGATCTCGTCGACCAGGTCGACCGTCGTGCGCCACGTCGCCACCGGGTCAGCGCCGTCGACTGCGGCCACGGTGAGTCCGTGGCGTCCGGCCAGCGACGAGCGGACCCAGCCGTCGGGGCTCGGCACGCTGAGGCCGAGCCCGTTGTCCTCGCACACGAACAGGATCGGGACCCGCTCACCCCGGTGGGCAGCATGTGCGGCCCAGTTGAGTGCACCTTGAGCGGTGGAATGGTTGAGCGATCCGTCGCCGAAGCTGCAGACGACCACCATGTCGTCCGGCCACGTTGTCGGCGCGTCCGGAGCGATACCGCCACTCAGCGCGAGGCCGACGGCTCGGGGGAGATGTGACGCGATCGTCGACGTCTGCGGGATGATCGACAGCGCGTGGTTGCCGAACACCTTGTGTCGCCCCCCGGCGATTCCGTCGGTCGATCGGGCCAGCATCCCGCGGAGCACGTCGACGATCGCGTCCCCGGCGCCGTGTCCGGCCGCAGCTGCCATCAGAGATCGGGCGATGTAGAACCCGCCCGAGCGGTAATGGAGCAGGGCGGGGTCGTCAACCCGCAGGGCCGTCGCGACGATCGCGTTGCTCTCGTGGCCTGCCGAACCGATCGTGTAGTACCCGAGCGCCCGCTCAGCGCGCAGCCAGCGTGCAGTGTGGTCGAGCACCCGACTGGTGATCTCCGCCTCGAGCCAGGTGGCAGCGTTCATCGGGTCGATGTCGTGCACGTCGGTTTCCTCGATGTCGCGGTCGCCGATGGCAGCCAGTGATGCGAGGAGTGCGGCCTCGACGGTGTGTAGATCGTCCGGTCGGCGGATCATCGGCAGGTGGCGACCGTCGTCGCGGCTGTCGAGCCGAAGCGCTCGGCCATCGTCCCCGTGGGTGCCACCTGACCAGTGTTCCAGAGTCCGACCTCATCGCGCTCATGGCGTGCCTCGGGGAGCCGATGGTGGTGTGGTCGAGTACGAACCGTCATCGACCCGACGTTCGGCGACCGCACACTCCGCATCGTGATGAGCGAGCGGGGGCGCTATCGAGCGATCGCGGGCACCGCGGCCGGGGTATCGGGCCGTGAGCCGGCCGAGAGTTCGTGCGACGACACATACGAGAGCCGGAACTGAGCCGGTCGGCGGCGCACGAGTTCCAGCCGACCCGCGTCTGACTGGGCGAGCCGCCGTGCGAGGGCGAGACCCCGGCCATGGGCGGCCTGATGGTCGGTCGGTCGCTCGAACAGCGACGGAACGTCTGCGTCGGCGATCCCACGGCCTTCGTCCTCGATGGTGATGCCGCTTCCTTCGACCAGCACGAGGACGGTACCTGAGCCGTGATGGAGGGAATTCTGGAGCAACACGTTGAAGATCTGGCCGACGAGCCCAGGCGTTGCGCTGACCGGCACCGTGCGGCCGGTGGTGACCACGAGCTGGCGTCGTTGTGCGTCGAACCGTGCCCGCCAATCGTCGAGGTGGTCGTCGACGATCTCGACCAATTCGACGGTCGAGCGTTCGCCGGTGCTGCCCTTGCGGGCGACGACCAGCAACTCGTCGAGTGTTGCATTCAGCTCGTGGGTCTGCTCGAGCACCGCCTCTGCCTCGGTTGCGACCTCGGGATCGGCATGGCGTTCGAGCAGTTCCA
>Ga0316197_10000511_pt1 | contig 26977 bp, 24 predicted proteins | sample OudBiesiAoxic_MG_FD_204939 | JGI IMG/M metagenome (GOLD analysis project Ga0316197, IMG submission 204939) | Coastal sediment microbial communities from Oude Bieten Haven, Netherlands - site A oxic | ecosystem: Environmental > Aquatic > Marine > Coastal > Sediment | place: Netherlands... | reverse complement strand
TTCGTTCACAGCCTCGCCGGCACGGAGTGGCTTTGGAGCCTCTCGTCGGAGGCGCACTACGGCGACCCCGACGTTACGTTCGGCACCCGCCTTCGCGACGACCTCGGCTACACCCCGATCTACCTCCGCTACAACACGGGCTTGCACATCTCGGAAAACGGCAAGCGCCTCGCGAAGATGCTGAGCGAGGTGCTCGAGACGTACCCGGTGCCAGTCGATGAGATCGCGCTCGTCGGCCACAGCATGGGGGGCCTGGTCGCGCGGAGCGCGGCGCACTACGGCCGCGAGCACGGCGAGCCTTGGGCGAAGCACCTGCGCCACGTCGCCTGCATCGGCTCTCCTCACCTCGGGGCGCCGCTCGAGAAAGCGGTCAACGTGTTCACCAGCGTTTTGAAGCGAGTGGAAGCAGCGGGCGCCCAGGTCCCGGCCGCGCTCCTCGACGCACGAAGCGCCGGCGTCAAAGACCTCCGCTACGGCTACACCGTCGAAGAGGAGTGGGCTGGCAAAGACCCGGACGAAGTCTTTGCGGACGCCCGGCGCAACATCCCGCTGGTCGAAGGCGTCGGGTACTATTTCTTGGCCGCGACGATCTCGCGCGACCCGGAGCATCCGCTCGGTCAGCTCCTCGGCGACCTGATGGTTCGGCTCCCGAGCGCGCTCGGCGAGCACCCCGAGCCGGACCGCAAGATCCATTTCTCGGGTGGTACCGTGTTCCCCGGCATGAATCACATCCACATCGCCAACCACCCCGAGGTCTACGACGCCCTGCGCGACCTGTTGGCGGCCTAGGCGGGTCGATGCCAAGCTGAGGCCCGATGGCCACCGAACGAGCAGTCGATTCCGCCTTGGACGAAGTACGAAAAGCCGTGGCGACCGCGATGCAGCGGTTTGGGCCCGACTACTGGCGCGAGCAAGACGCAGCCAAGACCTTCCCCACCGAGTTCTTCGATACGATCGGCGAGGCCGGTTACTTCGGCACGTTCATTCCCGAGGAATACGACGGTGTGGACGCCGGCCCGCGTGTCGCGTCCGTGCTGGTCGAAGAAATCAATCGCGCCGGCGGCGACGCGTCCTCGGTGAACGCCCAGATGGCGATCTGTCGAACGCTCGTCCTCTACGGGACAGAAGAACAGAAGCAAAAGTATCTTCCCGGCGTCGCGAGCGGCGACGTTCGGTTCCTGACGGTGGCCGCGACCGAGCCGGACAGTGGCGCCAACATGAGCGAGCTCGTGAGCACGGCCCGCCGCGACGGTGACCACTGGGTACTCAACGCGAGCAAGGTGCTGATCTCCTTTGCCGCTCACACCCGACTGATGATCCTGTTGGCGCGCGCCGACGAAGGCACGACGCTCTTCCTCCTCGATCTCGACGACGCCGGCGACAAAGTCGAGATGCACCCGATCGACATGGTCGCCCACCGGATGACCTCGAGCCTCTTCATCGATGACCTCCGCGTGCCGGACAGTGCGCGCATCGGGCCCGTGGGCGATGGGCTTCCCTGCTTGATGAAGGGCTTCGTGATTCGCCGCGTGCTCGCGGCGGCCGAGGCGATTGGCAACGCACGGTTCCTGCTCGACCGAAGCATCGACTACGCCAAGACCCGGAAGACGTTCGACGAGCTCATCGGCGTCAATCAGGGCATCCAATACCCTCTCGTCCAGGCCTACATGAAGGTCGAGGCGGCGGACTTGATGCGTTGGGACGTCCTGCGGCGTGTCGATGCCGGCGAAGACGCCGTGCCCCGTTCCGCGATGGCCAAGGTGCTGGCGTCCGAGGCCGCATGGGAAACCACCCGCGCCGCGCTTACCACGTTTGGCGGCTGGGGCCTTGCCTCGGAGTACCACGTCGAGCGCAAGCTCCGCGAAGGCACCGTCTACGTCTTCAATAACCTCTTAATGAACCTGATCGGCGATCGCGCCCTCGGGCTGCCCAAAAAGGGCTAGGCGAGCGTCACTCAGGCGCTTGCTGCGCCCGGCTGATACGCACACAGCGGATCCTCGCCGAGCGCGTCTCCCGTCATCGCGTAGGCCCGAGCCCGCGAGCCACCGCAAGAGAACTTGTACTCACAGCGGCCGCAGCGTCCTCGGTAGTTGTGAGGGTCCTGGATCTCGTGAAGCGCTTCGGAGCCGCGGTAGATCTCGTGAAGGGGCGTCTCCTTCACGTTGCCGAGGAGCGGGTAGGGCAAGAAGCCCGCTGGATACACCTCACCGCGGTGAGAGATGAAGATCACGCCGTTGCCATCGCGAATCCCAAAGGCCATCTGCCGTGCACGGGCCTGAATGTCTTCGACCGACATCCCCTCGGCCCGCTTTCGTTGGATCCAATAGCGCCGGTAGTGGGGCGCCTCGGTCGTGCCGACTCGAAACGGCGCGTCATCCGAGATCGAATAGACCCACTCGAACAGCCGCTCGACGTCGTCCGCGCTGGGCGTGTGAAGCTCGCTACCGCGGCCGACGGGCACGAGCAGGAAAAGGCTCCAGCGGCGGACCGGAGGCGCGTGCTTCTCCCGAAGGAGCTCGTACATCGCCTTTACGTGCGGAAGAGTCTGCGCCGTGATGGTCGTATTGACCTGCACCGGGATGTGGTACTCACGTGCCCACTGAAGCGCCCGCTGCGAGTAATCGAACGTGCCCGGCACGTTGCGGAAGGCGTCGTGGATCTCGGCGGTCGGCCCGTCCAAGCTGACGCCCATCGCGCTGACGCCGAGCTCGTGGAACCGGTTGACGGTCTCGCGCTGGAGGAGAGGGGTCGTGCTTGGGGTAATCGAGACGTGAATCGGGAGCGAACGCCCGTATTCGATCAGCTCAGCAATGTCGGGCCGCTTGAGCGGGTCACCGCCGGTGAGCACGAGCATGCTCCCGAGCTCCTGCACGCTTCGCATCAGCGCCTTGCCCTGCTCGGTGGTGAGCTCGGCTGGGTCTCGGTGAGCAATGGCGCTCGCACGGCAATGCTGGCACGCGAGATCGCAGGAGATGGTCGTCTCCCAGTAAACGTTCCGCGGTTGCTTGCGATAGAGGAACCCCGTGTACTTGGTTCCGACGGTTTGAAGCTCCACTAGAGATGTCCTTTTTGCCGCTCTACGCCGCCCAGGCGATCTGCCCAGTTCTCCGGAAAGCCACTGTAGTATCCGGTCCACTGCCGCCCGGTCACTTCCCGATACACCAAAGCGTACGCTGCTCTCGAGATGGAGGGCAAGCCGACGACCGGAAGGTAGAGCCAGCCCAACATCCGCGATTGTTTGGTGTGCCCGAGCTCGTGTGCGCGGTTGCGGCGATCGAGGTCGTGCCAGCGGCTGCTCTCGCGGCTCCAAAACACGATGTGTCCTAGGGAGATGCCTGTGCCCTTCGATTCGACGACGAGGCGGCCATCCTCCACTTCGATACTGACGATGCGCTTTCGGGCCGCCTCCGCCGCCAAGATCGTCAGGCCAAGCCCGTTCTGTGGCGCCTCCCATGCAAGCGAGAGGGCTTTTCGAGCGAGAGACATCAGGCCGGAGGCTAGCACCCCGTCAGACGCGCGTCGCGACGCCGCGATAGAGGTGCGAGACCAAGCGGGGCCCCTTGCCTTTGAACTCGTGGAGCGATGTGAGGTCGAACCCGGCTCCCTCGACCAGCTCATCGATCGGTCGATTGATGTTGCAGCCCTCGGTGAGCCGGCTCCACATGGGGTTCAGTCGATCCTGCCAGCGGACCGTGCTCCGCGCGCGACCTCGCCCGTGCTCGATGAACAGGTAGCTGCCTCCCGGCTTGAGTACTCTGCGCATCTCCGAGAGCGCTGCGCGCGCGTCCGGGATCGAGCACAAGGTCCAAGTCGTGACGACGCAATCGAACTGTCCGGCATCGAACGGTAGTCGACGATCCGCGCTGAGTGTGGCGCGTTCGACCGGGAAAGGCGCACGCTCGATGCGCCGCTCCACAGGACCGACACCTGCGGTGACCATGGGATCCACTCCCGACACCGAGGTCACTTCCGCAGGATAGTGTCGCAAGTTGCGGCCGGTGCCGAACCCGATCTCCAGCACTTCGCCGTGTGCCCTCGCGATGGTTTCTGGTCGCAGGTCGTCCATCATGCCCATGGCGAAGTCTTGAACCCAGGGCCGGACGCAATCTCGAAACCCCATGCTGCTACTCGAACAGCGCGAGGTATTCCCCGTAGCCTTCTTCCGCGAGCTTCTCTTTCGGGATAAACCGAAGCGAGGCGCTGTTGATGCAATAGCGCTGGCCGGTCGGTGCCGGGCCGTCGGGAAAGACGTGGCCCAAGTGACTATCGCCTTGCTTACTCCGCACTTCGGTGCGCGTCATCATCAACTTGCTGTCCTTGTGCTCGGTGACGTGCGCCGCGTCGATGGGCTGGACGAAGCTCGGCCACCCCGTGCCGCTGTCGAACTTGTGGGTCGAGCTGAAGAGTGGCTCCCCGCTGACCACGTCCACGTAGATGCCGTCTTCCTTGTTGTCCCAGAACTCATTGCGAAACGGCGGCTCCGTACCCTCTTCCTGCGTCACGGCATACTGAAGCGGCGTCAGCTCCTTCTTGAGCTCTGACTCGGGAGGCTTGTCGTAGCGCTTGTTCTTGTCGGACATCGAGATGGTTCCTTTGGGCTGCTTGGGTGGGGGCAGAGGTCGGTCTTTCCAAACCGAATCGAGAAAACTCTGGCGTCCAGAACCCACGCGGTAGCGTTTGTAGTTGCCGGGGTTCTTCTTGTAGTAGTCCTGATGGTACCCCTCGGCCGCGTAAAACGGCTGGGCCCATCGGATTTCGGTGACGATCGGCGCTTTGAAGATGCCGCTCTTGTCGAGCTCGCGCTTCGAGGCCTCGGCGAGGCTTCGCTGGGCGCGATCTTGCACGAAGATCGCGGTCCGGTACTGCTTGCCTCGGTCCGCGAACTGACCTCCGTCATCGGTCGGGTCGATCTGTCGCCAAAACACCTTCAGCAGGTACTCGTACGAGATGCGCTCCGGGTCGAACTCGACTTGCACGGCTTCCACGTGTGCCGTTCGACCCGAGCTGACCTCCTCGTAGGAAGGCCCTTTGGCCTTTCCGCCAGTGTAGCCTGATGTGACGCTTTTCACGCCCGGGAGCTTTTCAAACGGCGGCTCCATGCACCAAAAACATCCACCGGCGAAAGTCGCTTTCGCGAGCGTGCCAGCTTTCGCCGGCGTACTTGCCTGCTTTTCTTCAGCTCGCGGCGTCTCGGCGCGCGTCGAGGAAGCTACGATGGCCACGGCGATTGCAATGACCATGATCGGAACCCCTAAGACAATTGTTCGCCAGCTCTTCATTGTTTCATCCCCGAATCTAAGGCTCAGGTCTGTTAACGTCAGGGGCCGGAAATTGTTTCAGTCTTCTTCGGAGGTTCTTTCCAGGAAGATGGTTTGGGTCGGGTAGGCGAAGTCGATGCCCTCTTCCTCGAAGCGGCGGAAAAGCGCGAGATTGACGGCCTGGAGGATGTCCATGTGCTGCGCGTAGTCTGCGGACTCGACGAAGTACACGGTCTCGAAATTCAATGAAGAATCGCCGTAGCTCGCGAAATGTGAACGATCGAAGCGCACGTGCTCCTGCGCCTCGACAACCTCGCGGATGAGCCCCGGAATCCTCTCGAGCTTGTCGGCGGGGGTCTGGTAGGTCACCCCCACAGAGAACACCACCCGACGCTCGTTCATTCGTCCGAAGTTACGAATCCGGCTCGTAAGCAGGTCATTGTTGGAGAACACGAGCTGCTCCCCCGAGATGCTCCGGATGCGGGTCGTTTTGACCCCGACGTGCTCGACGGACCCCGCCAGCTCGCCCACGACGATGAAGTCGCCGTTGACGAACGGCTTGTCCAGGACGATCGAGAGCGAGGCAAAGAGGTCGCTCAGCACGTTTTGCACGGCGAGGGCGATGGCGACGCCGCCGATGCCGAGACCGGTCACCAGTGCCGTGACGTCAACGCCGAGGTTGTCGAGGATCAATAGAATGACCGTCGTCCAGAGCGCGACCCGCACGATGAAGCTCAGGGCGTTCATCGTGGTTCGATTCGCGCCGTCTTCCTCCCTCTCCGTGTAATTACTCAGCCAGATCTGCAGGCCGGTGCTGACCCAGATTCCGGCCTGAAGCAGTGTGGCCACGATCAGGACTTGCCAGGCGGTCGAGCGGAGGCTTTCCGGCAGGGTCAAAGCAAGTGACCCCAAGAACGCCGCGACGACGAAGAGGTAGATCAGCTTCGTCTTGCGGAGCGCGCCAACGACGACGTCGTCGATGATCGTGCTCGTCTGCTTTGTCAGGCGCTGCACGCGGACGATGAGCACTTGCTCGACGAGCCGCAGCACGATGAAGAGGCCGACGGCGATCCCGAGGGCGGTCAGCCAGGCTTTGATTTCGTTTCCGAAAATGACGTTGGTGAGCTCAGGCACGCACGCTCTTTGAAATGCGATGGCGCACTGAGCAACCCTCCAGATGATCGTTCACCAGCCCCGTGGCCTGCATGAAGGCATATGCCGTCGTCGGCCCGACGAAAGACCAGCCCCGGTGCTTGAGCTCCTTGCTCAGGGCCGTCGAGGTCGCGGTCTTCGAGAGCTTCATCAACGCCCCATGGGTCATCTTTGTCGGGCGCTCGCTCTTGGGAGGCACGTGCTCCCAGAAGAAAGCAGAGAGAGAGCCGAACTCCTCTTCGAGCTGGATGGCTCTCCTTGCGTTGTTGATCGTCGACTCGATCTTGCCTCGGTGCCGGACGATGCCGGCATCCCCGAGCAGCCGCTGGACGCTCCGCTGATTGAAGCGAGCCACCCGGTGATAGTCAAACCCGGCAAACGCCTTCCGGAAGTTGTCGCGCTTTCGAAGAATCGTGAGCCAGCTCAGCCCCGACTGAAACCCTTCGAGGCAGATCTTTTCGAAGAGGCGTACGTCGTCGTGAACGGGCCACCCCCACTCTTGGTCATGATAGACGGCGTAGTCCGGCGCGCTCGCACACCACCAACACCGTGCCCGCCCGTCGTCTCCCACGACGAGCCCCTTCGGCACCCGCGCCATGGCGCGGACGGTACCACATCAGTCTTCGATGGAGATCGCTTGCTCTGGGCAGGCGTCGACGGCGTCTTGGGCCGCCTCGCGGAGCTCCTCGGGCGGGTTCTCGTTCAGCACCACGAGACTTCCGTCGGGTGCGAAGTCGAATAGCTCGGGTGCTGCGCCGCGGCACTGCGCGTGGAGCTTGCAACGGCTTGGGTCGAATACGATCTTCATGGCTTACCCCTTTTCAGGTCAGTCTTTGTTGCGGCACATCTCGGCCATGCGCCCAAAGGAATCCATCAGTCGCGCCTTCATCGACGCGTCGAGCGCAGTCTTTTCGAGCGCCCGCTGCATGCACAAGAGCCACTGATCGCGCTCGCTCGGCCCAATCGAAAACGGCCGATGCGCGAGTGGGATGATCACGCGTCCGAAACGCTCCTGGTAGCGCTGCGGCCCGCCGAGCCAACCGATGAGGAAGGTGCCGAGCTTGTCGCTCATCTCCGAGAGGTCGCCCTTGTGCATCGCGCGGATCGGCGCGGCCTCTTGGAGCGTGTCCATGAGCTCGTAGAAGTCGGCCACGAGTTGCCGAACGCCGTCGTCGCCTCCGAGGAGCGCGTACGGCGTCTTTTGTTCGGCGGCAGGCGCCACGTTACCCTCCTCAGCGGGGTTCGAGGATCGCCGGGAATTTCGAAAGCCCGCGCGTAAACGAGGACGACACGTATTCGACGTCTTTGCCCTCCGGAATGCGGATCGATTTGACCCGCTGGGTCATCTCCTCGAGCGAGAGGCGCACTTCCAGCCGTGCCAACGACGAACCCAAGCAGAAGTGCGGACCAAGACCGAACGACAGATGTCGTGCCTCCTTCGAGAAGTCACGGAAGATGTTGAACTCGTGCGGCTTGTTGAACTTCCGCGGATCGCGGTTGGCTGCGGGGTAGGTCAGGCCGACTTGTTGGCCCTCCTTGATCACCTTCCCGTGCATTTCGTAGTCGCGAGTCGCGGTCCGGTACATGTTTACGAAGGGGCACACCCAGCGGATGATCTCTTCCACGGCGTTCGGGATGAGGGAGGGATCTTCGTACAGCGCGTCGTATTGCTTTTGATCGAGTGAGAGCTGGTGAAGCCCGCCCGCGATCGCGCTCCGCGTCGTTTCCGCGCCGCCCACGTTCAGAAGCACGTGCTCGAACAAGAGCTGCGATTCGTCGAGCTTCTCTCCATTGATCTCCGCATTGATCCAGATCGAGAGCAGGTCCGAGCCCTTGCAGCCCGCCGCCATCCGATCTTGGTACATCTCCTCGTGGTGCATGCAAAAGCTCTCGAACGCGTCGTTGACTTCGTCCGTGACGTACTCCGGTCCGCAGCCGCCCATCATGATTCCGTTGATCCAGCCCATGACAGCGGCTCTCTTCTCCTCCGGGATGCCAAGCATGTCGGCGATCAGCCGGGAGGGAAGCGCGCCGGCCAAGTCCTCGACCATCTCGACTTCGTCCTTTTGCAGCATGGTCCCGACGAGCTCGAGCACGATCTCTCTCGCGCGATCTTCCATCTTGCGCATCTGGCGCGGCGTGAAGCCCGACGACACGAGCGCACGCTGCTTGCTGTGTTGCTCGCCGTCCTGGTAGATCATGCCCGGGTCGGGTGGGATGTTCGGGCGAACGCCTTCGCCATTGATGAAGGTCTCGGTGTCGCGCTCGATTGCGACGATGTCGTCGTAGCGAAAGACCTCCCAAACACCGTTCGTCTCGTCGAAGCGGATCGGCTCATGCTCGAGGAAGTAGTCGTACATCTCGTACGGATTGTCGTGCGTCGACGGCGCACAGAAATCGACGTTCTGAAACTTCACTGGGCATCGGTTTTCCACGGGATCCTCCAAAGATATCCGTCGGGTCGGATATAAGTTTACTCTATGTAAACTAAGAATAGTTTAGAACAAGTTCTACTTGGGTCAAGCACAATTGAAACCCATGAAGCAAGCGTGCCAATCGAACGAACGCAGCAACGCCGGCAACCCAAGCCTAGAATCGGTCGGTACGCACGTGCTCGCGAGCGGGCGGTGTAACTACAGCTTCCGCGCCATGATCGCCCAGGTACTCGACGGCATCCACACCCCGTCGTCGCGGAGGTATGGCGCCATGAGCTCGTGCAAGTCTCGCCGAATGTCAGGAAGTTTCTGTTGCCCGAGCTCGCCTGCCTCGCGGATGATCTCACCCGAGGGGCCGACCAGAAGCTGGTAGTCGATCGCCTCCTCGATGTCGCGGCCGACACACACATCCGCATCGATGCGTTTGAACACTTCGACCTCGGGGAAGCCTGCCGCCTCGAGCATCGCGCGGTCGGTCTCTTCGCTCGCCATCGAGAACGGGCCTGGCCCGCAGGTCGATGCGCTGTCGCCGGGCGGAGGCAGGTGCCGAAGCGCGATCTCCTTGGCCGCGCCCCAACAGGGGTTCTCTGCAAGCGAGCGCCAGACGATGAGGCACACCTTGCCGCCGGGCTTGAGCGCTCGATTGGCGTTGCGCAGAGCGCGCACGGCGCTTTGAAAGAACATCACGCCGAAGCGCGAGTAGACGACGTCGAAATAGCTCTCCGGCAGGTCGCAGACCTGCGCGTCCCCGACTTCGTAACGCACGTTGGTCGCACGCGCCTCGTCGCGCTCTTGGTTGGCGATGTCGAGAAAGGCGTCCGTACAATCGAGTCCAAGCACTTCGCCCGTCGGTCCCACCAGCTGGGCGATTTCGAGTGCGGTTTCGCCGAACCCACAGCCGATGTCGAGGACCTTGTCGCCCTCTCGAATACCAAAATCCGCATAGCTGATGTCGCTGTGTATCTTCCCATTGCCCGAAAGGAGATGGCGAAAGCGAATCCACTTCGGCGTCAGAATCTCATTCCAACACTCCACAAAACCCAGATTGTCTGCATCAATTTCACTCATACCAGTCGAGCGATTGTGCGCCCCCGGCAGTCGAAACACAAGAGTAGGCGCGGAGGCACGCTGCTCACTCGCGTGAGAGTGATACTAGGATTACGGGGTGGGGGTGGGCGGGTCGGATGTAACAAAAACCTCCCGACTCCAATCGCGCACAAGGTAGTCATCTCCCAAGCAGCGCGATCGCGGCACCGATCGCCCCCAGCAGCCCGAGCGCCACCACAAGCGCCACCCAGAGCCTCGCGCTCACCGGATCAGGAGGCTTCTCGGTCATGAAGCAAGCCCCTCAATCCGCGGCGCTGGTGACTTCGTCGGTGCTGAGAAACACCTCGTGGATCGTCAGCTCGTTCGGCCCGCGGAACATCTCCTTTGGCGGTCGGCTCCGGTGCGCCTCGGCGAACTCCGGGCTCGTCGTCCATGCGACGAAATCGTCGAACGATCGCCACCACGTCTTTACCTCATAGTAACCGCTACCTGCGGGACCAGGGGTCCATTCGCCCGTCTGATGGTCGAGCGTCATCGGCCGAGGGCGGTGCACTTCGTTGCGAACGAAGCCTTTCGCCTGGTCCACGAGATGAACGCGCTTGCGAAAGCGGTCCTCAAAGTCGATTTCAAAGCCTTCGGCCACGGGGATTCGGTTGGTCACGCAGATCATGAGCCAAGCATACCCCGCTTCCCGTTGCGTGCAGGCGGCGCTACAAGGTTCCTATGGACCTCACGAAACCGCGCGTCGTCATCGTTGGGGGCGGCTTTGCCGGGATCGCCGCTGCTCGAGCCTTGCGCCGCGCCGAGGCCAACGTCGTCATCATCGACCGGCACAATCACCACCTTTTTCAGCCGCTTCTGTATCAGGTCGCGACCGCAGCCCTGCACCCCGGGACGATCGCCGCGCCGATCCGAGGTGTCGTGAGCGGTCAGAAGAACTGCCGCGTGCTCATGAATGAAGTGGATGACGTCGATCTGGACGCCCAGACGGTGACGCTCGGCGCAGAGCCGTACGCGTACGACTATCTGGTCGTCGCTGCGGGTTACGAGACCAACTACTTCGGCAACGACGCCTGGAAGCAGTACGCCCCGGGCCTCAAGACGATCGACGAGGCGACGGACATCAGGGCGCGGTTCCTCCTGGCCTTTGAGCAGGCGGAGTTCGAGCAGGACAAGGCCGCGAAACGCGCGGCATTGACGTTCGCGATCGTCGGGGCAGGCCCCACGGGTGTCGAGATGGCTGGCGCGCTCGCAGAGATCTCGGACAACGTTCGCAAGGACTTTCGCTCCATCGACACGAGGACTACCCGCATCATCATCCTCGATTTCGCCGACCGTGTGCTCACCTCGTTTCCCGAGGAGTTGTCGGTGCGGGCGCAGCGGGACCTCGAAGGTCTCGGCGTAGAGGTCATTCTCAAGACACGCGTCACGGACGTCGACGCAAGCGGTTTGAACGCCGAGACGCCGGACGGTCCCATTCGAATCGATGCCAACAACGTCTTCTGGGCGGCCGGCGTCAAGGGCTCGGCGCTCGCCCACAAGCTCGGCGCAGAGACCGATCGTTCGGGCAGGGTCCTGGTCGAGAGTGACCTCAGCATTCCGGGGCATCCGAATGCGTTCGTCGCCGGGGACATCGCGCGGTGCATGGACCCTACTACCAAGGAGCCGGTGCCTGCCGTCGCGCAAGGTGCCATTCAAGGTGGGCAGTTCGTCGGGCGAACGATTGCGGCAGAGCTCAAGGCCCAAAGTCGTGGCGAGGCGCCGCCCTCTCGCAAGGCGTTCAGCTATCGCGACAAGGGCTCGATGGCGATCATCGGACGCAACAGGGCAGTCGCGCACGTTGGAAAGCTCCGCTTCGGTGGGTATCTCGCGTTTCTCTTGTGGGCGCTGATCCACATTCTCTTTCTCGTGGATTTCCGCCGGAAGGTCGTCGTGTTCGTCGAGTGGGCTTGGCTGTATTTCACCGGTGGTCGAGGGGCCCGGCTCATCACTGGAGACGATCGCATGCCCAAGATGATCACGCCGCCTCCGGACTTTCGGACTGTCGCCCGCGACTCGATACCGGGGAGCGGGTCGTCGATCGAACAGCGCGAAGACCATGCTAAGGAGTCCGCGTGACCGACTGGCGGCTAAAAAAGCACCCCACATTCCCCGGCGTTCCGGGCCCCGTGCTCATCGTCGTCATGGACGGTGTCGGCTGCGGCGCGTCCAACGCAGGCGACGCGGTATGGCTCGCGCGTACGCCAACGCTCGACCGACTGGCAGAGGTCTCGTTGACCACCCGGCTTCGCGCGCACGGCAAGGCCGTCGGATTGCCGAGTGACGACGACATGGGCAACAGCGAGGTCGGCCACAACGCGTTCGGCGCGGGCCGCGTGTTCGACCAGGGCGCCAAGCGTGTCCAGATGGCGATCGACAGTGGAGAGATGTTCGAAGGCGACGAGTGGAAGCGGCTCGTTCGACGAGTGAGCGAGAGCGGGGAGCCGATGCACTTCATCGGCTTGCTCTCGGATGGCAACGTCCATAGCCACATCGAGCACCTCTTCGCGATGCTACGCCGCTGCAACGAAGAAGGCGTTCGAAAGGCGCGCGTTCACGTTCTCCTCGATGGACGGGACGTGCCCGAAACCAGCGCACTCGAGTACGTCGATGCCCTCGAGAAGGTTCTGCGCGATCTGAACGAGCAGGGCGGGCGCGACTACCGCATCGCCTCGGGTGGCGGCCGCATGTTCATCACCATGGATCGATACAACGCCGACTGGTCGATGGTCGAGCGTGGCTGGAAGCATCACGTGCTCGGCGAAGGTCGAGGGTTCTCGAGTGCGACCGAAGCGGTGCAAACCCTTCGCGACGAAAACCCCGGGATGATCGACCAAGATCTGCTCGGCTTCGTCATCGTCGATGGTGAAGGCGCGCCAGTCGGCCCAATCCGTGACGGCGCCGGGGTAGTGCTGTTCAACTTCCGTGGCGATCGCGCGCTCGAGCTGACTCGCGCGTTCACGGAGCCCGAACTAAGCGAGTTCGAGCGCGGCCCCATTCCTGACGTCGCGTTTGTCGGCATGATGGAGTACGACGGCGACCTCCACCTGCCGAGACACTACCTGGTTCAGCCGCCGTCGATCGACCGCACGGTGGGCGAGTACCTCGCGCGCAACCAAGTCACTCAGTTCGCTTGCAGTGAAACGCAGAAGTTCGGCCATGTCACCTACTTCTGGAACGGCAACCGCTCCGGCATGTTCGACGAGGTCTACGAGGAGTACGTCGAGGTTCCGAGCGACGTCGTTCCGTTCGAGCAACGACCTTGGATGAAGGCCGCGGAGATCACGGACGCCACGATCAAAGCGCTTCGCCGCGAGGGGCTTCGGCATGCGCGAATCAACTACGCCAACGGCGACATGGTCGGGCACACCGGCAACCTCGACGCTGCGGTGATTGCCGTGGAGGCGGTCGATCTGTCGCTGGCCCGACTCATTCCGGTGATCGAGCAGCTCAAGGGCGCCCTCATCGTCACTGCAGATCACGGCAACGCGGACGAGATGTTCGAAGTCGATAAGAAATCCGGTGACTTCAAGCGAGACCCGGCCGGGCACTTGAGAAGCAAGACGAGTCACACGCTCAACGCGGTGCCCTGTTACATCTACACGCCCGGTAGCGAGGGAATGCGCCTCGACGAAGGCATCGCCCAGCCGGGCATCGCCAACATCGCCGCGACGACGCTCGAGTTGATGGGCTTCGAGCGTCCTGAAGGCTACGAGCCCTCGCTCTTGAAGTGACGCGCGCGCCGACTAGCGGTAGCGCAGACGCAGCTTGATTCCGAGAAAATCTGCGATCTGTTGCCCGTAGGCGCGCGGAATCAAATTCAGGCGCCCTTCGACCACGGCGCGCGCGCGTGCGTGCGGCTCGCCTTTGAGTGCGGGCAATACAATCTGGGTCCATGCGAACAGCGTCTTGCCATCCGCGCCGTTGAGGGCGAGTGTCAAAACCGGCTCGAGGCGCTTCTGATAGGCGACCGATGCCGTGCAGAGTGCCGCAAACGTCTTTACGAGACCGTCCTTACCAACGTCGTTCGCTTCCTCGAAGGAGCTCTTGAGCACGTCCAGCTGCCGCGCGACGCGGGCGGGCGCGATTCGGGCGATCGCGGGGAGCGCCTCCGCCGCAGTCTGCACCACGCGCTTGTTGGAGGACGAAATGCCTTTCGCAAACTTGGCGACCAGTGGAACCACGAGCTCCGGCTTTTCGGCGATGACCTCGCTCAAGACACGGGCGGACTGGGTCGCAGCCGTGCGAGGGCCCTCCATCATGGTCTCGCCGTGTTCGGCAATTTTCGATTGCGGGCTTTCATCCGAGAGGATCTTCCCCGCGGCGGCGGCGGCACCGCCAGCCTTCTTCGCCGGCTTTGCCTCCGCCGTTTCCTCTTCTTGGGCGCTGTTCTTTTTGGTCGTCATTCGGGTCCTCGAAGTGCTTCAACGATGTGCGGCAACGAAACTTCGTATCGCCAGGAGGTGCCTCGGTGTCCGCCGTCGAACTCGTCGTAACGGACAGGTAACCCCTGCCGCAGCAGCGCGTCCTTGAGCATCCGCGCTGCGAAGTGTAGCCCGTGCTCATCCCTGTTGCCTGCATCAACGTAAATAAGCGACATCTTTTGCAAAGCAGCCGCCGAAGCGTCGATCCGGCTGAGCGGGTCGTGCTCGAGCCAACGTGCCCAGACGTCAGCGCGGAGCTGCCCTGTCGCAGGGTCCACGGGGAGGTCGGCAAACGGAAACCCGTTTGAAGACGGCGAATACGCGGCGGACGCCGCAAGCACGAAGATCGCGTCGAACTGGGTGGCGTTCTGGGGCCCAGACGCGGGAACTTCCTGGGCGAACGCCTCGACCCCGCCGGCGAGATCGAATGCGATCGCCGCGCTCGTGAGCATCGGGCGCATGCTCACGTCGAACCCGGCGTCGCCCGCGTGGCTCCCAAGCACGGAGACCACGTCGGGGCGGTCCATTCCGAGCCGCAGTGCGCCAAAACCACCGGACGAGCGGCCCACGACTGCCCGCGCTTCCCGATCCGCGATCGTCTTGAATTCCGCGTCCACGAAGGGGAAGACCTCGTCTGCCAAGTACGTCTGGTACCGGCCCGAGCCTTCGGAATCGAGGAATTGCGATCCTCCCCAGCGATTGAAGCAATCCGGCAAGATTAAAATTGCGGGCCCACACTCACCGGTCGCGATCAGATTGTCGAAGAGCTGCAGCGTATTGGGCTTCCACGCGCTCCATGCGGCGATCGAATGGTTGGTCGCCCCGAAGCCCGCGAGCATCATCACGACGGGGAACCGTCGCGTGCCGTCATACTGCGGTGGCAGATACGCGTAGAGTTCGCGTTCGTGCGGATCTCCAAGGGGATTGCCCCGAAGACAAGCGCTCTCGTGAGATGTGCGAACGACCCGACCCTGCATTGGTCGTGTGCGCATAGCACATTTTCACTACATCCGATCGACCACGCCGATTCCGACGAGAGCGAGGCCGCGGCGAATTTGGCGCGCGGTCATTGCCGTCAGCCCGAGTCGGCTCTCCCGCGTGGCGCCCTCCGCATCTAGCACGGGACACTCCGCGTAGAAGCCGTTGAAGGCGCGCGCGAGCTCATAGACGTGCTCGCAGATCAAGTGCGGCTGGCTCGTGGCTCCAGCCTGATGGACCACGTCGGCGAACCGCAGAAGATGCCTGCCGAGCGTCTTCTCCGTTGGCGTTTGCAGCGCGATCGTGGCGTTTGCAGCGCCATCCATCGAGAGGCCGCCCTTCGCGAAGATCGAGGCACAGCGCGCGTAGGCGTACTGCAGGTACGGGCCCGCATTGCCCTGGAAAGAAATCATCTTGTCCCAGTCGAACTGGTAGTCGCTGAGTCGGTTCTGACGAAGGTCCGCGTACTTCACCGCGCCGACGCCGACGATGCGTGACACTTCGTCGATCTCTTCAGGCCGCACACGGAGCCGGCCTTCGGCGATGCCCTCGTCGATACGCGCGCGGGCACGCTGCTTCGACTCTTCGAGCAGCGACGCGAGCGTAATCACCTGGCCGCTCGCATCGCGCGTGCGGAGCGGCTTTGCGTCGCGGCCGAGCACGGTGCCGAAGCCGATATGCTCTAGGGCCATGTCGACGCCGAGGAGCTTCATCACGGCGAAGAGCTGCTGAAAGTGTAGACCCTGTCGGTTGTCGACGACATAGAGCGCGCGGTCTGCTTCGAGCTGGTCTCTGCGATAGAGGACTGTTGCGATGTCCGTCGTCGAGTAGAGAAAGGCGCCGTCGTTCTTGCGAACGATGAATGGGGTCTTCTGCTTGCGAAGATTCTTGGGCGCCTCGTCGATCTCGTTCCAGAAGATGCAGACCGCCCCGTCATCTTCCCGCGCGATTCCCTTGCCGAGGAGGTCGTCGACGACGCCGGGTAGGGCGCCGTGATACGCGCTCTCGCCTAGCCACAGGTCGAAGGACACATCGAGCTCGCCGTAGACTGCGTCGAGGGCGGTGCGGCTCACCTCCACGAAGTGCTCCCAGAGATCTCTGTTCTCGGAGTCGCCGCTTTGCAGCTTGGCTAGCTCAGCCCGTGCTTGGCTCGCGAATGCTTCGTCGTTGCCCGCCCGTTCGGACGCCAGCTTGTAGACCCGCTCGAGCTCCGCGATGGGATCCGACTGGAGGGTCGCTTCCTCGCCCCACTCGCGCATGCCCACGATCAGCAATCCAAATTGCGTGCCCCAGTCGCCGAGATGGTTGTCACGCACGACGTCGTGTCCGACGAAGGACAGTATCCGCGAGATCGCGTCGCCGATGATCGTCGATCGCAGGTGACCGACGTGCATTTGCTTGGCGATGTTGGGGCTCGAAAAATCGACGATGACCTTCTCGGCTTCGTCGACGGTAGGAACCCCATCGCGACTCAGGTCGCAAAGCGCCTCGGTGAGCTTCCCGGCGATCCACGCGTCCGACAGATGGATGTTGACGAAGCCGGGGCCCGCTACCTCGGCCTTTGCAATGGCGTCGATGTCGGCGAGGGCATCCGCGATCGGCTGCGCCAGCTCCCGTGGCGGCTTCCCAAGCTCCTTGCCGAGCTTCATCGCGCCGTTGATCTGGAAATCGCCGAACTTCGGGTCGGTCGTGGGTCGCACGAGCGCCGGGCGAGGCCCGTCGAGATCGAGGGCCTTTTGAATCGCCTCGGAGCCGATTGCTTCCAAGTAACCCTCGAGCAGCATGGCCGGACCTTTACCGTTCAGACACCGCCAGCGCCAGCGCCAGCGCCAGTGTCAGCGTTGAGCGCCAGCGCTAGTTACATCCGGCCCACCCACCCCCACCCGTAGTCTTGGTATCACTCTCACGCGAGTGAGCAGCGTGCCTCCGCGCCCGGCGGTCTTGGCGGCGCTTCGCGCCGGGCTTCGCCCTTCGGGCTCGCGCCTGCAGATGCTGCCGGTATGCAGCGGATCCTTGCGATCACACAGGCAGAATCGCAGGTGCCTTGCCTTGACGGAAAGGCGAGCTGACCTCACGTTCTATTACAGCTGGCATCCATCTGGGCCGTTGCGCGTAATCCCGCAGGGCTCGAGGGTGACCGATTCGAACATTGGAGGCTGACGTGGCGCAAGCAATCAATCGCTACCGTGCGGATCTGAGAGATTTCCGTTTCCTTTTCTTCGAGCAGTTCGACCTGCCCGCGGTCCTCGGCAAAGAGCCTTTCGCCGAGTGGGGCACCGAGGAGTGCGACATGGTGCTCGACGAGGTCTATCGCTTCGTCTGCGACGTCACGGGTCCGCTCAACGGTTCCGGCGATTCGCAAGGCTGCCGCATCGAGGACGGTCGGGTGATCACCCCGGATGGGTTCAAGGATGCCTGGGACAAGACCTGGGAAGCCGGCTGGCGCACGGTCTCATCGCCGAGCCGCTGGGGCGGCCAAGACGCGCCCTCGATGGTCGGCTCCTTCGTCGAAGAGATGATGTGCGGCGCGAACACCGCGTTCACCATGTACACCGGCCTCACGCTCACCGCCGCGGAGCTCATCATGGACTTCGGCACCGAGGAGCAGAAGCAGAAGTACGTGCCGAAGATGATGAGCGGCGAGTGGACGGGCACGATGTGCCTCACCGAGCCGCACGCGGGCTCCGATGTCGGCTCGGCGTCGAGCACGGCCACGCGCAACGACGACGGTACCTACAACATCCAGGGCACCAAGATCTTCATCAGCGCCGGCGACAACGATCTCGGCACCAACGTCATTCACTTGGTTCTGGCGCGCATCGAAGGCGCCGAGCCCGGCACCAAGGGCCTGTCGCTCTTCCTCGTGCCGCGCGTGCGCATCAATGAGGACGGATCGCTCGGCGAGCTCAACGACGTCGAAGTTCCTTCGATCGAGCACAAGATGGGCATCAACGCCTCGGCCACCTGCGTCATGCAGTTCGGCGACGACAACGGCTGCCTCGGCGAGGTCGTCGGCGGTGTTGAGCATCAGGGCATCCGTCAGATGTTCCACATGATGAATGCCGCCCGCATTGGCGTCGGCATCCAGGGCCTCTCGGTCGCTTCGGCCGCATACCTAAGCGCGCTCGAATACGCACGCGAGCGCAAGCAGGGCTCCAGCATCAAACAATTCAAGGACGCCAACGCGCCGCGCGTTCCGATCCTCGACCATCCCAACATTCGCAAGGACCTCTTGGCGATGAAGGCGCGGGTCGAAGGCATTCGCGCGCTCGTCATGAAGCTCTCGAACCACGGCGATCGGCTACGCGCAACGCAGGGCAAGGACGACGAGTCCGAGGCGTACCACAAAGGTCAGGTGGATCTGCTGACGCCGCTCGTGAAGGCCTACGGCACGGACGCCGCGTTCGAGGTGTCGAGCAAGGCCATTCAAGTGCATGGCGGGCACGGCTATTTGAAGGACCATCCGGTCGAGCAGTACTGCCGCGACGCCAAGATCTTCCAGATCTACGAGGGCACCAACTTCATCCAGTCGATGGACTTGGTCAGCCGAAAGCTCGGGCAGGCCGGTGGCGCCAACACCCAAGCTTTCCTGATGGATATCCAGAACTTCATCAACGAAAACAAGGACACGCCGGAGCTCCAAGAGGGCATCAAGCACCTCCAGGGGGCGCACGAAGCGGTGGCCGCGTCGGTGATGCAGTTCATCGGTTGGTTCAAGGGAGGCAAGCTCGAGCACATCCCGCTCGCGGCCGAGGACTTCCTCACCATCATGAGCGACCTCGCCGTCGGCTGGCTGCTCCTCGATCAGGCCTCCATTGCGCTCCGGAAGCTCCCAGAGACCTCGGAGACGCATCCCGACCACGCCTTCTATACCGGCAAGAAGTTCGCGGCGCAGTACTTCGCCAACAACGTGCTGACGACGCTCCCGAGCCGCGTGCAGCGTCTCAGCGCGATCGACACGCTCCCCGTCGAAATCCCGGACGAAGCGTTCGCGACCGTCTAGATCGGCCGGACAACCGACCCGCCAGGTCCAGGCCCTTAGCGCTTGGCCTGGCAGTCGGGACACACCCCGTACAGTTCGAGCTTGTGGCGCACGAGCCTGAACCCATGCTTGGCCGCGACCTGGTGTTGCAGGCCCTCGATGTCGTCGTCCTCGAACTCGATGATCTTCTCGCACTCGACGCAGATCAAATGGTCATGGTGCTCGTCCGACCATGCCACCTCGTAGCGGGACACCCCGTCGCCGAAATGACGCTCGAACGCGAGCCCGCACTCTTTCAGGAGCTTCAGGGTCCGGTAGACGGTCGCGTAGCCGATGCGAGGCTCTTTCACGCGAACTTCGTCGAGAAGATCCTCGATCGAGAGGTGGCCATCACTCTCGAAGAACATCTCGGTGACGACCCGCCGCTGTTCCGTCGACCGCAGGCCGTGACGGGCCATGTAGTCGTTGAGTCGAGCGCGCAATTGCTCGATGTTGTGTTCGGCGGTGACTCCCATTCGAGGTCTATACCTGAAGCGTTCCTAAGGTAACATATCGAATTTGTCCATCCCTGCTGAAAACAGCGACGCGAGCTTCGCGCGTTTCGCCTGGGCGATCAGGCTATCGCCGATGGTCGTCGCGTTCATCCTCGCTGCGCTCTGGCTGGCGGGAACGCCTGCCGAGATTCCGGATCTCCGGTTGAGCGCGCCGGTCGTTGCCCGACCGGGAACATCGATCGGCTTGCGGGCGTGGCAGATGGATCAAGATGACGCAGGGTACGCCGTCGTTCGCGCGCCGATGGTCACCGTCGAGCTTCGCAGTCGGGCCGGCATGTTGATCGCGAGCTCGACGCTGTCGCCGTCCCGAGTGCAAGGCGTAGAGGGAAGTCTCGACGTCCCCGCCGAGGTCGACGGCGAGCTTTCCTTGATCGCGCGCGCAGAGATCGATGGCCGCATGCTCACGGTCGATCGCGCGCTTTACGTTCGCGCGGGCATCGACTCGCGCCTGCCTGCGGGGCGTGAGGTCAACGCGTTTCAGGCTTATGAGCTCGGTCCGATGCGGGTGGCGGATCCGAGACGCGCCCCGAGCACTCTAGACGCGCGGGTGGTCGAAGGCGTCTGCGCACCCGATCTCGAATGCACGCTCCTCGTGTGGGTCGCCGATTGGGAGGGGCGTGTGAGGGCCCGTTCCCTTGCCGGTGTCCACGCAGAACACGGCGCCGCGCGCGCGTCCGACGGTTTCGCCCGGCTTCCCTTGGTCGTGCGGGGGCAAGAGGGTCGAGTATCGATCGAAGCGCTAGGTGAAGATGGAGCGGTCCTCGCGACGCGCGAGGTGAGGCTTCCACTGGTTCCCGGCGCGCTCGTCGCGCGCGCGTCGGCCGACGTCGGATCGGTTGAGCTAGACTGGGACGCGCTCGGGGGACCCGGCCCAGTCCTGGTGGACATCTTCGACGAGCATCGCTGGGCCGATGCGCGATCTCTCGGGCCTGGCGATTCGAGGCTCGGCGCGCTCGCCCCTGGCGTCTGGAGACTTCAAGTCCGACCCGATCTCTTCTCGAACAACACCGCCGCGGTCGCGTTCATCGTGGTCACAGACCCAGCGGGCGGCGACCCGCTTCGACTTGCGGCCGACGCGGTCGTCGCGAACGCAGACCGGGACGGCTTGGATCCGTTGGCGATGTCGATCCTGGAGGGCGCCTTCACCGGGGGCTCCCGCGACGCCATCGAGGCGTTGTTCGCCGTCCAGAGCTTTGATGTCGTAGCGATGGGGGCAGGCGTCAGTTCGACCGTCGGCGTGGACGAGGCGGCGGCTCTCGCGCAGGAGCGTCGCCGTTGGTGGGCCGCCGGCGCGATCCTAGTCCTTGGGTTCATCGTGAGCATGGTGCTCCTACGCGTCGAGCTCGTGGCCCAAGCCCGTGCTCGGCGACTTCTGGAGGACCTCGGCGAGGGTGCAGCGCCCCCACGGCGCCCGAGCTTTGGGCGTGGCCTCTGGGCGTTCGTGCTGCTCGTGTTCGTGCTGATGGCGGTGCTCGCGCTCTCTAAACGTTGGTTTTGACTGTCGTTTGCGCGCCTCCCCGGGGCGACCTAGATTGCAGCCGTGTTCGACTCGGTTTTGAAGAAGGTGTTTGGCACCAAGCACCAGCGCGAAGTGAAGCGCACCCAGCCCATGGTGTCGGCGATCTCGGCGCTCGAACCTGAGATTCAGAAGCTGTCCGACGCGCAGCTCCGCGGAAAAACCGCCGAGTTTCGCCAACAGCTCGACAATGGCGCACCGCTCGATGACTTGCTGATTCCGGCTTATGCGGTGGCTCGCGAGGCCGGCAAGCGCGTGCTCGGCATGCGCCACTACGACGTGCAGCTCGTCGGCGGCATCGTCCTTCATCAAGGAAAGATCGCCGAGATGAAGACGGGCGAGGGTAAGACCCTGGTCGCCACGTTGCCCTGCTACCTCAACGGGATTGAAGGCAAGGGCGTGCACGTCGTCACCGTCAATGACTACCTCGCGTCTCGTGACGCCGAATGGATGGGAAAGCTCTACGGCTTCCTCGGGCTGAGCACCGGCGTCGTCGTTCCCGGGCAGAGCAACGCGGTCAAGAAGCGCGCCTACAACTGCGACATCACGTACGGGCAGAACAACGAGTTCGGTTTCGACTACATGCGCGACAACATGAAGTTCAGCATCTACGACTACGTGCAGCGTGATCTGAACTACGCGATCGTCGACGAGGTCGACTCGATCTTGATCGACGAGGCGCGAACGCCTCTCATCATCAGCGGGCCTGGTGAGACCGCAAGCGAGAAGTACCAGCAGATCAACGAGATCATTCCTCGCCTACGCGTCGAGGAACACTACGACCTCGACGAGAAGAACCGAAGCGTCACGCTGACGGAAGAAGGCATGGAGGGCGCCCAAGAGCTTCTCGCCGGGCGGGGTCTTCTAGGCGGAGACGGGACGAACCTCTACGACCCCGTGAACCTCGAGACGCTCCACATCTTGCAGCAGTGCCTCCGCGCGCACGCCCTCTACAACCGGGACCAGCACTACATGGTGTCGGAAGACGGCAAGGTCATGATCATCGACGAGTTCACCGGCCGCGTGCTCGCGGGCCGGCGCTGGTCGGATGGCCTCCACCAGGCGGTCGAGGCCAAGGAGCGGGTCCCGATTCAAAGCGAGAACCTCACGCTCGCGACAATCTCTTTCCAGAACCTGTTCCGCCTCTATCGCAAGCTCTCCGGCATGACCGGAACCGCCGACACCGAGGCGACCGAGTTCCACAACATCTACGAGCTCGACGTCGTGGTCATTCCGACCAACAAGCCCATCGCGCGCGACGACGCCGAAGACCTCATCTACAAGACCGAGCGCGAGAAGTTCAAAGCGATCTGCGAGGAGATCGAGGTGTCGCACAAGGCGGGTCAGCCCGTGCTCGTAGGCACCACGAGCGTCGAGAAATCCGACGCGGTCGCCCACTTCCTCGACCAGCGCGGCATCCCGCACAACGTGCTCAACGCCAAGCAGCACGAGCGTGAAGCCTATGTCGTTGCACAGGCCGGGACGCCAGGCGCCGTGACGGTTGCGACCAACATGGCTGGTCGAGGCACCGACATCGTGCTTGGGGGCAGCCCGGAGATGATCGCGCGGATGGAGGTTCTCGAGAACGCCCCTGAGGAGGTCCTCGCGGATCCGGCGAGTCGCGATGCCGCGGTCGCCAAGGCCACCGACCACTTCATCACCAAGTGCAAGGAAGACGCACAGCGCGTCAAAGACGCTGGCGGCCTTCGAATCATCGGAACCGAGCGTCACGAGTCCCGACGCATCGACAACCAGCTCCGCGGTCGTGCGGGCCGCCAGGGTGACTCCGGCGCATCCCGGTTCTTCCTCTCGCTCGAGGACGACCTCATGCGCATCTTCGCCGGTGAGCGCGTTCAGGCGATGATGGACCGACTCGGGATGGAGGAAGACGTCCCCATCGAGCACCGCTGGGTCACCCGAGCCGTCGAGAACGCGCAGAAGAAGGTCGAGGAGCGCAACTTCGACGTTCGTAAGCACCTGCTCGAGTACGACGACGTGATGAACCAGCAGCGCAAGAGCATGTACGCCTTGCGAAAGCAGGTCCTTCGCGGTGAATACCGCAGCGTTCCGACAGACGAAGAGCGCAAGGCCGGGGTCGAGCCCCAGCCGTTCGTCGACGAGGTCGACGCCGAGCTCGTTTCGCGAGTCGCCAAGGTTGTCGAGAACATGGTGAAGTTCCACTCGTACCCGCTCCCCGACGCTGGGCTGACGCAAGACGAGGTTCCTGCACACCGCAAGCGCGCGGCCGAGTCGGACCTCGCGTCGTTGACCGACGTGCGCGTGGAGCAGCTCGAACGGGACATCTACCTCTGGTTCGGCTGCGTCGTTCCGCTCGAGGAATACCGGAAGGATCCCGTCGGCGCGCACGAGCGGGTCGAAGAAGCGGTCGGCATGTCGCTCTCCGAGCAGAAGGAGCGCTTGCTCGACTTGGTCGACGAGATCGTCACGACGATGACCGAGCACGCGTGCCCGCCCGGCAAGCACTACGAGGACTGGGACCTCGACGGGCTCGAACACGCCTACAAAGAGCAGTTCGGCATCCCTGCGACCGGCATCCGTGACATCACCGACCGCCAGGAGCTCCTCACGAAGCTCTATGCCGATGCGGAGGCGGTGATGGTTCGCAAGGAAGAGGAGTTCGGCACGGAGAACTTCCTCCGCCTCTTCCGAGATCTCTACCTACAAGAGATCGACAAACAGTGGATGGACCACCTGCAGGCGATGGACCACCTTCGCGACGGGATTGGGCTTCGCGGCTACGGACAACGCGATCCCAAGAAGGAGTACCAGCGCGAAGGATTCGACATGTACCTCGAGATGGTGCAGAGCGTGAAGTCGTCGGTGACAGTGTCGATGTTCACCGTAGAGCGCGCCGGTGAGGAAGAGCTCCAGCAACTCGAAGAGCGTCGCCGACAGGCCAGTGAACGACGTCAGCGCCAGATTCGGGCGACGCACCAGGGAGAGGGCGGCCCCGAAGGCGGCCAGCAGCAACAACCTGGCTTGAGCAGGCGCCAACGAAGGGCCGCGGCCGCCAGAGACCGTCGCGCGGGCGGCGTCGGCGCGCCTCCGCCTCCGCAAGCGGCGCCGCAGGCTGCCACGGTCATGCGAGACCGTCCCAAGCTCGGCCGCAACGACCCGTGCTACTGCGGCAGCGGCAAGAAATACAAGAACTGCCACTACCGCGAAGATCAGGCCGCGGCCTCGCCGCAGTAGCGACCATCTGGTAATAGGCACGCCATGAGCGGACGGGTCAAGGGGTTTCGCTTCGCTGGCGTGCACGGCGGAGTCAAGGCTGACGGCGTTCTGGACATGGGGCTAATCGCGGCGGACGAGCCGGCCACGGCCGCGGCTGTGTTCACGACCAACCGCGTGCGTGCGGCGCCCGTCGTGATCGGCGAACGACGTCTTTTGGGAGGGGCCTGTCAGGCCGTGCTCGTCAACAGCGGTAACGCGAACGCGTGCACGGGCAAACAGGGCCGCCAATCGGCGCTTGCCCTCACGCGTGCCACGGGAGCCGTCTTGGGCGTTCCGCAGTCTTTGGTCGTTCCGGCCTCGACTGGGGTCATCGGCGTTCAGCTCCCACGGGACGAGATGATGGCGGCGATTCCTGCCTTGGTCGATGATTTGTCCGAGGGTGGTGCCGCGCGTTTCTCGCGCGCGATCCTGACGACGGACCGGGGCCCCAAGGTGGCCAGAGCCGAAGTCAAAGTAGGCTGGACCAGGTGCCGTATTCTCGGTGTCGCGAAGGGAGCCGGCATGATCCACCCGAACATGGCGACGACGTTGGGCTTCGTAACCACCGACGCGTCGATCCATCGAACGACACTTCGACGGATGTTGGTTCGTGCGGCCGAACAGACGTTCAATCGAGCGACCGTCGATGGAGACACCAGCACGAACGACGCGATTTACGCGCTGGCGTCAGGCGCGGCGACGGGTCGCGAGGTCGCCGAAAAGAGCGCCGCCGGCCGCAGCTTCTCAGAGGCCCTCACAGAGGTGCTCGAGAGGCTCGCCAAGAAGGTGGTCTCCGATGGCGAGGGGGCGCAGCACCTAGTCCGAGTCGAGGTACGCGGCACGAAGTCCGACACGGACGCCGTCCAGATCGCCCGGACCATCGCCTCCTCTCAGCTCGTCAAGACGGCGCTCCACGGTTGCGATCCCAACTGGGGGCGGATTCTGGCCGCGGCGGGACGTTCGGGTGTTGGTTTCAATCCTGATCACGTTTCCATGCGCATCGGGCAGGTCTTGGTCTTCGACGACGGAATGCCAGTGATGACGCCGAAAACCGAGGCGCGAGCCGCCACGATCATGAAGCGCCGCGAGTATACGATTGCGGTGAACCTAGGCCGTGGCCGCGGCCTTGGTCATTATTGGACCTGCGACCTCGGTCACGAGTACGTTCGGATCAACGCCGACTACCGGTCGTGACCAAACCGATGCTTCGCAAAACCATTCTTCTTTGTGCGTCCGTGCTCGCGCTCCATGCGACCGCGGCTGCTGACCAAAACGACCAAGCTCCTGCAGAGGGGCAAGCCGTCCCGCCGCCCCCGAAGCCCCTGTGCACCGGAAGCAAGAAGCTGGAACAGGTGGCGCAGATCCTCGCGGACCTCCAACACATCCCGCCGTCCTCGGAGCTCGTGCAAACGGCCCGCGAGGAGGGGATCGATGCGAACCCCGTGTACGCGAAGTTCGGCGTGGCCGGTGAGGTGGCGAGCTTCAAGAGCTGGGTCGAGGATCTACTCGAAACTGCAGACGCGCCGTTGATCTGCGGACGCGCGCGCTCGGGCGAGCGCGTCGTGCTCGTCGCAGCAGTGCGAGCAGGGGCGATTAACCCGGTCGGAAAGAACCTCATTCACGCTGAGGTGATCGAGGACTTCCGCGATCCATACTTGATGGTGCGCGATCCATCCGGAGAGTCCCGTCGAATTGCCGTCGATGGCGAGGCCTACGGATCCACGCTCACACTTCCCGTCGAGTGGGGCCGACCGCTGTTCGTGCAGCTCGTCGCCACTGGCCCGAACGGTCCACGCCCCGTAGCCGAGCGTTGGATCGGCAAGATCCCGCAGCACGAGCCCGTCCAGGGAGGTGCCCAGTCTCCCGAAGCTTGGCTGATGCAGATTCGCCGCGCGAGTGGCGCGCGAACCCTCCGCACGAACCGTCTGCTGAGCAAAGAGGCGACCAGCCATGCACAGAACGTCTGTGACTCGGGGAAGCTCGGTCACGAGCTCGACCCGGATGGGGACCCCGAGGCGCGCTTGCTCAAGCGCGGAATCCAGGCCCGCGTCGTTGGCGAAGCGGTTGCGAGGGCGCGCACGATGCGAGAGGCGCTTCACGCGATCGAGGACAGCCCGAGCCACCGCATGACGGTGACCGATCCGCGCTTCACGGATGCTGGGTTCGGCGAGGCCAAGGATGACAAAGGGCGCACTTGCGCCGTCGTTTTGCTGGCGTCGTGGCCGCGCAAAGCGCCGTAGGGCTAGCTCGACGGCTTCGTTCGGCTCGATGCGGACTGGTAGACCGCAACGAAGACCTGCGCCAGCGCCAAGCCCGCGACGATCGTTCCGACCGCACCCGTCAGCAATGCGGCGATGG
>Ga0316197_10000510_pt1 | contig 27002 bp, 32 predicted proteins | sample OudBiesiAoxic_MG_FD_204939 | JGI IMG/M metagenome (GOLD analysis project Ga0316197, IMG submission 204939) | Coastal sediment microbial communities from Oude Bieten Haven, Netherlands - site A oxic | ecosystem: Environmental > Aquatic > Marine > Coastal > Sediment | place: Netherlands... | reverse complement strand
ATCCAAGCACGACCGCGTCTGCCGCGGCTGGCAGTCTGACGGTGTGCCAGCACCCAGAAGGGTGTGGGCCGCGTTACTGTCATCTCTCGCGATATGTCCAAGGTCGAACTGACCTCGTCATATACAAAACGCCCGTATCCTTCAGGCCAGACCGTCATTGTTCATTTGGCCTGTGCAATTGCCGCACGATTTGCGGCAAAGCGTTAATTGACAAGTGTAGCCGCCGCAGATGCTGCTGCTGCTTCGACACCGAACATATTGGCGATCCCCAGAACCATGATCGCTGCAGACACCAGAAGGAAGCCCGATAATATCGGTGATCCGCCAGCGTCCAGCCCCTCTTCGCTTTCGTCGCCAAAATACATGTAGAAGACAATCCGCAGGTAGTAATAGGCGCCGATCACAGACGCCACGACACCCGCGACAGCAAGCCATGCGAGGCCGCCTTCGTATGCGGCGCGCAGCACATAGAACTTGCCGAAAAAGCCTAGCATCGGTGGGACACCAGCCAGCGAGAACATCAAGACCAGCACAGCAAGCGCTTTGCCAGGTTCTTTCTTTGAATACATATTGAGCGCGCGGATATCGGTTACGGGCTGCCCATCACGTTCCATCATCAGGATGAATGCAAATGTGCCGACGTTCATCGTGACGTAGATCGCCATATAGATCAGCATCGCCTGCACGCCCAAAACCGTGCCCGCGGCCAACCCCATTAACGCGTATCCCATATGCGCGATCGACGAGAATGCCATAAGCCGCTTGATATTTGTCTGACCGATAGCCGCGACAGCCCCAAGGAACATCGAACACACCGACAAGAGCGCAACAATCTGGCTCCAGTCGCTGACCGCATTGCCGAAAGCATCATGCAGCACACGCGCAAAAAGCCCCATAGCGGCCACTTTAGGGGCGGTTGCAAAGAAGGCGGTGACCGGCGTTGGCGCGCCTTCGTAGACATCCGGTGTCCACATGTGGAAGGGCACGGCAGATACCTTGAACGCCATACCAGCAATCAGGAACACCAGACCAAACAACAAGCCAAGGGAAACGTCACCATGTTGTGCCGTCTCGATGATACCAGAGAACAGCGTGGTGCCGGCATACCCATAAACCAGTGACGCGCCATAGAGTAAAAGACCTGACGACAATGCGCCAAGCACAAAGTACTTAAGGCCCGCTTCGGTCGATTTAACACTGTCACGGCGCAAAGACGCCACCACGTAGAGCGCCAGAGACTGCAGCTCGAGCCCCATATAAAGTGTCATGAGGTCACCGGCAGATACCATGACCATCATACCAACCGCCGCAAGAGCAACCAGCAGCGGATACTCAAAGCGCAGCAAGTCGCGTTGCTTCATATAGTTTTCCGACATCACAAGAACGGCAGCCGCAGAAAACAGGATGGTGACCTTGGCAAAGCGTGCAAACCCGTCTTCGATCAACATTCCGTTAAAGGCCACGTTGGTGCCTGAACCGTGAACGGTAATCCACGCGCCCAGCGTCACCATCAGACCCGCCGTAAGAAAGACCAAGGTGGAGGCAAGGGCATCTTTCGTGGTGTAGACAGCGACCAGCAGCATCCCCATCGCATAAAGCGACAGAATGATTTCCGGCAGGATGAGGTTCAGATCAGCGGAAGTCATGTTATCCGTCCTTTAGTTCGATGCCAGCTGGCTGGCGGCTTCTGCCGCGGCCAGTGCCGTATCATAGTTTGCAACCAGTGCAGCCACCGACGGGCCGGTCACATCCAGTACCAGCGCAGGGTAAACGCCAAGCAGCAGCGTCATGGCGACCAGCGGGGCAAATATCCACCGTTCGCGCGGGGTCATATCCGTAATCGACTTGAGGCTTTCTTTGATGAGATCACCCATCACGACACGACGGTACAGCCACAGGGCATAGGCCGCTGAAAAGATCACACCGGTGGTGGCCACAGCCGCGACCCATGTATTGACCTGAAAGACCGCCATCAGCGTAAGGAATTCGCCCACAAAGCCCGAGGTCCCCGGAAGGCCCACGTTCGCCATCGTGAATAGCATGAAAATCAGCGCGTAAGCAGGCATGCGGTTCACCAGCCCCCCATAGGCGTCAATGTCGCGGGTATGCATCCGGTCATAGATCACGCCCACGCACAAGAACAGCGCGCCCGAGATAAAGCCGTGGCTTATCATCTGAAAGATCGCGCCATCTACCCCTTGCTGGTTCGCCGCAAAGATTCCCATTGTCACAAAGCCCATGTGCGCGACAGACGAATAAGCGATCAGCTTTTTCATGTCTTCCTGCACCAGCGCAACCAGCGAGGTATAGACAATCGCAATAGCGGACATCCACAGGATCATTGGTGACCAGATCTCGGCCGCGACGGGAAACATAGGAAGCGAGAACCGTATGAACCCGTAGCCGCCAAGCTTGAGCAAGATCGCCGCCAGCACGACCGAGCCTGCAGTAGGCGCCTGAACGTGCGCGTCGGGCAGCCACGTGTGGACAGGCCACATCGGCATCTTAACCGCAAAGCTGGCAAAAAAGGCCAAAAACAGTAGCGTTTGCATGCCGCCGACAATCTGAACCCCGAGGATGGAGAAATCAGAGAAGGTGAATTCATGACGCAAAAGCGCTTCGATATCAGTGGTACCCGCATCAGCGAACATGCCCACCATCGCGACCAGCATCAAAACCGAGCCAAGGAATGTATACAGGAAGAACTTGAAGCTGGCGTAGATCCTGTTGGCACCGCCCCAGATACCGATGATCAGGAACATCGGTATCAGACCCGCTTCGAAGAACAGATAGAACAGCACCAGATCAAGCGCCATAAACACGCCCAACATCAACGTCTCAAGCAACAGAAAGGCGATCATGTATTCTTTGACGCGCAGGGTCACGTTCCAGGACGCAGCAATGACAAGCGGCATCATAAACGTGGTCAGCATCACAAACAGAACCGAAATACCGTCAACGCCCATTTTGTACTGAAGCCCCAGCAGCCAGTCGCGTTCCTCTACGAACTGAAAGCCCGTATCCTGCGGATCAAAGCCTGCAAGAATAAACAGTGAAACAAGGAAGGTCGCAGAGGTCGCGAACATCGCCACCCATTTGGCGTTGCGGTTTGCATCTTCGTCGTCACCGCGCAAGAAAACCAGCAAGATCAGCGCCGCCAAAGCGGGAATAAAAGTTACAATCGACAGGAGGTTTTCCATTAGTTTGCTCCTCCCGACAGCGTCATCCAGGTGATTAGAACTGCAATGCCTATTACCATCGCGAAGGCGTAGGTAAAGATATAACCCGATTGTGCACGTCCGGCGAGCCGCGTGAAGAAAGGTATGATCCCCATCGCGATGCCATTAAGACTGCCGTCAATCACATCACCGTCGCCGCGCTTCCACAAAAAGCTGCCGATCCATTTGGCCGGTTTGACAAAGATCACATTGTAGAGCTCGTCAAAGTACCACTTGTTCTTGAGGAAGAGGTACAATGGACGCTGGTTTTCGGCCAGACGTTTAGGCAATTCGGGGTTCACGATATAGAACCAGTAAGCCATCAAAAAGCCCAGCAGCATGGCTGCAAAGGGTGACGTCTTCACCCAATATGGAACCTTGTGTGCATCGTCTAGCAACGTGTTGTCAGGCGCGATATACAAGGCGCCTTCGCCGGGCTGTCCGGCGAACATGTAGTGGTGCTCGCCTTCTTTTGCGCCCTTGTCCGCATGGGTATCGTCTGCGTGGTCATCGCCGTGACCGTCAGTTGCTTGCGCCTCTCCATGCTCGGACGCCTCGGCATAAGGAATGCCATAGAATTTCGCGACCTTATCCGTGTGACCGAAGAAAGAGCCATACCAGACCATGCCAGCAAAGGTTGCGCCAAGCGCCAGCACACCCAGTGGGATAATCATAACCATCGGGCTTTCATGCGCATGCTCATGCGTGTGTTTGTCGCCGCGCGGTTTGCCATAGAACGTCAGGAACATCAGACGCCAGCTGTAGAAACTGGTGAAGAGTGCGGCGATCACCAAAGCCCAGAAGCCGTACATTGATCCGGCGGCAAAGGCCGACTCAACGATTGCGTCCTTGGACTGGAACCCGGCAAAGCCGATCGGGATTTCTCCTAGCGTCAAAATCCAGACAGGAATACCCACCCCGGTAATGGCCAGTGTGCCGATCATCATCGCCCAGAAAGTGTACGGGATTTTCTTGCGCAAGCCGCCGTAGTTCATCATGTCCTGCTCGTGGTGCATCGCATGAATAACCGACCCCGCACCCAAAAACAGCATCGCTTTAAAGAACGCGTGGGTGAAAAGGTGGAACATCGCGGCGGAATACATGCCAACACCCGCCGCCACAAACATGTAGCCCAGCTGTGAACAGGTCGAATAGGCGATCACACGTTTGATGTCGGTTTGAACCAGCCCAACAGTGGCCGCAAAGAACGCCGTCGTCGCACCAAGCACCGTGATAAAGGCCGTGGCCTCGGGCGCAAATTCCATGATGGGTGACATGCGACATACCAGAAACACGCCGGCGGTAACCATGGTTGCGGCATGGATCAGCGCAGACACAGGCGTAGGCCCTTCCATCGCATCCGGCAGCCACGTGTGCAAAAGCAATTGCGCGGATTTACCCATCGCACCGATGAACAGAAGCATGGCGATCAGGTTCGCTGCATTCCACTCACCCCACAAAAAGCTAAGCTGCGTTTCTGCAAGTTCGGGTGCTGCCGCAAAGATATCGTCGAAATTGATGCTGTCGGTTAGGAAAAACAGCGCAAAGATACCCAGCGCGAACCCGAAATCTCCGACGCGGTTGACCACAAACGCTTTGATAGCTGCGGCATTTGCACTTGGCTTGCGGTAGTAAAAGCCGATCAGCAAGTATGATGCAACGCCCACACCTTCCCAGCCAAAGAACATCTGCACGAGGTTATCTGCTGTGACCAGCATCAACATGGCAAAGGTAAAAAAGGACAGATATGCGAAAAAGCGCGGTTTATAGCTTTCGCCGTCTTTCCACTGCGGGTCGTGGTCCATGTAGCCGAAGGAATAGAGATGCACGAGGCTGGACACTGTGGTGATTACAATCAGCATGATCGCGGTCAAACGGTCCAGACGAATAGACCAATCCGTGCTCAGCGTGCCGCTTTCGATAAACCGCAAAATCTGAATTTGCTCGGTGACCCCGTCAAAAGTCAGGAAGATGATCCAAGACAGAAATGCCGATAGGAACAAAAAGCCTGTCGCGATCCAGCACGCAGCGGTCTCACCGATAAATTTCCACCCGAAGCCACAGATCAGCGCGCCAACAAGCGGGGCAAAAAGGAGTATCGTTTCCATTGTCTCAGCCCTTCATCACGTTGACGTCTTCGACCGCGATCGTGCCACGGTTACGGAAGAAGCAGACCAGAATGGCAAGTCCGATCGCAGCTTCTGCCGCCGCCACCGTGAGCACAAAAAGCGTAAAGACCTGCCCGACCAAATCCCCCAAAAAACTGGAGAAGGCGACAAGGTTGATGTTCACTGCCAACAGCATCAACTCGATGCTCATCAGCAGGATGATGATATTCTTCCGGTTCAGAAAGAGCCCAAATATCCCAATCACAAACAGCGTGGCTGCCACTGTCAGATAGTGTTCCAAACCAATCATCGTTCTTCCTTTTCAGAGGCTGCGCCTCCGCGTTGGTTCCCATTCCTGTCGAGGCCTAAACCCCGCTCCGCCCGGCTAAAGGCGACGTAGTTCGCTACAGACTTTCCAGCCTGAATTGTTCTTTCTCATCGCGCATTTGCGGATAAAGCGCTGCACAAGCGCAATTCTCTTGCAGCACTGTGGTCACGGTTATATCTCGCGCAATCCTTTGCAGATCGCTCGCGATCCGCCCCAGTGTCGCAAAAACCCGGGACCCTGTTTCGTGGCGCGCAACGATACCCATGGCATCATCTGTCCTGTCAAAAGCGGGGCGCGTGTTCATATTTTCCTCGGCGGTGCGAAACGTCAGCACCTGCCCCGGTGCGCAATCAGCGATCACCATGTCCGTCGAAGACCCTTCCTGAGACCACCAGTTCCGCCACATCACACGTCCCTCGCCAAGATCAACATGATCCGCCTGGCCGCCATGACTTACATGCGTCACGCGGGTGCAGTCCGCCAAGCTCAGGGCCTGCGCGGGGGAAACAAATCCCACCGCGGCCAGCAAGAGATATGCGCCAAACCGTGTCACGTTCAGAGGCCCTGACCCGGTTTTACGTCTTTCAACTCCATCGCCTTGGCCGGGTCGCGCATCATCTGTGCCACCACATCCTGCCGTTTCACATCAGAGCGGTGGCGCAACGTCAGCACAATCGCGCCGATCATCGCAACCAAGAGGATCAAGCCGGACAATTGGAAGAGCAGGAAATACTGATCGTAAAGGATCAAGCCCAATGCCTCGGTGTTGTGCCGGTCTACCGGTGTTACCTGAGCGCGCAAACCTTCGGCTGCGGCATTACTTTCCCACGCGCCGAAAGCCATCACAAACTGCATCAGGATCACAACAGCGATCAGCAGTGCCAATGGCATGTACTTGGCCATCTCGGCTTTGAGTTCCGCAAAGTCGACATCCAGCATCATCACAACAAACAAGAAAAGCACCGCAACGGCGCCCACGTACACGATGATAAGCAGCATCGCCACGAATTCCGCACCCAGCAGCACGAAAAGACCGGCAGCACTGAGGAAAGCCAGAATAAGCCACAGTACCGAATGCACAGGATTGCGGCTGATGACCGTGAACAGGCCTCCCGCAATCACGCTAATGGCAAAAAGATAAAAGGCAAAAACTGTCATTGCTCGTCCTTTTCTTCACTCAGAACGTCTTCTGCCAGTTGCAGCGCGCGCGTCATCGCGGGCAGTCCGGCAAACATGGACATCTGGCCGATTGTCTCGACGATGTGTTGCTTGGTTGCCCCTGCCTCTGACGCGTGGCGCACTGCCTGACGAAAGGCCATGTCATTCTGCGCGCCCTGCATGGTCAGCCCCGCGAGCGTCAGCAACATGCGCGTCCGCGCGTCAAGACCGCCTTCATTCAGCGTATTGCCGAACATCATTTCCATCATGTCCTTGGGCATCGTGCCCATCATTTTTTCAAAACCTTTAGGGCTGAATGCCTCCATCGCAGGGAAGGTCTTCGCCATTTCCTGCGCTTGGGACATCATCGCGGCAAAGGGGTTCATGCCGTCAAAGGGGTTCTTGTCATCGCTCATCTGTACGGTGCATCCAATTCGAGATTGCGGGCAATTTCCGCCTCCCAGCGTTCGCCATTGGCGAGCAGTTTGTCTTTGTCGTAGTACAGTTCTTCGCGCGTCTCAGTGGCGAATTCAAAGTTTGGCCCCTCAACAATCGCATCCACGGGGCACGCTTCCTGACAGAAACCGCAGTAGATGCATTTCGTCATGTCGATGTCATAGCGGGTGGTGCGGCGGCTGCCGTCGTCGCGCGGTTCTGCGTCAATCGTGATCGCCTGAGCCGGGCAGATCGCCTCGCACAGCTTGCAGGCGATGCAACGTTCTTCGCCGTTCGGATAGCGGCGCAGCGCATGCTCACCACGGAAACGCGGGCTGAGAGGTCCCTTTTCGTGGGGGTAATTCAACGTCGCTTTGGGCGCAAAGAAGTATTTGAGCCCCAGCTTCATACCAACCCAGAAATCCTGCAGCAGAAAATACTTGGCAGCACGTGTGTAATCGATCTGTGTCATGTCAGCCTCCCATACCCCAGCGCGCATAAGCACCCCAGAACCATTCGAATTTCGCGGCGAATGCCACAAAAACCACCCAGACAAGGCTGAACGGCAGGAATACTTTCCACCCCAGCCGCATCAACTGGTCGTAGCGGTAGCGTGGCGTGATCGCCTTGACCATCGCGAAGAGGAAAAAGAAGAACGCCATCTTTGCAACCATCCAGAGCACGCCGTCCGGCAGCCCCGGAATTGGGGACAACCAGCCACCGAAGAACAGCAGCGACGTCAGCGCGCACATCAGGAAAATAGCGATGTATTCACCTGCCATGAACAGCAGGAACGGTGTTGAGGAATATTCAACCTGATAGCCCGCAACCAGTTCCGATTCCGCTTCGGGCAGATCGAACGGCGGGCGGTTGGTTTCAGCCAAACAGCTGATAAAGAACAAGAACACCATCGGGAAATGCGGCAACCAATACCAGCTAAAGAACCCGTAAGGGCCATCTTGAGCGGCGACAATACCACCGAAGTTCATCGACCCGGTGGATATAATCACACCGATGATAATAAGCCCCAGAGACACTTCGTATGAAATCATCTGTGCTGCAGAACGTAAGCTACCGAGGAAGGGATATTTAGAGTTTGACGCCCACCCCCCCATGATCACGCCGTAGACTTCCAGCGATGAAATCGCAAAGACAAACAGGATAGCCACATTGATATCGGAGAGTACCCAGCCATCATTGAACGGGATCACCGCCCAAGCCAGCAAGGCCAGCACGAAAGATGTCAACGGGGCCAGCATGAACACGGTTTTGTCCGCGCCCGCAGGCACCACCACCTCTTTGACGACATATTTTAACGCGTCGGCCACGGTTTGCAAAAGACCGAAGGCACCAACAACGTTCGGCCCCCGTCGCATCTGTACTGCGGCCCAGATCTTGCGGTCCCCGTAGACCAGAAACAGCAGTGACACCATCACAAAGCCCACAACCGCAAGCACTTGTGCCAGGATCAGGACAGCAATGCCGCCGGGAGTGGTAAAGAAATCAGCCATATGTCCTCACACCATCGGTATTCCGCTCTCCTGACAAGCAGCCGCAACGACTTCAGCGTCCATTTTGACAAGCCCGTCAGGCAAGGTTGGCGAGATGGTGTAAACAGCATCTGCCGACCACACGCCACCCTCTTTGTATACATTTGTGCGCAAATGCCGCGCAAAACTAAAACCACGATCCAACGTATATGCCGCAGCTGCACAATCTGCGTAGTTCCGAACGTCGCGTTCGCTTAACGCTTTGGTCATTGCAACGTTGAATTGAACAAGATCCACATCCAGCACAGTGGTCTCGACCCCGAGGTAATCGGGGATCAAGTCCTCTGCCATCGGCACAGGCGGCGCACAGGCGGCAAGTGCCAAAGGGGATATGACTGCGAATCTCATCATTCGGCGGCTATCGCCTCTTGCTTGCGCGCTTTCGCATTCGCCGAAAGTTCGGCCATCAGCTCGGATGCACGTGCAATCGGGTTGGTCAGGTAGAAATCCGTGATCGCCTGCTGGAACGTCGCCTTACCCAGCTTACCCCTTGCAAGGGGTTGCCATTCGTTTTCGGGCACTGTGTCGACCTTCTTGAGGTGCGGCACTGCCTTGACCAACATCTGGCGAAGTGCTGCTATACTGTCAAAGGGCAGTTGTGCACCCATTTCAGCGGAAAGCGCGCGCAGGATCGCCCAGTTTTCTTTGGCATCACCCGGCGCAAAGCTCGCGCGAAGCGCCAGCTGTGGCCGTCCTTCGGTATTCACGAAAAGCCCCGGTTCCTCGGTATAGGCCGCACCCGGCAATATGATATCCGCGCGATGTGCCCCACGATCCCCGTGGCTGCCCTGATAAATCACGAAGGGCCCGTCTTTGATCTCGACCTCGTCCGCGCCAAGATTATAGATCACCTCTGCTTGGGATACCGCGTCCATGCCGCTATCGTTCACAGCCCCGATATCAAGTGCGCCGACACGTCCCGCTGCTGTATGCAACACCATGAACTTCGACTTGGTTTTTTCTGCAAATGCCATCGCTTCCGCCAGTACTGCCGCACCATCCGCTTCACGCAAAGCACCGGCGCCCACGATCACAACTGTCTCTTTGTCCTCGACACTGCTGTGGTCGTCCTCCAATAGCTTCGAAAGGGCCGCACGATCTGTTCCCAGATGCGAGTATTCGTACGTTAAATCAACGGCTTCACCGACCAAGCCAACATTCGCGCCTTTGGTCCATGCCTTGCGGATACGCGCATTGAGAACCGGCGCTTCAACGGCTGGATTCGCGCCGATCAACATAACTGCCGAGGCTGTGTCCAGATCCTCAATCGTCGCCGTGCCGACATAGGCAGAACGGTTGTCTGCGGGCAACTTTGCGCCATCGGTGCGGCATTCAACGACACCACCCTGCCCTTCGACCAGCTGCTTGAGCGCAAAAGCGGCCTCCACCGGAACCAGATCGCCAATGATACCGGCAATTTTCTTGCCAGCCAAAGCCTGCGCCGCCGCAGCAAGCGCTTCGGGCCAAGACGCCGCGCGCAATTTACCGTTTTCACGAATGTAAGGCCGGTCAAGTCGTTGACGCCGCAGACCGTCCCACACAAAACGCGTTTTGTCGGAAATCCATTCCTCGTTAACGCCATCATGGTTGCGCGGCAAAAACCGCATGACTTCGCGCCCTTTGGTATCCACCCGGATGTTGGAGCCAAGCGCATCCATCACATCGACGCTTTCCGTCTTGGTCAGCTCCCATGGGCGCGCTGTAAAGGCGTAAGGCTTCGAGACCAACGCACCCACGGGGCACAGATCAATAATGTTACCCTGCATGTTGCTATCGAGCGTCTGGCCCAGATAGGACGTAATCTCGGCATCTTCGCCACGTCCGGTTTGACCCATCTGGTGGATGCCCGCCACTTCGGTCGTGAACCGTACACAGCGCGTACAGGAAATGCAGCGCGTCATATGGGTTTCAACCAGCGGGCCAAGGTCCAGATCCTCAGTCGCGCGCTTCGGTTCGCGGTACCGCGAAAAGTCGACGCCATAGGCCATCGCCTGATCCTGCAGGTCGCATTCGCCGCCCTGATCGCAAATCGGACAGTCCAGCGGGTGGTTGATAAGCAGAAACTCCATCACGCCTTCGCGGGCTTTTTTGACCATGGGAGAGTTGGTCTTGACCACGGGGGGCTGGCCTTCGGGACCGGGGCGCAAATCTTTGACCTGCATCGCGCAAGAGGCCGCAGGTTTCGGCGGGCCGCCCACCACTTCGACCAGACACATCCGGCAGTTGCCCGCAATCGTCAGACGCTCGTGGTAGCAAAAACGCGGAATTTCGACGCCCGCTTCTTCGCAGGCCTGAATGAGGGTCAATGCGCCCTCGACCTCAACTTCCTTACCGTCAATCACGACTTTGCGTAAATCACTCATATCAGTCGCCTCTATCTCTCGTCCGACGCCCCTGCGGGCCTCGTGTTTTCAGTTCTGCAAGCGCAACAATGCGCCAATGTCAGTTTGCTGCGCGATCTCGGACCGTCCCAAGGCGCAGTATCCTTCTTTCGTCCGCCCAAAGCCCTGAGCGTCCATATATCTGGCCGCACGCGCGCGCAGCCTTTCCTTATCCGCATCCGATTTCAGATACGTCCTGATCTCGTCTTCGCTGTATCCCCTGTCACGGGCCTTGCGCTCGAGGTTCCGCAACACGCTGATCGCGCGAAAGAACCGCGCCGATATCTCGGGGCAGTTCTCGCGAATTTCATGGGCCAATCCCACGGTGTACAGCCCCTCGTCAATATCACGTTCGTCGCGCAACAAAGACTGCGCCAAAGCGCCCTGTGACAAAGCCACCGTTATGGCCGCGCTCATCATCAACTTGTGCATCCTGTCTCTCCGATACCCTGTATAATCGCTGCACAGGATGTGGCAAAAGCACCGGAAGATATGCAATAACAAAGCCCCTTTTGAGGGTATGGTCCATTAGGTGTCATTGCGGGCACGTCCCTTTCAAAAAGAGCGTATCATCCTGAATGGGTAGCGCCGCGTCGGGGGCGTCAGGCCCCACTTCCCAGTCGATTGCGGAACTTCCGTAGCGGTTTACGCAATAGACCGTCGCCTCGTAACGGGCAGCTTCGCGCGCGCCGGTCAACGATGCAGACACGGGCCGTACCGAGACGGTAAATTCATCACGGCTGCCCCGATCCGTATCGATCTTTGCGCGGAAAAACTGCCCCTCAAAAAGGATATCATCTTCATCCGGTCCGCAGGCCGTCAGCGCAAGGGCCGCTGTTAAAAGAACTGCTGCAAAACGCATCGTGTTATTCCGCTGCAACCGGTCCACACCGGTTGCCCTTCCACATTTGGGCGTCTTCCAGATACGACCATCCAAAGGCATGATCGCTGTCGCCGTTTTCTTTCAAGTGCTGCAATCGCGCCAATGCCTCTTCCAGCGTCGGCTCGTGCCCTTCCGGCACCCACCACATCACAAAGTGCATTTCTCCCAGCACTTCGAACCATTCCTGCCGGCGCGCGTAGAATTGCTTGTGGATCGTGCCCCAGACAAATTTCTCTAACGTCTCGACGCTTTCCCAGACGGTCAGGTTGCTGACATACTGCGGGTCGCCTTCGATTTTGGCATCCGTATTGCCCGTGCCCGGCTCGCCTGACCCCTCCATCATCCACACAAACCCAGGCATGCGCTTTCCCATGCCGTTTATCCGGTCGAGGTTTGCCATGAATTCCGCCACACGCGGATCATCAGTTGGCGCCTGCAGGCGACCAACGTTGAGCTCGGCTAGATGATATCCGGCGCGCGCCATCATTGATACTCCCCACGCAATCTGCGCAGTGATTTCGAAAAATTAACACCAGTTAGAACCAATAGCCCACCTGCGAGGCTAAGCGTCACGATCTCTTGCGAGATGAACGTCGTTACCGTGCTGAGGTATGACACACCAAGAATAAGAAGGGATGGCACAAACGCCCAGATGATTGCTGCAACGCCATCTTGGTCCGCAATATGTTGCAAAACCAGCGATGCCGTGAGCAGCGCCCACGACAGCACGTAAATGCCGATAGAGAGCCACATTGCGCTCACTCTGCCGCCACCGCGCTGACGCGTCCGCTGCGTTTGTGTTTGATCCGGTCTTCAATCTCATCGCGGAAGTGGCGAATAAGACCCTGAATGGGCCAAGCCGCCGCATCACCGAGGGCGCAGATCGTGTGACCTTCAACCTGTTTGGTCACATCCAGCAACATGTCAATCTCTTCTGGTTCCGCCTCGCCTGTGACCAGACGGTCCATCACGCGCATCATCCAGCCGGTGCCTTCGCGACAAGGCGTGCATTGCCCGCAGCTTTCGTGCTTGTAGAACTTTGACAATCGCCAGATCGCTTTGATCACGTCGGTCGAATTGTCCATCACGATCACCGCCGCCGTACCAAGGCCGGACCGTTGTTCGCGCAGGTAGTCGAAGTCCATGATCGCGTCCTTCATCTCTTTGCCGGGGATCATCGGTACGGAACTTCCGCCGGGGATCACGGCTTTGAGGTTGTCCCACCCGCCACGAATCCCGCCGCAATGCGTTTCGATCAGCTCTTCAAAGGTGATCGACATCGCCTCTTCGACGACGCACGGGTTGTTCACATGGCCCGAGATCGCGAAAAGCTTGGTGCCTGCGTTGTTCGGACGTCCAAAGCCTGAGAACCACTCGGGTCCGCGCCGCAGGATTGTTGGCACCACCGCAATGGATTCCACGTTGTTCACCGTGGTCGGACATCCATAGAGCCCCGCGCCCGCCGGAAACGGCGGCTTCATGCGCGGCATGCCCTTTTTGCCCTCAAGGCTTTCGAGCAACGCAGTCTCTTCGCCACAAATATATGCCCCTGCACCATGGTGTAGATAGATGTCGAAATCCCAGCCCGAGCCTGCGGCGTTCTTACCCACAAGCCCTGCGTCATAGGCTTCGTCGATCGCAGCTTGAAGTGCTTCTTTCTCGCGGATGTACTCGCCACGGATATAGATATAGCAGGCATGCGCATTCATCGCGAAAGACGCGATCAGACACCCCTCGACAAGCGTGTGGGGATCGTGACGCATAATCTCGCGGTCTTTGCATGTGCCCGGCTCGGATTCGTCGGCATTTACCACCAGATACGCCGGACGCCCGTCGCTTTCTTTTGGCATGAACGACCATTTCAGACCGGTTGGAAAGCCCGCGCCGCCACGCCCGCGCAGCCCCGAGGCCTTCATTTGATCGACAATCCAGTCGCGCCCTTTTTTGATGATATCCGACGTACCATCCCAATGGCCGCGCATCTGCGCACCCTTAAGGGTACGGTCATGCATACCGTAGATATTGGTAAAGATGCGATCTTTGTCCTGAAGCATGCCGCTTCCCCTTTTAACTGTCATCGCGCGCGGCTTTGCGCGCACGTTTTAATTGCCACGAGACGATGAATGACCACGCAAGCGCCGCCAGCGCAAAGAGATCAATGAGTATGGAATGCCGCGTCGTCAGTCCCAGCTTGGGCGCCAGCCACAACGAGATCAGCCAAAGCACGACTGTCCCCACGATTACGAGGCTGACCATCCGTCCCTTGGCGGCCAAGGCACTGTCGCGTGCCTCTGCCGATTGTTTTTGCGCACTCATGAAGCCTCCTAGCTTCGCCTTCTCGGGGTCAAGCTTTACCTTTGGCCAAGGTTTTTGCCTGACCGACCCAATCATCCCGTTCGATACGTCCTTTGAAACGCAGGCGCTCGTCTACCCACGCAATGTCCTTCTTTTTCAGCTTAGCCACCTGCTCATAGTGCCAGATGCCCAGCTCGTTTAGCGTCTGCTCAAGCTTTGGACCAACGCCGCTGATCTTCTTAAGATCATCCGCCTGCCCACCTTCAGGCGCATCAAGCATCATAGCCGGGCGGTCACCGGAAGCAGCCACCGGTTCTGCAGGCGCTGCCTTTTTCGCCGGCACTTTCTTCTTTGGCGCCGGTTTTTCAGCCACAGGTGCAGGTGCCGCAGCCGGTGCGGCGGTCTTGGGCGCTGCCACTTTCGGAGCAGTCAATGTGGGCGCCGGTGCCGAAGGCACGGGGGGCGTGGTCAGGTTTAATTCGTTCGGGCCGGGCAGAGGCCGCGTCATCATCCAGCTCAACAAAAGGCCTACGATGATAAAGACCAAGAAACCGACAAAAGCACCCTGTAAAAAGCCCCAGCCCCCCAGAACCCACAGCATAACTCCTGCGATCGTGGCAATGGCAAATGCCGCCAGCCAGCTTCCCAATGCCAGTTCCATCTTCCCGTTTTTCATATTCATGAAGGCCTCTCTTTCGGTTTTTTACGCAATCAATGTCTATAGATACCGACTTTTTGCGCCCGTTGGAAAATTTATCACGTCTCTTTCGCTGCAAACGCTTTCGCCTGCCCCACCCAATCATCGCGGCTGACACGACCTTTGAAGCCGACGAGGTTTTGATCGGCCCATGCGACCTCTGCGTCCGTCCAACTTGCAATTTGATCGAAATGGTAAATCCCGATGCCGTTCAGAACGCCTTCCAGCTTGGGGCCGACACCGCTGATGCGTTTAAGATCGTCCGCGCCTTCTTTGCGCGGGCCTTTCAGGGCGTCCGGTTGTGCGCCCGCAGGAACGGCCGTCGGCTCGGTCTCTTTCACCTGCTGTTTCCCAGCTATTTTCTTTTTCTTCTTGGGCGCAGGCGCCGCGTTTTCATTGGCACCCTGCCATGGCATCGTAAGCGGCACTTCGGTCCCATCAATGCGTTTGACCGTGTCACCAATATCAACGGCCAACTGCGCAGACGCGTTATACTGCGTCTTGCCACTATCGTATTCTGTCAACGACGTGAGGCCCTTAAGCGGCTCAGCAGCATAGCGACCGTTCTGCGGGCCCGGGACCGGCACTTTGCCCGCCGCCAGCTCGTCGATGATCTCGCCCATGCGCGCAGCCGTTAGATCTTCGTAATAGTCCTTGCCGATTTGTGCCATAGGTGCGTTCGAACATGAACCCAGACATTCGACCTCTTCCCAGGAAAAATTGCCATCGGCCGACAGCTGATGCGGGTTTGGCGCGATCTTTTCCTGACACACCGCTACAAGGTCTTCTGCCCCACAAATCATGCAGGATGTTGTGCCGCACACTTGAATATGCGCAATGGCACCCACCGGCTGCAACTGAAACATGAAATAGAAGGTCGCCACTTCCAACCCGCGAATATAGCTGAGCCCGAGCATATCAGAAACATGTTCGATCGCCGGTTTGGACAGCCATCCTTCTTGCTCCTGTGCGCGCCACAAAAGCGGGATAATTGCCGAGGCCTGACGGCCTTCGGGGTACTTGGTGATCTGACCCTCTGCCCAAGCCTGATTCTCGGGCGTGAAGGCAAAGCTGTCTGGTTGGTCGGAGTGAAGACGACGGAGCATAAATTCAGACCTTGGAGCGAGGGGCCGTGGCAGGAGCCTCCGGCGGGAGTTTACAGGGCAAGATGAAAGAGCGGGTGCGCATCAGCGGTCGATCTCCCCGAAGACGACATCCATTGTCCCGATGATTGCGGCAACGTCAGCCAACTGGTGGCCGCGCGACATATGATCCATCGCCTGCAGGTGCAAAAAGCCCGGTGCGCGGATTTTCGAGCGGTAGGGTTTGTTGGTGCCATCGGCCACGAGATAGACGCCGAATTCGCCTTTGGGCGCTTCGACGGCTGCGTAGACTTCGCCCGCCGGAACGTGGAAACCTTCTGTGTAAAGCTTGAAGTGGTGGATAAGGCTTTCCATTGATGTCTTCATATCCGAGCGGCTTGGCGGTGTGATTTTGCCACGTGCCAGAATATCGCCTTGCCCTTCCGGTGCGCGCAATTTGGCGACCGCCTGATGAATAATAGATACGGACTGACGCATTTCTTCCATGCGCACCAGATAGCGGTCATAGCAGTCGCCATTTTTACCAACAGGTATCTGGAATTCGAATTCATCGTAGCATTCGTAAGGTTGCGCACGGCGCAAATCCCATGCAAGGCCAGAGCCCCGCACCATGACACCCGAGAACCCGTATTCGAGAATTTCTTCTTCTGTCACAACGCCGATATCTGCATTTCGCTGCTTGAAAATACGGTTTTCAGTGAGCAATCCGTCGATGTCGGCGATCACCCGCGGGAATTCATTTGCCCAGGTTTCGATGTCATCCAACAGACCGTTCGGCAGGTCTTGATGTACCCCGCCGGGGCGGAAGTAGGCCGCGTGCAGACGCGCGCCACATGCGCGTTCGTAAAACACCATCAGCTTTTCGCGCTCTTCGAAGCCCCAAAGCGGTGGCGTCAGCGCGCCAACGTCCATGGCTTGGGTCGTAATATTCAGGATGTGGTTCAGCACGCGACCGATCTCGCAGAACAAAACGCGGATCAGCGACGCGCGACGTGGCACTTCCACACCGGTCAGCCTTTCGATGGCCAGACACCATGCATGCTCCTGGTTCATCGGTGCAACGTAGTCGAGCCGGTCGAAGTAAGGCAGGTTCTGCAGATACGTCCGGCTTTCCATCAGCTTTTCGGTGCCACGGTGTAACAAACCGATGTGCGGATCACACCGTTCGACGATTTCGCCATCCAGCTCTAGCACAAGGCGCAAAACACCGTGAGCAGCAGGGTGTTGCGGCCCGAAGTTGATGTTGAAATTGCGGATTTTCTGTTCGCCAGTCAGAGCGTCATCAAAGCCCTTGGAGCCGTCCATCATGGTCTTTACTCCCCTTCCAGGTGCGCCGCTGTGCGGAACACCTTAGTCAAAAGTTTCCATGCTCCGTCCACATGGACAAAGCCTAAATGATCTTCGTAGCGCAAAGGTGGCACATCAACCGTCAGATGTACGCGCGCAATATCGCAGCCGGCATGATCCATGCTCAGAATTTCATATGATGCCGGAGCAGGAAACGCATTACGCCCTCGGACACGCGCCAAGTAAGCGCTTTTATCCCAGAAAGTCGCTTTACCGTCTTCAATCAGCGTCATTTGAAACTGTTCATGGCAAAGGTCTTCAAAGACTTCGGCCCGCGCGAAGTACACGGCATCGCCGTAGGCCCGCGCTGCCTCATGCAGATCAAGCATCGTGTCTGTGATTTCCTGCGATCCATCCATCACGCAGATACCTCTCGCACGGAGGGCGCAGATAAATATACAAACTTATCCATCACCGTCTTTCCAGTTCTTGCAGCTTGATGCTCATCCACCAAATTAGTCCCAGCGCACCAAGCGGAATGATACAGGCCAACGCCCAGTATTTGTTGATCCCGAAATGGGGAAGCAGTTTTAGGAGCGGTATGATCGTTAAAACCGTAAAGGCGAGCCAAATTAAACCCTCCATCAGATCATCCTCTTTTGACGTGCGACTTTGTAAAACACTAGGCCTGTAGCGCGGCGTATAAAACAGGTGCAGATCAGCATAGCGCCTCACTTTCCATCCATGCAGACGGCAAGCGACGATCAAAGCGGTGCTTCATGTCAGCATAGACAGGCGCAAGCGCGCGCGCGATGCGGGCTTGATCCTTCGTTTCGACCGAAATCTCCAGCCCGCCTGCTGCATTGGCTGTTCTTCGCGTTGGTCCTGGCACAAACGGCAGGCCCAGAAAGTCACAAAGCTCGTGAAGGGTCTTTTGATCAAATAGTTCTTCGAAGAACACATACAAAATATGATCTGCAGGTACGGAAGCTTCCAACTGCTTCATTGTTTGATCGTAACGCGACAAAGACATCACACGCGTTGCTGGCGTCTGCGACATTGTCTCTATGCCATGCGCCACTGCATCAGCCGTGTAGTTTCTCTTGCCAAGCGATTTCCGGACACTGTGCTTTACACCTGAAATGAACCGTTTCACAGGATCTCGCAGCACGAAAATGAACCGTACATTGGGGCTCAAGCTCGCCATTTTGGCGTATGTTTCCGCTTTGAGCAGAGCATATTCGGGGCATACTTCGCCAGCAGCTATTGTCTTGTCTGTGACATTCGCCAGAATTGCATCAGCGTAGGCAGAATAAGGTGGATAAGGCGCATCGCAGGCTTTGAGGGCGAGTGTAATTGCCTGCTGGCGTCTGCTGTGCAGCGTAAACGGCAAAAATGAAACAAATTTACGCAGTGTGCCTTCGGTCTTCCGGCGATCAGCTTGCGCACGCAACATACGAGACGCATGCGGTCGCCCCTCAACCATGTTCCAATAGTCGTGTTCTTTCCATTCTGGCACGGAAACACTTGGGTGCATCTTAAAATAATGGCTTAGCCATGTCGTGCCGGCTTTCTGCGCTCCAATCACGAAAAACAAACAATCGACCGACGCAAAGCGCGCGTCGACCGTACCGTCAACATGAGGATATGCAGCCGTGCCGCTCAAGGTTCTAAGCTTCTTTCTTTTCGTCACCTGGGAGGATGTATTCAGCGCCCTCCCAAGGGCTCATGAAATCAAACTGGCGGTATTCCTGAACAAGGCTGACGGGCTCGTAGACAACCCGTTTTTGTGACTCATCATAGCGCACCTCGGTATACCCTGTCGTGGGAAAGTCCTTGCGCAGGGGATGGCCGCGAAATCCATAATCGGTGAGGATACGGCGCAAATCAGGGTGGCCGGAAAACAGGATACCGAACATGTCAAAGACTTCACGTTCAAACCAATTTGCCGACGGATGCACCGAAATTACCGAGGGCACCATCTGGTCTTCGCGTATACTGACACGCAAACGAACACGGTGATTTTGGTACATTGAAAGAAGGTGATAAACGACATCGAAGCGTTTAGCGCGGCCTGTATAATCAACGGCTGTGATATCCACCAGCGTGGAAAACCGGCAACTCGCATCAGTTTTCAGAAACTCAACAAGCCCAACAATGTTTGAAGGTGTCACGTCGAGATTCAATTCGCCATGGCTTATATCCCAGCCCAGAACGCAATCTGTGCGTTTGGCTTCGATATAGGTGCCTAGCTCTTGTAAGGGGTCAGACATCGGGGTCCTCTCTTGTTGCGAGATTGCGCACCTGCCCGCTTACCGGACAATTGTGCCTGTGCGCCTGATCTTGCGTTGTAGCTGTAGAATACCATAAAGCAGCGCCTCTGCCGTGGGCGGGCACCCCGGCACATAGACGTCAACGGGCACGATGCGATCGCACCCGCGCACGACGCTGTAGGAATAATGGTAATATCCGCCGCCATTGGCGCACGATCCCATCGAAATAACATAGCGCGGCTCTGGCATCTGGTCGTAAACCTTGCGCAGCGCAGGCGCCATTTTGTTGGTCAGCGTACCAGCCACGATCATCAGATCCGATTGCCGCGGGCTGGCACGTGGTGCAGTGCCAAAGCGCTCCATGTCGTAACGCGGCATCGCAGTATGCATCATTTCAACCGCACAACACGCGAGTCCGAAAGTCATCCAGTGCAGGCTGCCTGTGCGCGCCCAGTTGATAATGTCTTCGGTCGATGTGAGCAAAAAGCCCTTGTCCTGCAGTTCTCGGTTCAGCTCCTGCGTCGCGACGTCGCGATCAGGGCCGGCATCATATGCTCCAGCAGCTACTGCCATTCCAGCGCTCCTTTTTTCCACTCATAGGCAAAGCCAATCGTCAAAACGCCCAAGAAAACCATCATGGACCAGAAACCGACCATGCTGATGTCTTTGAACGCAACTGCCCAAGGGAAAAGAAACGCGATCTCCAGATCGAAAATAATAAACAGGATCGACACCAGATAGAACCGCACATCAAACTTCATCCGCGCGTCGTCGAAGGCGTTGAACCCACATTCGTAGGCGGAAACCTTTTCAGGGTCCGGATTTCGTACCGCCAGGACAACGGCGGCAAGTATCAAAACAAGCCCCAGCCCTATGGCCACAGCCAAGAAAACTAGGATCGGCAGGTATTCCCGTAGCATCTCATCCAAGGGATGGCTCCTTCTGTCTTCCGGGGCCACATGCCCCGTGCTGCCCCGCGGCGAGTGAGGCTTTGTAAGGTCTACGCCTGTGGGGGATCAGGGTCAACCGAGCACAGGCGGGAAAAACTGCCGCAGGTGATGTTCCAGTTACGTTAATTTCAGGACAATGCCGCTTTGGAATCAGCGATATGCGCTGAATTAGCATGACTGGCCGGCGCAATGGGCAGCAGCGTTCATCAAGATTAAACCAGCGGCACAGGGGCCGCGCTAATCGTGACCATCTGGAAAACCGTTGACCGCCTGTCAAAACACCATGGTTGCGCCGTGCAGTTGCACCAGGCCCGCCAAGGCGCGAAAACATAGTTCAGCTCGCGGAAATGACGCCAGCGAACGAAGCAATCCACTTCTTTTCGGGCTTTTCAGAGCAAACTTGAAGTTTCAACCATGCATTTTTGATCCAAGGCAGGAAATCGTCCGTAACCCTTGCTCATGACTAATAGATGGCTGGTCTGAAACTGCCCGTCGCATCCAGAATAATGAATAAAGGACTGAAAATGAACAGACGTTTCGCATTGAAAGCAACGATCGCAGCTGCGGCTCTCGCAACTGTATCCGCATGCGCCAGCACGGGCGGCAATGACATCGTTGACGTTGCCGCTGCAAATGGTGATTTCACAACTCTCGTAGCAGCCGTACAAGCGGCAGGCCTTGAAGAAACACTGCGTGGCGACGGACCGTTCACAGTTTTCGCGCCGACTGACGCCGCATTCGCCGCACTGCCAGCTGGTACGGTTGAAAGCCTGCTTCTGCCAGAAAACAAAGACGCGCTGGTCAGCATCCTGACATATCACGTGCTGCCTGGTTCCGTGAAAGCGGCTGACGTGCTTGGCGCGAAGACAGACGTGGCAACAGTGAACGGTAAAAACCTGACCGTAGACGGCACCCGCGGTGGCGTTTTGGTTAACAATGCACGCGTAGAAATTGCGAACGTGTCAGCATCTAACGGCGTGATCCACGTGATCGACAAAGTTCTGCTGCCATAATCGCAGACGGACACTTGATACGAAAGGCCTGCGCATATCTGCGCGGGCCTTTTTTGTTATCTGCCGCTCATCCATAGTGCTTTGCGTTTCGCAAAGAACGCGGCAATTCCCTCTTGGGCCTCTTCACTTTCCCAGCGCGCCGCCAGTGCATCGATTGACAGGTCAATCGCTTCGGGTGTAACGCTGCCTCCAAGATCACGCACAAGCTTCTTGGCTGCGGCAACAGCCTGCGGAGCCGCATCCAGATAGGGCCGGATTTCTGCTTCTACTGCCGCGTGCATCGCCGCTGCTGGCACAGCTTTTGACACGATCCCAAATGCCACCGCCTCTTGCGCGTCGAATATCCGCGCAGACATAAAGACCTGTCGCGCGCGGCCTTCGCCCATGCGCGCGATGACATAGGGGCCGATTGTTGCAGGGATCAGACCAAGCCGCGTTTCCGTCAACCCCAGCTTGGCCTCGGACACCGCCACAACCACATCGCAAACACAGGCCAAGCCCACCCCACCGCCAAAAGCGTTACCCTGAAGCGCGCCCACCAGCGGTTTTGGCAGCGTGTCCAGCGCGTTCAACATAGTGGCCAGCTTGCGCGCTTCAGCGCTGCGGGTTGTCGCGTCCATGCCCATCTGGTCACGCATCCATCCCAGATCGCCGCCGGCACAAAAGGATTTGCCTGCGCCGGTCAGCACGACCACCCGCACCGCGTCATCCGCGCCCAGTTCTTGCGCAGCTACTGTCAAATCTTCCAGCATCTGCGCCGACATCGCGTTGTGCTTGTCCGGCCGGTCAAGGGTCAGCGTGGCAACCCCGCGCGCGTCCATATCTACCTTGATCGTTTTGTACATGGCGCAGCTTTACTCGGCCGGTTGAGGGGCCGCGCGCATAGCCTGCGCCATACGGGCCGCGTCTTTTATCACCTCAAGGTCCAACCCGGTCTTATATCCCAGCGCCGCCAAATGCGCAGCCACAGCTTCCGTCGCCACATTACCCGCAGCACCCGGTGCAAACGGGCAGCCTCCCAAACCGCCCACAGCGCTGTCAAAAACGCGCACGCCAAGGCTGAGAGAGGCGTCGATATTGGCCATCGCACGCCCGTGTGTGTCATGATAATGGCCCGCCAGCCGCCCGACTGGCACAACATCGCGCACCGCAAGAAGCATCCGCGCAATACTGTCAGGTGTACCGGCACCGATGGTATCGCCCAAACTGATTTCGTAGCAGCCCATCGCAAAAAGCTTGTCCACGATTTCCGCAACTTTCTGGGGTGGCGTGGGTCCGTCGTAGGGGCATTCGATCACACAAGACACATAGCCCCGTACTGGCAGATCGATATGACGCGCCTGCTCCAGAATGGGCTCGAACCGCTCGATACTCTCGGTGATGCTCGCGTTGATGTTTGCTTGGGAAAAGCCTTCGGACGCAGATGCAAACACCGCGATCTCATCGGCATGCGCCGCGCGTGCGTCTTCAAACCCCCGCATGTTGGGCGTCAGGGCCGCATATCGTGTGCCCGCACGACGTTTGATCCCTGAAAGCACCTGCGCGCCGTCTGCCATCTGGGGCAAAACTTTGGGGGACACGAAGCTTGCAACCTCAATCCGCCCGAAACCCGCGTCACTCAGCCGATCGACCAAACCTACCTTATCGGCAAGCGCGATCGGCCTTGGTTCGTTTTGCAAACCGTCACGCGGTCCAACCTCAAAAATCTCACATGGTCCCAAGCTCATCACACATCCTCCCCTGATGTTTTAATCACTCTAACGGCCAAGGCGCGTAAAAGTCTTGTGTATAAATGCCACCGCTGTCGGGTAACGCATCTTTAAACGACGCGCGGTCGGTTATCCGCTCATACCAGGCTGCCAGTGCGGGATGCGCATCGGTCTTGGCAAAATGGCGCGCCATATAGACCGCCTGCCCGACCGAGATATCCGCCGCCGAAAATCCGGAGGTCAGTAAATAGTCCCTATTTTCAATTGGCGTAGACAAGCGCGCTTCGATTGCGTCGTAGCATTTCTTAACGCGCGCGGCTTCCAGTTTCATAACAATCGGACTGCGCATATGGTCTTCGAAAAGGGCGACATGCTGCTGGGTGAGCGCAGCGACATGCTGGCTCAGCGTTTCGGCAAAATGCACCCACACAAGCCAGCTCATCCGGTCAGGGCTACCGGCACTGCGCCCCAGCCTGTCGGGGCTAAACCGTTCGCACAAGTATTCCGTAATGGCACCCGTTTCAAACATGCGCTCGCCTTCGATCTCAAGCGCGGGAACCCGCCCTGCCGGAGACAGCGACAGAAATTCGGGCCGCCGCAGAGTTTGGTCAAAAGGATAGTGACGCACCTGAAACGGCACTTCCAGCTCGTTCAACAACCAAAGTGTCCGCATTGACCGGGACTGCGCGCAGTGATGCAAAACGATCATTGGCTTTCCTCTTCTTTCAAACGGATCAAGGTCGCACCTGCGATGACCTGATCGCCCTCATTGACCATCACTTCCTCAATGATACCGTCGCGGGCCGCGAGCAGCGCATGTTCCATCTTCATCGCTTCAAGTACCGCCAAACGTGCGCCTTTGAAAACCTGTTGGCCCGCTTTAGCGTCTAATAACTTGATTGCGCCCGGCATGGGAGCGTCGATCCGTGTGGTGTCTGACAGATCTGCTGTGGCCTGCGCCAAGGGGTCAATGATGCGAAATTCCAGACCGAACTGTTCAAATACGGTTATCATATCCTCGTGCCGCACAGCGCGCGGTGCAACCAGCCCGTCAAAAATCCAATGCCCCGCGAAACGTGTTGCAATGACGCCGCTTTCGCCGACATGCCAAACCTGTTTGTCCGGCCCAGATAGCTGCACCGACACGTCAACCCGCTGCCCCGCATGCTCTAGCGTGACACGGTGCTCAAGCGGGTGCCACAGCGTGAAACCAGCCACATCAGACGGGTTTTCCAGCTTCAACGCGACCATGGCAGCCACGGCGATATGATATGGTTCCGCCGCTAGTTTCGCAGTCAGAGCATCAAGGTCCCGCTCAATCAGCCCTGTATCAAATTCTCCCTGTCCGAAGCCATCGTGCGCGGCCAAAGCGCCCAGAAACCCAAGGTTTGTGACGGTGCCCGCAACCTCGCAAGCGCCCAGCGCCCGCCGTAGCCGCTGCAAGGCAATTGCGCGTGTTTCGCCGTGCACAACCAGTTTGGCAATCATCGGATCGTAAAACGGGCTTATTTCATCACCGGCACGCACCCCGCTGTCAGCGCGCGCATTGTCAGGAAAGGCAAGATGACTTAGCCGCCCTATTGCCGGCAAGAAACCGGCAGGTACGTCTTCGGCATAGAGGCGAGCCTCAAAGGCATGCCCATTCATCGTAATTGCACTTTGTTCCAACGGCAGCGGCGCTCCGGCAGCCACGCGCAACTGCCATGCCACAAGATCGATGCCCGTGATTGCTTCGGTTACCGGATGCTCAACTTGCAGACGTGTGTTCATCTCCATAAAGAAAAAGCCGTCTTCTCTAAGACCATCAGCCCCATCCACAATGAATTCAACGGTCCCTGCCCCGCTATATCCTATGGCTTCAGCGGCGCGCACGGCGGCTTGCCCCATGGCCGCGCGCATGTTCTGCGTCATCCCGGGGGCTGGTGCTTCTTCGATAACCTTTTGATGGCGTCTTTGCAGCGAGCAGTCGCGTTCAAACAAATGGACGGCACGGCTGCCGTCACCAAAGACCTGCACCTCGATGTGACGCGGATGGGCCACGTATTTTTCAATCAACACATCCGCATTGCCAAACGCCGTTTGCGCCTCTGATCTGGCGCTTTCCAGAGCTTGCGCAAAATCTTTGGGCGCATTCACGCGGCGCATGCCTTTTCCCCCGCCGCCAGCAACCGCTTTGATAAGAACGGGGTAGCCGATTTTCCCCGCTTCTTGCGCCAAAAAGCCCGCGTCCTGATTGGCCCCGTGGTACCCCGGCACAACCGGCACGCCGGCTTGCTCCATCAATGCTTTGGCCGCGTCTTTGAGCCCCATGGCCCGAATTGCCTGTGCCGATGGCCCGACGAAAGTCAGACCTGCCGCCTCGACCATCTCTACAAATTCCGGATTCTCGCTCAGAAACCCGTATCCGGGATGTATCGCTTCCGCACCAGTATCCAGCGCCGCTTGCACAATCATATCACCGCGCAGATAGCTCGCACTTGGTTGCGCCGCGCCGATATGGACCGAGGCATCTGCCATCATGCGGTGCTTGGCGTTGATATCGGCGTCCGAATAGACCGCCACGCATTCGATCCCCATAGATTGGGCCGTTTCGATCACGCGACACGCGATTTCGCCCCGGTTTGCGATCAATATCCGTTTGAACAGCTTCGCTTTGGGTGCCGCTGGCATCAGCCAAAATCCTCCACGACTTGATAGGTTTCCACAAGCATGGGCACGTCTTCACGAAAAAAGCCGGACCGCCGCAATTGTGCCTCGTACCCTGCCCTCCAATGCGCAAGATCACGAAATTCGCCCTGCGCAGGAACCCTGCCTTCGTCCATATCGCAAAACCTGATCCGCTCGACAGCCAATGTGCGTACCGCAAGGCGGGGCACCCCCCCCCAATCAAGTGCGATATCCGTACGGCCCGGTTCCGGCAAAGGCTCATCGCGCGCGGCAAATGCTTCCCATGCTTCGCAACTCATCGTCTTTTGGCCAGAGCGCACCAATCCCAGTATTTCCGCATTCAATTCGGCACTATCCCCATAGGTGAAAGCTATGGCCAATGGATAGCGCGCCTTTGCTTGTTCTACTGTCAGCATCATTTCTCTCCTACAGAGGCCAGACTACATCCGGAATACACCAAAGCGGGTCTCCTCGATCGGGGCATTCAGCGCCGCACTCAGTGACAGGCTAAGAACATCGCGGCTTTTGCGCGGGTCAATGATGCCATCATCCCATAGACGGGCGGAGGCATAAAGCGGATGGCTCTGTGTTTCGAACATATCAATTGTGGGCTGTTTGAAATCGGCTTCCTCTTGTGCGCTCCAACTGCCGCCCGACCGTTCGATCGCGGCGCGCTTGACGGTCGCCAGTACACCAGCCGCCTGCGCACCGCCCATGACCGATATCCGGCTGTTCGGCCATGTCCATAAGAAACGCGGGCTGTAGGCGCGCCCTGCCATTCCATAGTTGCCCGCCCCGAAAGATCCGCCGATCAACATGGTCACTTTGGGCACGTTCGTACAGGCAACTGCCGTGACCATCTTGGCCCCGTGCCGCGCAATACCCTCGTTCTCGTATTGGCGGCCCACCATAAAGCCAGTGATATTCTGCAAAAAGACCAGCGGAAT
>Ga0316197_10000509_pt1 | contig 27027 bp, 20 predicted proteins | sample OudBiesiAoxic_MG_FD_204939 | JGI IMG/M metagenome (GOLD analysis project Ga0316197, IMG submission 204939) | Coastal sediment microbial communities from Oude Bieten Haven, Netherlands - site A oxic | ecosystem: Environmental > Aquatic > Marine > Coastal > Sediment | place: Netherlands... | reverse complement strand
ATGCGCAAGTTGTGCACGTTGCTGAATTAAGTAACCAAATTGGCGAAATTGAAAAGCAAGGTTTGACCTCTTTCTATGTAGAGATTTTAGCTCGACCTGCTCAGCGTCAACAGTTAGATTTAGATGATGACGAATAATACTTAATTTAATTAAGTATTCGAAGTTATAAAAATGAGCCCAAGTGGCTCATTTTTTGTTTTTATACTTTAAAAGTTTTCGATGGACTAATTCTTATTGGTAATTGAGCAGTAACTAATTTATTAACATTTGCATAACAAAACATAGTGCTATAGGGTGTGTTTAATTAATAAAATAAAATAGTTGTATCATGCCGATAAATTACTCTGACCATCAATTAAAGTTAAGTTTGAAGAACTCTAAAGTACTTGTAGTTGACGATCAGTTATTAAGCTTAATTGTGTTAAAAAAAATATTATCTGAGCATTTTAATGTGACCACAGCTGGAAGTGGTGAAGAGGCAATTGAAATTTGTAATGCAGATGTACCCGATATAATTCTACTCGATATTAATATGGGTGGAATGAGCGGTATTGAAACATGCTTAAAATTAAAAAATAATACTGAAACACAAGATATCCCGGTTATTTTTGTTACATCCTTTGAAAACGAAGAAAGGGAGTGCTGGGAAGCTGGAGCTGTTGATTTTATTAAAAAGCCAATTAATACAGAAACATTATTTAGGCGAGTTCGTGCACATATAACATTAAAATTACAGCACGACTTACTCAATCAAAAAGTATTTTTAGATGATTTAACTAAAGTGTTTAATCGGCGCTATTTTGATGCACACTTTAGTAAAATGGAGCGAAGTGCCTTACGAGAAAAAGTCGACTATGCACTATTACTTATCGATATAGATTACTTTAAGCAATACAACGATATTTATGGTCATGTGCAAGGTGATACGGTATTAAACCTTGTTGCACAAACTATTACTAATAGTTTGCAAAGGCCAACAGATTTTGTAGCGCGTTATGGCGGCGAAGAGTTTGTAGTTGTTTTACCTCATACAAGCACTGAAGGTGCAATTTGTGTTGCCGATAAAATCAAAAAAAATATAATCGACTTAAAAATCTTTCATAAATATTCAGAGTACGGGTTTGTTACCATTAGTATTGGCGGTTCAACTTTACAACCTTACGAAAGTAACAAAAATACGTTGCAGATCGCAGACGAAAAAATGTATGAGTCTAAAATACAAGGGCGTAACAAAGTGTGCTTTTAAGCTGAGCTAGCTAATAAAGCTCGTGATACTTAAAAACACTTTGTAGGTAATAAATGATCAAATAAAATTATTACACGCTATGGCATTTTTTATATTTTTTAGTGCTACCGCACGGGCAATCATCATTTCTGCCCACTTTAATATCTTCAACTGGGTATATAGCACCATCTAAATAACGCCATTTGGAATTTTCTTTAATAAACTGCGATTTTTCGTGAAGTTCACAAAATAAGTTTTGATAAAAATATTGGGCTTTAAATTCTACATTGCCAGTGTCTTCATCATAGCTTGAGCTAATTACATCAAGATTGATAAATCGACAACTGTTAGCAAAATCATTGATTTCTTTAACAGGGTTTTCAGCTTGTTTTTCTTCAGCGTAGGTTTGATAAACATATTTTGCATTTTTAATAACATAAGCACTAAATCGTGAGCGCATAAGTTGTTCTGGAGTGTCAGCTTGCTTAACATATAAGTGAAGCGGCTCGCAGCAATTGGCATAATCGTGCCCACTGCTGCAAAAACATAATGTGGTATTGAGTGAGGTCATAATAATAATACAGAGTCTAAAACATTAGTTTAACAAGCTTGTTGGGCGAGTGGTATCTCTGTTGTTTGAGCATTTTTTGTAAAACAGTATAGTTTTGTATTCGTTTTGCTCAAATCGAACGATAGATTAGTAAGTAATTGGTTATTAACTATATCGGTCCAGGTAATTACCGCTGCAAAATTTCCGTTATGTAATGCAGAATTTAATACATACTCTAAATTTACTAGGTGTTTTTGCCTAATTACTAAGAGTTTACTTGTATCAATTGAGCATGAATCAAGTAAAGCTTTACTCGGTACATGGTCTGGAGCAATTAATAACGTCCAAGCATTAGAGCTATTGTATTGGTGTAATACTTTTAAAAGCTCAAAGGTCGCTGAAATTTCATCTTCAATCTGAATCAAATTTACGCAATCGTTTTGCTCATCTTGTTGGTAACTTTTAACTGTTCTTACGGTAATAGTCTGTAACATAATTTCACTCACTGGGTTTTTATACAGTATTCATATACAGTAGTTTATACAGTGCTTTCGTGCAAGCCTTTTATGCTATTTATTTGTACAGTTATTCAGCTTTTTGTTCTTTCTCATCCGATTTTGGAATCGTTTCTCACACATCTGGAACAAAAAGCTATATATGGCAGGGCTTGCAGCGATGGTTCTGTTGTTCCCTATTTGGGTTTTTCTCATGGGGTTCGGAATTAGGTTATTGGGCTTCAAACCAATTAAAACATTAAACAGTGAGGCTCAAAAAGCTAAAATTTAATATTTTATCTTTTTTTGTATCGAATATTATGAGAACGGTGTTTAGAGTTTTTATGGTGTAAGGCGGTTATGAGCGATAAGCCGTCACTCAGGTAAGTTGTCATTAACTTAGTAAGAATAAGAGGAAACTTTGCTCTTTTTTACATGTTTATATAAGCAGCAGGAAGAGTAATATTTATAGTTGGCAATAGTTTACGCCATTTGCTATTAATATAAGTTCATAAAATAAGGACGTTTTCGCGCTAAAATAGGGAAAGTGTTCTCTGATAAAGTTGTTATGTTTATCTTCTAGCCTTGAGTATACTTCATCATACTTTAGGTTCCTTATTTTCTGCTCTAGTAATTGAGCTCTATAGACACAAGTAAGTATTATGACATACGAAAAAGAAAGGCCTCATCTTCCTGCAGATATTAAACGCCAAGTTATGACAGAGGCGGGGCATTGTTGTTCGATACAACAATGTAATGAACATATAGTAGAAATTCATCATATTGATGAAAACCGTGAAAACAATGATCCAAATAATTTGGTCGTTCTTTGTGATAAGCACCATAAGTTAGCCCATAGAAAAGTTATAACAAGAATGGACCTGAGGAAATATAAAGAATTACTTACTCAGCCAGCTGCACCTGTAAAGAACATTTCAAGTGAGCATGACTCTAAATTACTGGATAAAATTAATAATATATTTTCATATAATACTATATTGCTAATTCAAAACGAGACCTTTGGTAAATTCGTACCAAAGGCGGTTATAGATCCTTTTTATGATTTATTTTATCAAGCAAATGACCCTTTGTTTAAATTCACGGAAGCAAGACTTGAGGCATTAAAACTTGAAGTTATTAACAAAGGGCAGCAGCTTATTCAACATTTTGGTCAGCAGTCTGGTGGTCTAATTAATGGATATGATTATATAGATTTAAACGAAATTCGGAGAAGAAACCCTGAGATGGTTGATCATTGGAAAAAGTATTCTGAAGACACAGTCCATTTAGCACAAGCTTTTTGTACTTCAATGTTACTATTAAGAGCTGAGCTTATAAATCATTGATAAACATAACAAGAGTCTAAGGTTACGACTGTAGTGGTCAATTTAATTTGCTCACGAAAGTCTAGTAAATTTAAAGAATAAACACGAGTTGGATTTTTATGTTGGATTGTTTCGCATCTAGGGAGTTTATATGTGGTATTTGAAAGTTTCACAAAGTGAATATGTAATTGCAGCGATAAGAGAATATGACAAATTAGGTAGAATCAAATTTTTAGAAAAATATGACTTTTCTAAATCGAAGGAATATTTCCTAGTTTATAAAGGGCAACGCTATGACTGCAAACCTCTTGTTTATGGTGCGTATATGTTGCAGTTTAGTGAAAAATTGAAGACTCGACATTCACAAGGTGTTCAAAAAACAATAAGACCGCATTTGGAAAGTCTGGGTTTCACTGTTATTAAAACTGGTGATTCACTTACAGATATCATTGATGACCTGAAAGAGAGGGTTGAAGATTCAGAAAATAGACAGAGTAACGAACGACTTGAGCGACTAAAGTCAGCACCTCGAAAACCTTGTGTTCTGACCGTAAAACAAGAGATCTATGTTAGAAATGCAGATGTCATTGCAGAACAGTTAGTTAGGGCTAAAGGAAAATGCCAATCTTGTAAAAAAGCAGCTCCTTTCAATAGAGCCTCAAATGGGACTCCTTATCTTGAAGTACATCATGTTATCCCGTTATCCCAAGGAGGTGATGATACGCTTGAGAATACCATTGCATTATGCCCGAACTGTCATCGACAGGAGCATTTCGGATAAGAAGTGAGGTTATTTACTTTAATGGCAAGGGTTAACTCTTGCCTTTTATATGATATAGATGTAAACGTCAGCTTCTGGCATAGGTTCAAATTTAAACATCGATCTGTTCTGATACTTCTAACGCATCATTAACTTCTATTCCCAAGTACCTGATAGTGCTCTATGGTAAGCGTATCGCACATGCCTTGACCTACCTCTATGTTATAGTTACATTATAAATATATGATTGCTACACTAGCAAGAACAAGGATCAAGGCCTCTCATGGAAGAAACCGATTTACTCCAACAAGATCAAATTCAGTTAGAAATCGATGTAATCTCTACTTTTTCATTAGCTGCTCAGCAGAATGCTTACTCAGTTATTCGTAATATTCAGGTTTTTGTCCCTGAAAATAACCAGTCAATCTATCGAGATTTAAAGTTAAAGCTATGCGGTATTGATGGGTGGTTAGGTAAGGTTGAATTGTTAATTGATGAAGTTACTTCTGGGCAATCGGTTAGGTTACCTATTAAAGAGCTAAAGTTTCCTTTTGAAACATTGTTTGGTTTAACCGAAGAAATGGTTTTGCAGCTTGATTTTGAGTTGATCGATAGCGAAGATAAAATAATATGCAACAAAACTCATAAAGTCAGTGTACTACCTTCAAATTTTTGGGGTGGTGAAACACGCCAACCAGATTTACTTGCTGCTTTCGTTAAGCCAAATGGTTTATATGTAGAGTCTTTAGTTAGAAAAGTTGCATCCGTATTAGAGACCGGTGGCCATGGGCGTTCTGTAGATGGATATCAGTCCAACACTAGAGAAAAGCCTTATTTAATGCTTGCTGCGCTTTGGAACGTGATTTTTCAGGAAAAACTTGCATATGTCAGTCCACCACAAGGTTTTGCTAAAACGGGCCAGCGAATTCGCCTAGCTGCTGATATAAGTCAATCTAAAATGACTGCGTGCTTAGACTCGTCGATTTTATTTGCTAGTTGTATAGAGGCTATGGGTTTAAACCCAGTAATTGCTATTACTCAAGGGCATGCATTTGCAGGTGCATGGCTCATCGATGAAAAACTTCCAGTTCTTTGTAATGACGATCCTCAAGATATAAGAAAACGTTTCGATAATAGAGATTTGGTTTTATTTGAAACCACGCTTGTAACAAATGCCTCTGCTGTAACTTTTGAACAGGCTAAAGAATACGCCCGTAATTTACTCGGTGAGGACAAAGAAGAAGAGTTTGTAATGGTTTTGGATATTGCTCAGGCAAGATCACAGTCAATAAAGCCATTATCTACAATTGAGGAAGCACGAATTGAAAGTGAATCTACAAGTGAAAGTATAGAACTTGTTTTGCCTGAAATCCCTCCTTTACCACCAGTGCGAGCTGAAGAACGTATAGTTGAAGATAGTCCAGAGACACGCATAGACTCATGGTGTAGGAAGCTTCTTGATTTAACTAAACGTAACCGGTTATTAAACTTTAACGATAGATCGGTATCAATTAAATTATATTGTCCAGACATAGCGAATATGGAAGATATGTTAGCTGATGGGACTAAATTTAAGTTCTTATCAACGCAGGAGAGCCCATATTTTGACTCTGATCGTGACAGTGAACTATTTCGCTTCCAAACAGGTTCAGAAATTCATAAAGAGTACGCTTTAAAACAGCTAAAAAATAAAGTTTTGTTAGCTAATCAACCACCTAAGCGAGTTGAAAAGAGTGCGATTGAGCTTTTTAGAAAGGCAAAAAATGATTTAGAAGAAAGTGGTTCAAATACTTTGTTTTTAGCACTGGGTTTTCTGAAATGGAAAGAGAACGCGGATGATAGCCGAAGCTTCAAAGCTCCATTGATATTAATACCTGTGAATTTAACTCGTAAAAGTGCACGAGCTCCTATCTATGTAGAGCAAGTACAAGGTGAAGATCCGATTTTTAATCTTACTTTGATTGAGTTTTTATTATCTGAGCACGATATCAACTTAAATGAGTTTAAAGATGGATTACCTGAAGACGAAAGCGGGATAGATGTTCCTCTTATTTGGCATAAAGTCAGGCAAGCAGTCAGTGAGCAGCAAGGTTTCGAAGTTGTAGAAGAGTTAGTTCTATCTTCTTTTTCATTTGCAAAATATTTAATGTGGAAAGATTTAAGAGATCGGTTAGAAGTTTTAAAAGAAAATCAATTTGTTCAACATTTAGTCGATAATCCAAAGGAAGCGTATATTCAAACAGCAGAGTTTGTTGAACAGCATAAAGTTGACGATGCTATAGATCCTGCTGAAGTATTTACTCCATTGAATTGTGATAGTTCTCAATTAGTCGCTGTTGATGCGTCAGCGAAAGAGCAAGACTTTGTTCTTGAGGGTCCTCCGGGAACAGGGAAGTCAGAAACTATTGCTAATATTATTGCTCATAACATTGGCAAAGGACGCAAAGTACTATTTGTTGCCGAGAAAATGGCGGCTTTGAACGTAGTATATAAAAGGTTGCAAAAAGTTGGGTTGGATCACCTATGTTTAGAGCTACATAGCAATAAAGCAAACAAAAAAGCCGTACTCGATCAACTTGGTCAAGCATGGCAATTTAGAGAAGGGTTGAATCCTGAAACTTGGGCTATGCACATCTCTGATCTAAAGGATAAAAAAGATAAACTAAATGATTACGTAAGAGAGCTTCATAAAAAATCGAAGTCAGATATTTCTGTTCGTGACGCAATTTCTAAACTCGCTTTGAATAAAAATAATATTAAATTTAGTTTAGATTGGCCTCTTGAACTAGGTGCAGATAAAACGTTAGAAAATGATTATTCCACACTCAAAGGTGCAGCTTTACAGCTTAAAATTGCATTTGAAGACATCTATAACCTGGATATTACTAGTTTCTTATATGTTAATGCTTCCTCATGGTCAAATGTTTGGCAAAGCCAGCTTATCCAAAAAATAGATGAATGGGATTTTCAGTTTGGAAGAATTTCTGATAGGTTTAAATCAGCTTTAGATATTTTAGAATTAAAATCACCTGACATGACAGGTAAGAGTTTATCTGCCTTGAGCTCATTATATAAACTAAAAGAGTTTGCGAAAAGTCGTAATATTTTATTTGTACTGAAGTCCGGTTTTAATGAACGACTCAAGTTAATAGAAGATATTGCGTTACGAAAAGAGAAGCTAGATGAGTTAATTAGTAAGCAAGATGATTCCATAAAGATAGAGCTATTACTAACAGCTCCAATAAGAGAATGGCACTCAGAATTTAAGGCTGCTGATAATAGCTGGTTTAAGACTTTTTTTGCTAGATGGAAAATTAATCAACAAGTTAAAGGCTCAGGCTTTCAAAAATTTAATAATTTATCTGTTCTATCTGAGCTCCTTCAGGCTAAAGATCTTGCAGAAGCAATAAGTAAAGATGTAACTGAGCTTGAAAATTTAGATATTTGGAAAGGTTGGTCAACAACTTCAGAAGAGTTAATAACCACAGCTAAATTTGGTAGATTAGTGATAGCTAAGTTAAATGAAGTATTTCTTCTTACTGATGATCCAGCAAACATATTAGTATTAATAAACAAGTATTTCGTAGATGGCAGAGATTATCTAGATAGCTCTCTACTGGCCTCTAAACTTGATGAATTCGACTCAACATACATTGAATTTGAAAAGGTACAAAAAGACTTATTTGATACCGGTATTACTGTCCCTTTTGATTCAGACTTAACTGAAATTAGTAAGTCATTGGCTAACGTGAAAGGTAATCAAGCTAAGCTGAAAAGTTGGTGTGAGTGGATTAATGCAAAAGATATAGCAAGTAATATCGGCTTAAGTACTGTAGAACAGGCACTAAGTTCAGGTGTAGTTTCATCCTCTGAGCTACTAGAACAATTTGAACTAGCATATTATAGCTGGTTGGCCCCGCTTATGATTGATGAAAGCCAAGTATTAAGAGAGTTTAAAGCTTCAACCCATGAAGCAACAATTGATGCTTTTTGTAAGTTAGATGAAAAAGTAGCTAAGATCACGAGCGAATATATTATTGCACTTGCTTCAAGCAGAGTACCTAGTAAGGAAATAAAAGATTCTAAAAATGATCAACGTTTTGGGGTATTAGCAAAAGAGATTCAGAAGAAAACTCGACATATCCCAATTCGAGCTTTAATCAATGAGCTAGGGGAGTCATTGCTAGAGCTTACACCATGCATGATGATGTCACCACTTTCAGTAGCTCAATTTTTGCCAGCAGACTTTAAAGGGTTTGATTTAGTCGTTTTTGATGAAGCATCACAAATGACAACATGGGATTCAGTTGGTTCTATTGCAAGAGGCCGCAATGTTATTATTGTAGGTGATCCAAAGCAAATGCCTCCAACAAACTTCTTCTCAGCTGGGGCTTCAGATACCCCTGATGAAGAAGATCTGGAATCTATTTTAGATCAAGCTTTAGCTGCTCGATTGCCGCTTAAAAGACTCATGGGTCACTACCGTAGTAAACATGAGACCCTCATTGCGTTTTCCAATAGTAAGTACTACGAAAACTCATTAGTGACTTATCCTTCATCAGAAACAAAAGAATCAGCTGTTTCGTTGCACAAAGTAAATGGTCTCTATGCAAAAGGGAAAGGTAGAAATAATGTTAAAGAAGCACAAGCTGTTGTTAATGAAATTACAAGACGTTTGCTTGATAAACAACTACAAAACTATTCTATAGGTGTAGTGACATTAAATAGTGAGCAACAACGTACAATTGAAGATTTATTAGATGATGCTAGACGGAATAACCCTGATATTGAAAGGTTTTTTCATGAGTCTGAAACAAGTGATTCTGTATTCGTCAAAAACTTGGAGTCAGTGCAAGGTGATGAACGAGACATTATCATGCTTAGCTTGGGGTATGGTCCCACTGAGCCTGAAGCGAAGACTATGAGCATGAACTTTGGACCGCTTAATAAGCAAGGCGGTGAACGTAGGTTAAACGTTGCTATTACACGAGCGACTACAGAGATAATTGTTTTTAGCAGTTTTAGCTCATCAATGATTGATTTGAGCCGTACTTCATCTACTGCAATCGAACATCTAAAACATTATTTAGAGTTTGCAGAAAGAGGTCCTGTAGCACTTGCCGAGACTGTAAGAGCCGAGCACGGAGTTGATCAATTCGATAGTGATTTTGAACAAGCAGTGGCTAACGACTTGCGACAATTAGGCTGGAAGGTACAGACTCAGGTTGGTGTCAGTAAATTTAGAGTTGATTTAGGTATTCTTCACCCAGACAAGCCCGGTTGTTATATTACGGGTGTTGAATGTGATGGGGCAACATATCACAGCTCACCAGCAGCTAGGGATAGAGATAGAGTAAGGCAAATTATACTCGAAAGCTTGGGGTGGAATATCGTTAGACTGTGGTCAACAGATTATTTTGTTGATGCTGAAACAGCTATTAAAAAACTTGATCTTAAGTTGAATGAAATACTTGAGCTGGAAAGAGAAAAAGATAGGCTGTTAAAAGCAGAAGCAGAAGCAGAAGCAGAAGCTGAAGCTGAAGCTGAAACAGAGGCTGACACAGAAGTCGATTCAGAAATGACCCATAAAGATTATGAGCACAATGCAATAGAGCAAGATACCTTACCAAACGAAAATATCCTTTCAAAAAGCGTACCGCTCCTTGCAAGTGATGAGTTCGATGCAAATAATTACTTCAAGCCTGAATATAAAGCTCGTTTAGAAAAACTTGTGAAAGAAATTTTGAGAGAGAGGCCGGGGATAACATTGCATACTCTTGCCTTAGAAATTGCTAATTTACATGGATTAACTCGTACAAGTAAAAAGCAAGTCGACTATATTCGTGAGCTTATAACTCCATGGGCTGGAATCAAAGAAAATGAAGGCTATTCACCAACGATCTGGCCATCACCTGAGGATAAGTGTGAATTAATTCAATGGCGAGGCCTAAATGCGTTTGGATACGAGAGGAACTGGAAAGAGCTTGCGTATGAAGAAGCTTTGGGCTTAGCTATTTATGCTAAAACTAATAATAAATTAAATCCGATAGAAGAGATGTGCTTTGAATTGGGCCTAAAAAGAAAACATGAAACTACGATTAAGCAATTTGAGCTGTGGCTTTCGTTACTTGAATAGGTTTTATCTATTTTCAATGGATGTTTTGTAGCCAAAAAAATATTCTAAAAAGTGAAATGATAAGTTTCTAGAAGTAACAATAATGGTGGTTTTTACGAGGTTAGAGCGGGCTACTCTTCAGGACCGCTTGAAAACTATGTAATAAAGCTATTAAGGTAAATCAAAGTTCAATTTGAATGTGCTTATTACTTGATGCCAGTAATAGAAAGAAATAAAGCAATCCAACATGAGTGAGGCGAATATTTGGATAACTTAGACGAACTAATTTCAGCACTAGAAACTCACCTTTTAAAGCCACAGAAATCAGAGAGGTGGTGTATGTACCGCTTAATTGCCCCAATAGTTGATTTTGCGAACACTTCAATTAATTTGGAACCGTACTTTGAGTTTAATCAGACTAGTGCGCATAGAACTTCTCAGTCTGTTGACATCGCATTACTTGATAATGAAAAGCCAGTCGTCATGATTGAAGCAAAGCGTGCGAATAGAAACATTGCAGCGGAGCAAATTGAGAAGTATTTAGAGGATGGCGTACGTGGCGTAATTACTAATGGTTTTGATTGGATTTTGTGCCATAACAACTTCTATATTAATCACTCAATTTGGCATGGAGATATGAATAAAATCAATACTTCTTCGCTTGAGAGCATTATTAATTTTATTAGAGGGAAAGAAAGCTATTCGGCTGATTGGTCTCGAGAACAGACACATGTTGTATCTAATACAAAGCCTGTTAGTCCTGTTAAATTGACCAAGGCAGTTAGAGTATCTAATACAGTCACTGTACCTAAAAGTTTAGAAGAGTGCCGTTTTGAGGCATCTAAATTAAGTAGAGCAACACCAGAAGATTTAGCGTTTTTAGACTCACTTATTGACTCGATTAATCAAATATATGGTGAACTGCCTTTGGGTTGTCGCTTTGAGTTTCGCTCATCAAGAGTGTCTTTTTTCAATGAATCAGTTTCTGAATCATCGACTCGAGTTGGTCGCATAGAGATAGGAAAAAAGAATCCTGACATAATAGTTTTAACCAAATTGGTGGCGCTTGCTAATAAATTAAACTCTATCGCCCCTCCAAGGCCACATGATAAAGGGCCGCATATGAGGCGTTATAGACTGACCGATATAGCTGGATCAGTGAGCTTTGGACGAGAGTTAGGTGCGATAATTTTTTCCTCTAAAACAGAATGATATGTAGGTTTTCTAGGTGGCGTGATCATATAGTATCAAAGTTGAGTATCTAAATAACATCTCACTTCCCGCAAGTCCACTGTGTTTGTAGTAGTCAATAAACTTTGGCTACGGTTTCAGAATATTTATATCTAATCTCAGGTTCATTCACCTCTTCAAATAGAGCAGTAGAAATACCACTTATATTAGGCGGGGTAGCATACTGTGGCTATAGGCTTTTAAAACTTCATTTTGTGTTCCAAATTCTCCAGTTATCGACATCTATGCAAGTTTTAGCTATATGCTCGTACTTATTGGCGCAACTATCATAAATACCGTAACAAGTAGCTGCTATAACTGCTGTTGTATGAAAGTAATGCGGTAAGTGCTGCCAATCCAAATATATGAACTTATTATGCCAAGAGGTGCTGCTTTCACTTTTAATATCCTCTTCAAAACATAGAGCTGTAAAAGCATGGCAGTTAAAATTAGTTATACTGTAGTTATACTGTTTTCCAATGAGCTTAATCGCATTTTCACCGGCTTTTCTGGAGCCGACAGCCGTTAAGCCTTTACACGAAACATATATGTGAGTAGCTATATTTTTTCCTTCTAGACGTTTCCTAAATTTTTTTGAGTTAACTTTTTCTACTAAACCATCACCATTAAGGTGAACTATTTCATTATTTCCGACATATATCCCTGAGTGCTCGCAGACCCCACCATACAGGTAACAATATAAGATACTACCAAAAGCAGGTTCACTTATATCAGTGATATTTCTTGTCCTATACCACTCCAAAGCAGGAGATACAGCGAATCTGAAGTAATTCAATCTATAGCCTCCTAATGGCTGTCGCTATACATACTTAATATTTTGATATGATTCAAACTACCACTGACTGTGGTTGTAATTTATGAATACATCAGTTTTGGAGGAAGTAATATTTTATATATCCTTCGATAGCATTAAAGCTGCTCATCCAAGTAGTATCTTACTTCACGTAAATTTCCGATTGTTCCTAGGAGCATACAATTTAGTGCTGTAGAGCCATTAAAAGCTTCGTTTGGTTTATTTAACCATTCATTGGCTTGTGCTCTTTCAGGAAAGAGTATCCCTAAATTTTTATAAATACCAAGTACATAGGAAATACGTTCCAGCACATCACTGGTTAGTGTTGTTACGCTACCTTTTTTCCACCTCTCAAAGGTAAATTCATCAGGCTTACCGAGTAAAATTCGTTGCTTACTTTCATTCACATCCCATTCTTTCATAATGTTGAAGTATGTTTTTAATGCAATTTTAGCTGTCTCGGTTGATTTAAGATTCATACTCAAGAGTTTTATTTTAATTCATGTACTGTGAATGATACATCTACTTATAGCTCAGTTATGACGAAGTCGCAGTTAAGTGAAGTTAATTTTTTCAAACTAGCTTACATATTAAGTTCATTCAGTCAGATTCAAGTCAGCCTCTGCACCTAAAAAGTTTGTTTTTTAATTTTTAGTGACCTGCTTTTTAAGTCAGGTTGAGTGTTTTTTTAGATTTAAATATTCTAAAACATCTCCTGCTTATACTTTGTTGCTATTGCCTTAATATGTTAACTATTATTTTAATGTATAAATATCCATGAAAAATAAGGGTTTTTTAATGTTTTCTATCTTTTTTGAGTGTTAACTATGATTTTAGCTATCAAAGTATTAAAAAGATCTATTTTTTCTTGCTGTAATGATATTTGACGTCATCATAAACTTAACTAAAGTTTAATTTTTGATGAGGGAATTAGGTATGGCTAAAAATAAAAGACATACAATAATAGATAATGCATATCGTAAAGATGACATGAGACGTAATTTAGAACGCTTCAGTCGATTTAACCTATCAGGCTTATTTCCGACTACAAAAGATTCATCGCCTCATTTTTTTGAGTCATTCAATGAGGCACACTTTGCTGTGATGTTTGAGTTCGATCCAACTATCGTTTCAGTTAAAAGTCAGCCATTTTCTATACAGTATGATGACGAAGGTAAAGTCAATAATTACACGCCTGATTTCTCTTTAACTAACTGTAATAATCACATAAAGATAATAGAGGCTAAGGTGTCCGATACTCTTGATGAGAAGATGAATCGTAAGCATAAGCTAATTAAAAACGCTTTTAAGCAACATGGGTTTGAGTTTCAAGTCATGACAGAAAAGCATCTACCTTCGCGATTAGCCTTATCTAATATGATGATGATTAAGAGAAATGCAATAGCTCTAGGGAGACCTGACGAAGGCGCCTTAAATTACCTTTTAAATATACTCTCAGTACCAATAGCACTCGAAAAAGCATTGGATATTTGCAAATGCTTAAAGATAAATACGAACATTATTTCTTATTGTATTTTTCGTGATTACTTAAAAATAGATGTTTCGTCAATTTTTACTAATGAAACAATGATATCAAGCAATCTTTATGGAGAGGAGCTATGACAGAGATGAGTTTGAACGAAGGGATGAAATTTAGAATTGATGACAGCTTATACGTTATAGATGCTTTGCAATATAACTCATTGAGTAACTCAATATTTTTTTCTCCACTAGATGCAACCCTTACAAAAATTGCGCCAGCTAATGTAAAAGTGCTTACGCGTTCTGAGTTAATGAAAAAACTTATAAATAACGAAGCCAGCTTTTATGACAGTAGTACAAACCAATTAACAGTTGAGTCATTTTTAAGCGATAATCAAATTAAAAATCAAGAAATGTGGCACAATTTTGTAGAAGAGCACGTTGCTAGACATTCAAAGGATTTAACGAAGGTTGATAACATTGATGAAAGTATAGCGCTGTTTGATTGGCAGAAATATGGCTCAAGCTGCTTTAGTCGAAGTACATGTCAAGCTAAGGTGAAAGCATACATAGATTCAAACAGAGATCCACGTAAACTAATAAACTTAGGTGCAATTTCTCGTAAAGGTAAGACACGATTTACTCAAGAGACCGAGGATTTAATTAATGATCACTTTACTGACCATTACCTCATACGTAGTGATATAACTGCAAAGTCAGCTAATAAAATTGCTGACGGGATACGCAGTAAAGTTTCCCAGCTCAACAAAGTAGAACCTGATAAATACCCAAAAGTCCCCTCAAAAGCCAGTATATATAGACGATTAGAAGCTTTAGAGGCGGAGCTCATTATTAATAAAACATTAAGTAAGCAACAGAATAAGTTATTGCGCTATAAGATTGGTCGAGAATTTATTGCGGAAAACCCGTTAGATCGTATCGAGATGGATGCTATATACATCAATCTTGGCATTAATAATGAGTCAGGAGCTTACCTTGGTACGCTTGTTGTCATGGTTGCTATTGACACATGTACTCGCTGCATTGTTGGTTATTCTGTAAGCGTAGGTAAGAGAGTGTCAGAATCAGCCGATTTAGCAATTGAATGTTTAAAAAGTATTGTAGCTCTTAAAGAAAATGAATTTTGGCCATGTCATGGAGTGCCCGTCAAACTCATCACTGATGCGACGACCGCAGCGCTCGGTAATGAATACAAAATAATGGCACTACGTCTTGGGGTGATGCCAATTATTAATGAATCCGCTAGTCCGTGGAGAAAACCGTTCATTGAGAGTTTCTTTAGAACATTGCGTCGTGAGTTTTTATCTGAACTACCCGGTTACTTAGGCTCAAAAACCCGTGTTAATAATGCGCATTTAGAGCAGGGTGAAACAGCTGAATCACATGCTGTGATGACATTGCAGGAGTTTGACAAAGAACTTCAAAAATTTATTACAGAAACATACCACAAATCTGGACATGGGGGATTAAATCAGCGAAGCCCAATCGACGTTTGGCATGAGAAAGTAAGTAAAAATCCTTTGCTAATATGTCGAACTAAATCACCATTTTCGCCGGACAAATTCCGTGGTGGGGTCAGTAAGAATCATACGCTCTATAAGAATGGTTTTATTAAGTTGAAAAATGAACAATATGCTAGCTCTGAACTCAAGGAACTCAGTATTTCAGGGGTAAAAAAGGTTGATTGTTTTTACAGTAATATTGATACAAGCAGTATCGTTGTTAAAGCAAATGAAGAGACTTTTGTTGTACCTATTCGAGCATGCAATCACCATGATGGAGTAGGAGCACAGCAAGCTGAACTAGATGCGGCTCGTATCAATAAATTTAGTGAATCTGAAGTATCACCGCGACAACATTATACATATCAATCGGGTAAAAAAACGAAAAAGGGACTACAGAATTTCAAAAAAATGAAAGCAAAGCAAGCTGAAAAAAAAGAGCAAGCAACAGGTCGAAAACAACCTAAGCGTACTAAGGTTGATAACGCTAAATCAATCAAGATGAACAGCTCTAAAGCTCATGAGCAAATATTGAATGCAATAAATCGTATTGAAGTTGATGATACAGACATACCAGTAATGCCTGAATTTAATGTGGGTGATGAGTTATGAGTACTACTTTTACCGCACACAAAAATAACACGCTTATGGCTAAAGCAAAGATGCTGACAGAAAAGACTTTTGTTTGTGCAAAAAATAAAGAAGAGCTCAATTTACTTTTATCCGAGGCTAGTAATGTCATTGAGCTTAATAATGGCTGCTGTACGCTTATCGTTGGTGATTCGGGCTCGGGGAAAACGACGTTACTAAAAAAGTTTAAAACTCGTTTTAATGAACAGTATTTTAACATAGCATCCCCTAATAGCTCAGAGCAAGCATGCTATATACGTTCCCCATCAAATATGAGCCCATTAGACTTATATAGAGCCATTCTGAAAGGTTTTGGTGAGCCCGGCCTTGTCGAAGGCTCTGAGGTTCAATTACGTATCCGTATCGTAAAACAAATGCAGACAAAGGGGTATCGTGTCTTATTATTCGATGAGTTCCAGCAAGTAGTTGAAAAAGTAGGAATAAAGTCTGTTCGTCAAATTGCTGATTATTTAAAAGAGCTCGTAGATGAATTTAATCTGTATTTGGTATTTGCTGGTACCGCAAAGGTACAAAACCTATTATCAATTAACGAGCAGTTCGCTTCTCGAAATTCACTCACAATCAAAAAGTCGCTATTATCTGTATCAACGAAAAATAACTACAGAACCTACGTAAGCTACTTACTTACCTTGAACGAAAATTTAAAATTCACTCGCATTGATTTTACGGACCCTCGAATAAATCTACCGCTTTTTGCAACGACTAACGGCGATTTGCGACAGCTTACTCAGTCCTTAAGTAAAGCAATTTTATATGCAGCTAAGCGTCAGCGTGAAGAGATGCTATTGAATGACTTGATTCAAACATTTAGTCCCAAGCTAATCAAAGGTCGTACCCAAGTGAATCCATACAGCCAGAAGTTCTTGATACTTAAAAAAGAGTTGGGGGTTCATTATGAAGTGTAATAAACCCATTTCCCAATATGGAGTTTGTGTACTAATAGCTCACTTTTATGGTTTTACGAGTGTCGGTAGGTTGTTCAAGTCTAATGAAATAAAAGTACCTTGGTCTTGGTATGAGTTTCAAAGTGAGCATGTCGATTCGCTTCTTAGTATAAAGCAAATAAAAAAGGATATTACAACGTATAGCTTATTAGCGGATATCGACATTTTTGAATCACGCCGTATAACCTCTTATTCTAAAAAGTTAAAAGTATGTCCTGAGTGTTTTAAAGAAAACAACTTACACAAAATTAGTTGGCAAAACACTTCAACAACCGTTTGTATAAAGCATCAGACGCCATTAGTTAACACTATAAACGTGCTGTCTTGTGAATCAATCGAATCGGACTTGAGGGAGACGCCGTACCTATTTGAAAAGCATATTTTAAGCTTAAAAAGTAGTGAAATACCTTCATTTGAAAATGCCTTGATGAAGCTCTCAGAGTCGGTATTTAGACCGCTGGATTTTATAACTGCAAAGCTCAAATTAGGTAGCGTAAGTATCGACTTTTTGAGATCATTATTCGAAGATACATACAAGCTTTTGTGCTGTGAAGAGCTAAGTAGTGTGTGGAAAGGATTACTTTTGAAGCATCGGAGTAATCTAAAAGGGATGGGGGTAATTGTTACTGAATTCGGGGTTGATGAACTTCAAACACAGATCAATCTTTTTAAAATCAAGAAAGGCTTAACATCAATAGCTGAAGCTGAGGAGATCTTATTAAAATATCATAATGCCAATATTGACACTCGGGTATTCACTTCAAAAATTCGTTTCGTTAAGGGAATTGGTGCTAATAAAATAAGTTTTCAAATTGATGGATCGATGTTATCTAACTTCTTAGGGATAAAAAAGAAGTCGCTAACATACATGGTAATGAAACGTACACTTCCAGCATTACACTTTGCTAGACAGATTGAAAAATCATATTTTGATATTGAAGCTATTGAAAACATATTGTCTAAAGCATATGCACAAAACAGGCAAGTGCTAACGCAAGAGAAATTCTATAAAATTGACGACATACCTAAGGATATTTATGGTTTATTTGATTTAACTATTGAAGAGCTAGTTGATTATGCAATTTCTGGAAAAATTATTTCTCAATTTAAAGTGAATAGCACCTTACGTTATATTAACTATCTACTTATATCTGAAAGCGGAATTAAAGAAGTGCTTAAGAATAAGTGGCACTCATTTAAAGATATGGATCATGATAGTGTAATTAAAATGCTAAAATTGGATTATAAAACGCTCCTTAAATTAATAAATGACGGTTTTCTTAAACTTACAAAAGATAAGAAGTTAATTGATGCTGATTCTATCCGACACTTTGTCAGTAATCATCTTGTATTGAATAGAACAGCAAATTTTGAAAGGTCACGTGATTGCGAAAAGCGAGTTAGGGATTGCTGCAGAGCAGAACCAGTTTGCTTACTTTACATGAATGCTTATTTAACTGATTTCGTAGTATACAAAAAGGAAAGTTTAAACGACTGCTGCTTGCGAAAGCTGGAGTCTAGATTCACATACTTTGGAAAACCCAAGTTAGATTTATCTAAAATTGTGATTACTTATCAAACTAAACCTAGTTAGATGATGTCTAACTAGGTTAAGCCTATAGTTGGATTTAGTAACTAAAAAGCATGTACGGTAACTGCAAATAGCTCATAAACCCTATGGCATATCAATATAAGTAACGAATTAACTCTCCCCCCTCACCAATACCTCTCTGAAAGTAGGGCATAGAAATTTATTTTTAATCCCTTCTAAAATAAACTATTATGAATATATCTTTGGAAGCTAGCCTAATTGGGCTGTTTTTTTTCGCCTTAAATTTACCGGCAAAATTAGGTCTGGGATTTAAAATCTCTTCATTCTAACGTTAATTGAGAAATTAGCTTTATTCCAGCTTCTAATGAGAAATATTCCAAATTCCTATTGGAAATTCACTTATTAAAACCCCGCCTTATATAGATCTCTATTCCAAGTTTGAATGAGAAAGAACATTTTGATCATTGTTTTTATTTTTTTAATTTATAATTCTTTATTAATCAGCTTGTTATAGGGTTGTTTTTGAGAAGGTATTCTAAAAATAAATTTTTGAGTAGTGTCTTAATTTTGGGGTTTTATACTGTATAGAATTGTCTTTGTAACCATATACAGTACTTTCAAACACTGTATACAGTACTTTTTTCATAGTTAGCCTATGTGTTTTCACTCGTGCGAGGGAGCATCTGAGAAAACTGGAGTTGATGGATTTGTTCGTACAAACTTGCTGCATAACATTGGGCATCTTTAAATCGCTTAGTTTCAATATGCTTACGTATATCTGTAACCGCTGCAGTGGCAGGGGCGTATCCCTGACTACTTGCCAAGCTTAACCAAGCTGCAGCATGAAACACACTTTGTGGCACGCCTTCACCTTTCACAAAAAATAAACCCAAATAAAACTGTGCTCTTTGGTTTCCTGCCATTGCAGCAAGGCGCATCCATTTTGCTGCTAATGGGGGTTGATTATTTTTTAAATAATATAGGGCTTTATTTAAAGTACTTTGCTCATTTTTTTTATTATCAATAGGCACAGAAGTATTTTCAGGTTGAGTCACAAAACCTAAAATATTATCTAGCTGTTGCGCTAAGTCTTGCTCGCAAGGTGTTGTTTTAAGCATATTGGTTAATTTATTATTTTAATTACTTTAATAGTTTAGTATATAGCAAGGTAAAATGTCCTGTAAAAGATAATTTTTATGTTAAAATCCCGCCACTTTTTACTATCACAAGTTTATTATGTTTGAAGCCTTATTTAAACTGAGCGAAAATAATTCAACAGTTAAACGCGAGTGCGTTGCTGGCCTAACTACCTTTATAACTATGGTATACATTGTATTTGTAAACCCGGCTATGCTTGCAGAGGCAGGTATGGATCAAGGGGCTGCATTTGCAGCAACATGTATAGCAGCTGCAATAGGCTGTTTCATAATGGGTTTGTGGGCTAATTATCCATTAGCATTAGCACCTGGTATGGGATTAAATGCCTTTTTTACGTATGGTGTCGTATTAGGCATGGGTTATACCTGGCAAGCCGCGTTAGGGGCTGTATTTATGTCGGGTTGTATATTTTTATTTTTAAGTTTATTTAAAGTCAGAGAGTGGATTATTAATGCCATACCTCTGGTGCTCAAGCGAGCTATCGCAACGGGTATAGGTGCTTTTTTAGCATTAATTGCACTTAAAAATGCAGGCATTATTGTCTCAAGCCCAGCAACATTAGTGCAGTTGGGTGACATTACATCTCCAGGGCCGTTATTGGCAATATTAAGCTTCTTTGTAATTGCAGCGCTTTTATACCGCGATTTTAAAAGTGGCGTACTTATTAGTATTTTATTAGTGACTGGTATTGCTCTAAGTTTTGGGCTTGTTGAATATCACGGTGTTATGGCTATGCCACCATCAATAATGCCTACCTTTATGCAGTTAGATTTTGCCGCAGCTTTTGATATTTCAATGTTGAGTGTTATTTTTGCTTTCTTGTTTGTCGATCTTTTTGATACTTCAGGTACGTTAGTTGCTGTAACCCAAAAAGCGGGTTTAGCGGATGAAAAGGGCAATATGCCTCGTTTGGGACGCGCATTAAGTGCTGACAGCTCAGCAACTATCGCAGGTGCAATGTTAGGTACTTCGACTACTACATCTTATATAGAATCGGTTGCTGGCGTATCTGTTGGCGGACGTACTGGTTTAACGGCCGTTGTTGTTGGCATTTGCTTTTTACTGATGATGTTTTTTGCACCGCTCGCACAAATGGTACCGGCATATGCAACTGCGGGCGCTATTTTGTACGTAGCTGTGTTGATGCTGCAAAATTTGAAGTTTGTAGATTGGGATGATATGACCGATGCAATTCCCGTAACGGTTGTGTTGCTAATGACACCATTAACATTCTCGATTGCGCACGGTATTGCGCTTGGCTTTATATCTTACACCGCGGTTAAAGTATTGTGTGGTAAAAAAGATCAAGTCAGTATTAGTGTTTGGATATTAACAGCCTTGTTTGTTTTCAAGTTTGCATTTTTGTCTTAATGACTAATGAAAAAAGCCTGCACAAATTTAATTTGTGCAGGCTTTTTAATGCTTTTATAAAAACATTACCATTTCTTTTTCGGAGCAAACAATATGTCTAAATCATCTTGCTCAGCTTCTGTTTTCTTTTTAAGTGCGCTTGCGTTAGAAGCTCTTAGTTCAACACTTATGGCTTCTAAGTAACCTTCAACTTCCAGGCGTTTTGCTGTTACATATTCGTCAGAATAGGTGACTGCACTGAGAGTTGCTTGCGCTTTTTCAAAGTACTGTCTTGCAGAGCCAACCATACTGGCTGAACGGGCAGACAAACCACGCTTTATTTGGCTTTCAATATTAATACGTAGTTGTAGTTTTTCGAGGCGTTTATCTTCTAAAACAAAAACTTGGCTATCAATACGACCTTTATTATGTTCAGAGCGTAAAATTGAGCGCAATTTTTTGATGCCTTGAATTAGGCCAACAAGTTGTTTGTCATTATTGGGTAACGCTAGGGCTTCACTGCTGTTGTCTAGAACTGCATTGGAGAGGTGCGTTTTAGCCTCACCTAAGCGGCTTTTAAGTGCTTTAGATGTTGGCGAATTAGTAACCATCGTATTTAATGCTTCGTAAATACGGCGTTGCAATACACGGATTATATTTTCAGAAAGAGGTATATTGGCACTATTCATTAGCGCTTCTTCTGTTTCTTCTATTATAGCTTTTTGTTTTGTAAGCTCTTTACGGCGTTCCGCTTCTTGTTTTTCTTTGTGTTGTTGTACAGCACTTACCCAAAGTGCAATCACAATCAATGCAACTATAAGCACTATTATAATAGAAACGATCATGGTGTAATTCTCGGATATATAAGCTAATTTTATAATCTTACATTAAATATGTGTTAACAGGGTAGCTTTGCGCCGATTAACTTAAAAATATACCAAAAATTGATAGGTTCAGCCCTTTATAAACGGTACTAAGCCTAAGGGCTTATAAATTTAAGCTGAATAATCATCGCTACCTCAAGCATATTTATTATGCTAGCCTTGAGCTCTAATCAGATAATTGCATACCTAAAGCCTTAAAGTACTATTTTATGTAAATAACACTTGGTTTTAAGTGGTATTGCCTTTATAAATAATATGAATAATAACGTTAAAATTTGCAGCCATGAAATTACAACAACTCAGATACATAGTAGAAGTACAAAATCATAAATTAAATGTTTCAGCGACTGCTGAGAGTTTATTTACCTCGCAGCCAGGAATTTCTAAACAAGTACGCATGCTAGAAGATGAGTTGGGTGTACAAATTTTTGGCCGCAGTGGTAAGCATTTAACGCATGTAACGGGTGCTGGCGAAGATATTATTAATATTTCTCGCGAAATACTCTCTAAAGTAGAAGGTATTAAAGCAGTTGCTAATGAACATACGTTGCCTGACCAGGGTAAGTTAAACATAGCAACTACACATACCCAAGCTCGTTATGCTTTGCCTAATGTTATTCAAGGCTTTATGAAAAAATACCCTGCGGTATCGCTTCATATGCACCAAGGTACTCCACAGCAAATATCTGATGCGGCAGCACGCGGTGATGCTGATTTTGCTATTGCTACAGAAGCGCTGCATTTGTATTCAGATTTAGTTATGCTGCCTTGCTACCATTGGAACCGCAGTATTGTTGTCGCTAAAGACCATCCGTTGGCTAAAAAGGCAAATAGTTTAACTGTGGCTGATATTGCTCAGTACCCGCTTATTACCTATGTATTTGGTTTTACGGGCCGCTCAGAGCTTGATAAAGCATTTAGCGCACACGGACTTGAGCCACACATTGTATTTACTGCAACCGATGCCGATGTTATAAAAACATATGTACGTTTAGGGCTAGGAGTTGGTGTTGTTGCGTCAATGGCGATAGATCAAGTGAGCGACACAGATTTAGTGTGTATTGATGCAAGCCATTTATTTGAAGCTAGCACGACCAAAATTGGTTTTAGAAAGGGCAGTTTTTTACGTACTTACATGTATGATTTTATCGAACGTTTTGCTCCACACTTAACTAAAGAGCGAGTAGAGCGAGCAAGCTTATTACGTAACCAAGATGATGTAGATAAATTATTTGCAGATATAGAGTTACCAGTTAAATAGCTTAATTAACCCGAGCTACATTTCACGAATAATAAAAAAGCCGTCTGTTTTAAATAGACGGCTTTTTACTTTTATAAAGAGCTGGCTAGCATTCAATAATATTAACTGCTAATCCACCGCGAGCGGTTTCTTTGTATTTGGTTTTCATATCGTTACCAGTTTCAAGCATGGTTTTAATCACTTTATCAAGCGATACCTTTTGCTCGCCACTGCCACGAATAGCTAAACGTGAGGCATTAATTGCTTTAATAGCGCCCATTGCATTGCGTTCAATACAGGGGACTTGTACTAAGCCACCAACAGGGTCGCACGTTAGGCCTAAATTATGTTCCATACCAATTTCTGCAGCGTTTTCTACTTGTACAACGTTACCGCCAACAATTTCTGTTAATGCACCAGCAGCCATAGAACACGCAACGCCCACTTCACCTTGGCAACCTACTTCGGCACCTGAAATAGAGGCATTCTTTTTATATAAAATACCAATAGCAGCAGCCGTCAATAAATAACGCGTGGCTATATCGCGGTCTACTTCTTTCACAAATGTGTGATAGTACATAAGCACAGCTGGTAAAATACCCGCAGCGCCATTAGTTGGTGCAGTTACTACACGCCCACCTGCTGCATTTTCTTCGTTTACGGCAAGGGCAAATAAATCAACCCAGTCCATTGCACGAAGAGGATCGTTACTGACTTCTATATTTAGTTTTAAGTATAAGCTGGGCGCACGGCGTTTTACTTTTAAGCCGCCAGGTAAAATACCTTCGGTGCGCATACCACGGTCAATACAGGCCATCATTACTTTCCAGATATGGAACAATGTGTCTTTTACTTCGTCTTCAGTACGCAGTGTTTTTTCGTTTTTCATCATCAAGCTAGAAACACTAAACCCTGACTCTTTACACATCTCTAGTAGCTCTTTTGCGCTACCAAATGGGAAGGGGGCCGGGTTTTCTTCTCTAATATCGAGGGCTGCCTGTTTTTCGTTTTCAAACTCTTCGTCGGTGACAATAAAGCCACCGCCAATAGAGTAATATACTTTGCTGTAAACTTTTTCACCGTTGTTTGAGGCGATGATTTCCATTGCATTAGAATGCTTAGGCAGCGTTTTACGACGATGAAAAACAATTGCCCCTTGTTTTGGAAACTTGGCTTTGTGTGTTTTGTTTAAATAAATAACTTGGTCTTTTTCAATGGTTGCCAAAATATCATCGACTAAATCGGCATCTATTGTTTCAGGATCGTAACCGGCTAAACCAAGTATTACAGCTTTACCTGAGCCATGGCCAACACCTGTTTGACCTAGTGAGCCGTAAAGCTCTACTTTAATATCGGTAACATTTGCTAATAATTGTTGTTCTTGTAGGTCATTAACAAATAAGCGTGATGCGCGCATTGGGCCAACGGTGTGTGATGACGAAGGGCCAATACCAATGCTAAACATATCAAATGCACTGATCATAATGTGTGTCTCTACTTTGTTTTACCAGCACTAAGCTGCTCTTTGAACGGTCGAGCATGATAACGTGGAATTAAGATTGTGTAACTACTAATAATGAAGATTTAAACTGGTAAGGCGAGTTGTTTTGTAAAGTTTTTTATAATGCTTGCAGTCGCACCCCAAAGTAAACCGTGTGGGGTTTTAAAACCTTGCAAAATAACTGTTTTCCCAAATCGTTGAAAAGGCAAAGGTTGCCAGTTAGCTTCGTTATTTAGCTCGGTAACAGAAAGTAAAAAGCTTGCTTGTACTTCATTGTAGTCATTTTTCCAGGTGGTACCTTTACTAAGTAACCCCACATACGGGCTAATACTAAAGCCCGTTAAGGTTGAATACTCAGGTAAGTGACCTAATACATTAACGTTGCTTTGGGCAATATTTAGCTCTTCTCTTAATTCACGAAGTGCTGTGGTGCGAAGAGTTATATCGCTCACTTCAAACTTTCCTCCAGGTAAACAAATTTCCCCAGGGTGATGGTGTAAATAAGTAGGGCGTTTACACAGTAAAATATGTGCATGATTATCTATATCAATAATTGGCAGCATAACCGCGCTGGCGCGTTTTTTACGCGTGTCTTTTAACTGGTTTGGCTCAGCTGTAGGGCTTAACAGAAACCGCGCCATAATGTGCTCACTATTCAAAGCGACCTACTGTTTTAATAAAGGGAGGATTTTATTTACTTTATCGTAAGTTTCTTGATATTCCAATTCGACTTTAGAATCAGCTACGATTCCGCCACCTGCCCAGCAGTAAATTTGCGCTTTGTGGCACACCAAGGTGCGAATAGTGATGCTGGTGTCCATATTTCCACACGCACTTAAATAACCAATTGAGCCACAGTAAATACTGCGCCGATGTGGTTCTAGTTCTTCAATTATTTCCATGGCCCTGATTTTAGGGGCACCGGTGATTGAGCCACCCGGGAAAGCGGCTTTTAGCTGATCGACCGCTGTTTTACCTTCATCAAGTTCTGAGGTGACCGTGCTCACTAAATGATGCACTGCCGGAAAGCTTTCAATAGCAAAAAGGGAAGGGACGTGAACACTGCCTGGTTTTGCTACTTTGCCTAAGTCGTTACGCAGTAAATCAACAATCATGACATTTTCGGCGCGATCTTTAGCTGATGCTGCGAGTATTTTTGCTTGTTGTTGATCCTCTAATGCATCTGCTTTTCGTGGCATTGTGCCTTTAATCGGTTTGGTTTCGACAACGTTGTTATTTACAGATATAAAGCGCTCAGGCGAAATTGATAAAATAGCCCCTTGAGGGTGATTTATAAAGCTTGAAAAAGGGGCTTTATTTGCTTCTCGTAATTTTACGTAAGCCATCCACGCAGAGCCTTCAAACTGAGCGTTAAAGCGCTGCGCTAAATTAATTTGGTAACAATCGCCACTTTTTAAATACTCCTCAATTTGAGCAAATTTTGCGGCGTATTCCGTTTCGCTCATATTTGATTGCCAGTCGCTGTTTAGGGCAAAGCACTGCGTATTAACTTCGGAGTTAACTTGAGTATTTAAATATTGTTGATAAAGCGCTAATCGATCGGTATTTGGCTGCGATACATAAAACCAGCTTTGTTGCTGCTTGTCGTAAATAAGAGCATCTAAGTAAAGACCAATAGCCATTTGGGGTAAGTTAATGTCTTCGATAGCAATTGTGGGAATGCTTTCAATTGTACGCCCTAGATCGTAGCCAAAGTAACCAAGCCAACCGCCGTTAAAGGGTAAGCCGTAATCGGCTTTAGTTTTATCAAGGCGCGAAAGCTCGCTATTCATTATTTCAAAACAGCTTTTACTGCTTTGTTGATCATTTAAATAGCTCTTGTTGTTTTGTACTTCAAGCGTTTTTGTCGGTTCAATTGCTATAATGTCAAAACGACTATTTACATGCTCACTATTAGCAGAATCTAATAGGATAGCGTAATGAAGGTGTGCAAAATGTGCAAATACATCAATACAGCTTTGTTTTATCGCCAATTTAATACAATTATTTTTATTGTTTAGCATTTACTACCCCTTTAAAAACTGGCTCGAAGCGGGCTGGGAGGGTATCATAAGTCAAATTTTTTGGCAGCACTAAGCTGCAAAAAACAGTGCAAACCACCGTCACCGGTTTGATTTAGATTACGCGACAACGCGTAACGGTAACTTAAGGAACCACTATGAGTACAATTTGTCAGCAAGACTTTATTGATAGCATTGAAGATGCATT
>Ga0316197_10000508_pt1 | contig 27058 bp, 21 predicted proteins | sample OudBiesiAoxic_MG_FD_204939 | JGI IMG/M metagenome (GOLD analysis project Ga0316197, IMG submission 204939) | Coastal sediment microbial communities from Oude Bieten Haven, Netherlands - site A oxic | ecosystem: Environmental > Aquatic > Marine > Coastal > Sediment | place: Netherlands... | reverse complement strand
CCTGACCGGTCGGGGAATCCGCCGGATCAGAATCGCGGCACCGCAGGCGGAGGGGCTGCTGCTCAAGATCTGTGTCGAGACCGCTGTGGTCGAGACGGCAAGCTTCCAGGCCGGAATCGCGGCGTGGTGGGTCTTTGGCGGAGAGATGTTGACTGGCGCACCCGGGGGTGCCTTCCCGGCGTTTGATCGCGCCCTGCCGGCGGCTGTCATCCACGACAATGTGGTGTCGTGCACGAGAGGACCGGGCTTGGTGGCGATCGGGATCGGAGACATCTCTGTCTGCGACAACTGGTTCGAGAGCAGGGGAGTCGTTACCCAGATCCCGGTGAGCGGGGCCGATGGGCCTGACAACATCGACACCCTCGTGCAGAACAGCCGGACCGCCGTGGTCCTCAATCTGGGTCAGGCCGCTGACAACGTTATGTACAACGCTCGGATGATCAAGAACGACATGGAGATGACCAACGTGCCGGCGGCCGCGATCCTTCGCGTCTTCCCGTCGGGCCGGGTGTTGATCCACGGCAACCAGACAAAGATCGCCATGGAGGACAAGCTCGACAAGCTCTTCAACTTTTCGGTCATCGCCCTCGACGATGTCGCGTGCAACGAAAACCAGCTCGAGGTGTGGGCGCCGGGCGCCCCGGCCACCGTCAATTTCCTCGCCTGGGCGCCGACCATCCGCGTTGGCGACAACCGGTTCACCGAGATCCCGAACCTGGCGCTCCTGTCATGCGGGACGATCGGTGGCCGATTCAACAACACGGTGGACAACCACGGGACTCACTGCATCCTTGCCGCGGGCGGGGTCGTCACCAATCGGGACAACCACTACCTGCGGCCGGGCATCTGCAGGCGAGTGATCGGGGTCATCGCCGAGGACAAGAGGATCGTCCGATGGAACGGGTGATGACACGGCACCGCCGCACGAAACGGACCATCACATCGAGAGAGGACTCCAATCATGTCTGACACTGACGAGCACCGCGCGGAAACCACCGTCGAGGTCATGAAGGAGCTGGCCGAGACGGCCGGAAACATCGTCCAGCCGGGTCTGGCGAAGATCTCCAAGCTCCACAAGCTCAGGGCCAAGAGGCTGACGCTGACCGCGAAAAGGCTCGAGAAGGGGCTCGGCTCCTCGCACCCGAGGGTCGTTACGCTGAGGTCGCGGGCGGCGGCGGCAAAACGGATGAGCGAGGCGCTCGACGTGGAGCGCCGGAGGAATTCCGGCAGGCCGAAGCCGACGGCCAAGGAGTGGATGGTTCGCGGTCGAATCTATAGCTCCAGCGGCGAGCCGATCAAGGGTGCCAAGGTGCGGATATACGAAAAAGAGCCGGGCGCGGACAATCTCATCGGTGAGGTCGAGTCAGACAAGTTCGGTGACTACGCCATTACCTATCACGAGCGGGTCTTCGCCGGAGCGCCTGAGAGCACCGACCTGGTGATCGAGATCATCGATCGCGAGGGGAATGTCCTGCAACCCGGCGAGGGAGATCTACGATTCAAGCCCGGACGCGACGAGAACCTTGGCATCGTGATCGACACGCCGATCGAGAGACCCGTGCGTCCGCCGGAGCCAGAACCCGTTCGACCCGAGCCACCGACACCGGAACCGCCGGTCCCAATACCCGGCGACGATCCCATCCCGCTTTCGGAGGTTCCCGGGATCGGCCGGGTCTATCTGGCGCGGCTCCGCTCGGCCAGGATCAAGGACGTGGCCGCGCTTGCAGCGCTCGATGTCGGCCGGGTCGCATCGGTTCTCGGTGTCTCTGAGAGGATTGCGAAAAAGATCTCGGACGAAGCGAAAAGGCTGGTTGCATAGCGTCGACCGGTAGTACGAGGCGCGTCGTGGGACCCGAGACTCAGTAGAAACCTGAGGGAATTTCGGGTCACCATCACCGATTCGGGTGATGACCGATTGGCAACTCGATTCGAGAGTGAAGAGTGGAATCTTGTTGAGGATATAGAAGCCAATGCCGCGAATCACCTTCATCTTTCATAATTCAATTTGACTTCGGGTCATGGCTCAGGCCTGGGTGCGTGCGCGGAAACACCAAGTCAGTGGCGAGCGAACTCCTTTGTCTCGGCTTGGATTTGGGATTCACCAGCCGCGGATCCGACTCCGCGCCGGAGACGGAAGGTGCGCGGACGGGTACCGCGCACTCCGACCTCCTTCGAAACAACGGTAAGTCGACCCCTCAGCCGAGCATCCTCTTCGAGCAGCAGCAGCGCCAGATCATGAAAATGATGAGCAACAGCAGCAGCAGAGCCACACACAACAGAGTGACGAGAATCCTGCAGCAGCGCGATAGGGGAGTGTCGCCGCCGACCCTGGGAGGGCCGTCCTCCGGATCGAGCACAGGCTCTTTCGGGTCGCCGACAGCGGCGGTGAGCCTGACCTCGCGGACGAAGCGTGTGGATTTGCTGTTGTCCCCCCGGTACTCGTGCGCGTCGTGACCGAGCAGCCAGCCTTCGATATCGGCGCGGATCAGAAAGTTGTAGGGTCCCGTCTGGGCGGTGTTTTTGTAAACGCCGGTGAAGATGCCGTCGCCGCCGACGTCATCGCCCCTGCCCGAGGCATCCCGCCCCTGATCGAGCAGATCGAGCGTATCGGTGCTGCCGTCCGGCAAGGTGACGGTGGCCGTGATCGTTTCGGTCGGATGAGTCACCGATCGACCCATGTTCTTGGGGTAGGCAAAGACGAAGATCTCCTCGCCGGGCAGCACGCTGGGATAGCGGACCGCGGCGGGCAGATTCGTTGACCGGTTGCGGGTGAAGGCGCGGACGACGAAGGGGCTGGCTGTGCCGCCACGGGGTTCGATGCGCACCGTCCACTCGCCGGGCTGCGGGTGGTTAACTTTGAGGAAGCGGCCTTGCGGCATCTGGACGGTCTGATAGCTGGTGCCTCCAGGATCAACAACCGTCATATCGGCGCCGGCTGCTGGGTTTTGCCACTGAATCGTGAAGGTCGCCGCCTCCGAGCCCAGGTCGACAAAGAAGGTCTTGAAGTTGTTCTCGCCAAGCTTGGCAAGCTCGCCCTCCATGGAGTCGATCGCCTCGTGACCCGTCATTCGCTCGTGGTATTCCACGAAGGCTTCAGGCAACCGGGCGGCGTCTGCCGAATCAACGTAGAATCCGCCGGTGCCGGCGGCGATCTCTGCGCACTGTGAGTCGAGACCAGGGTCTCCCCCAGTGCAGGTGACGTAAACCGGGATATTTGAATCCAAGAGGTCCTCGACCATTGCCTCGAGATCGGCGTCGGCGGTCGCCTGTGGCCAGGGCTCGTTGTTCCGGCCGTCTGTCATGAGCACCACGAAGGTGTTCGTGGTGACGCCTCCGGCCGTTACGATCATGTCCTTGGCCTTCTCCAGTCCATCGCCGATGTTCGTCCGAGCGTCGGGGCTGAGATCGTCGATCGCGTTGTTGCAGTCCACCCGGTTGTTGCTCAAGGTGTCGATCGAAACGTTGACCCGACCGCTGGCCGTTTCGGCATCGTTGGAATAGGAGACGACGCCGACCTCGGCGTCGTCATCGGCAAGCGCGATGAAGTCCTTTGCGGCTACCTGGAGTCTCTCAATCCGTTTTGGGGACTCAGAGTCCATTGACCACGACTCGTCCAACACCAACACAACCCGAAACTCGGGGCTGGTGTTGACGATATTTGTTGGACCAACCGCAAGGCCGTTCGCCGCTGGATGGGGTGCACCTGCCGGTTCCAGAATGACGTTGGGCCACGACCAGGCGAGCTGCTCCCAGCATGAGCGGTTGTTCCGGCACTCCGATTGCTCGGTGTCGTTGTCGGGGTCGTGATTCCCACCTGAAATGTCAGTGACGTCAGTGGGGTCTCCCTGACCCCAGCAGAGTTCGTCGTTGCCGTCGTCCATCAAGCACGATGGTTCTCCAGATCCGGAATCAGGGCACTCAGCCGCCGGCCAGTTGCCGTTTGCGCAACCCGGCCGGGTTTCGTATTCGTCACGCGCGTCGAAGATGAGATGGACGAACTCATGAGCAAGGATGGCCCCTCCGTCGGCACCGGCATCAATCACGTGATTGATCGAAGCGTGCATGCTGCCTGAGTTTCGATAGGACCCGGTATTGGCCCACCACCAGACCCCGCAATCGCCCTCATTTAAACCGGCGTTCGGTGGGCAGTCGTTGTCGTCCGCGCAGGCGGCGCCTACGCTTGTACCACTCGTGCAAATAGCCGGATAGATCCGAAGATCCGCATTCAAGGTACCGAAGGCGTTGTTGCGAATCGTCCCGGTGCCGATTTCCGCCTGTCCGTCCGTGGCATCGAAGATCGACGCGGAGGCGTTGGTTATCAAATTCTGGATGGCGGTCAGGTCTGCCGGCGGGGCGTCGTAGTGTACAGCCACCGACACGTTGAAGATGTTGGTGTCAGCGCACGTCGAGCCTGGGCAGTCTGCATCCTCGTTGCAGAGGTCACCGACGCTGGCGCCGCCCAAGCAGTTACGCCGGTCAACCGTTGCGGCGCGTCCCTCGATCTCGCCCTCGGCCGTGCCCTGGGCGAAGACCTGTGAGGGAAGCAGCAGCGGCGCCATGACAAATAGGCCGAGCGCCATTCCGGACAGCATCCGCATCGCGGCGGAATCCGAAAAATGATTTGTACGCGTGATCATGTTGACCTCCTTGCTGACTAGCAGAACACCGCCAAACGGTGGCTGAACGAGACATCGGTCCCGCCGGGGTTGTTGATGTCGATTACCGTGACCGCCAGGCAATCGCCGGAGAGCAGCAGGTTGGTGCTCTTGTGCGAGGCGATGATCAACGGGATCGTGCCGCGTTGCCACCAGAGCCCGTACTCGTGCTTGTGACCGAAGAGCAGCAGCTCACAGTTGCCCTTGACCGCGTCCATGAACCGCTCGGCGCCCTTCATCTTCGAGAACGCTCCGTGCTTGAAGGGGTGGTGATGAACCAGGGCTATACGAGTCTTGCCCTGATATCTCTCGAGCACGGACTTCAGCCCCTGAGCGAGCTGCGGGCTGATCCAGCCCCGTGAGGTGTGCTCGTGGTCGTCGGGATCTCCGGAATCGACGCCGAAGTACACGATCGGGCCGTTCTTCCAAACCCCGACGCCGTCCACATCCACCGGTTCGTGCGAGGGCTCCATCCACGGTGTGTCCGGCGTGCCCCAGCCGAGCGGGGTGCCCAGATGTTCGAGCCACTCCTGCCAGCTTCCCTTGCGTCGGATGACGCCGTGCCATGCATAGTCGTGGTTGCCCGGGACCATCAGCACCGGATTGGTTTCGGCCAGCCGGTCCAACAGTCTCCTGGTTTCTTTGAACTGCCTCTTCGTCGCGGAGTTTGTGAGATCACCGGTGATCAGAACCGGCACGCCGGGGAATGACCGTGGGATCTCTCTAACAAGCGCCGCTGCGCGTCGGTTCACCTTTTCCCCTCGTCCGATGTGCAGATCGCTGAGGTGGATGATGGATCTGGTGGCCATGGTTGATCCCTTCTCGACCGACGGGGCGTGCACCACCTCGTCCACCTTCGAGTGCACGCCGCGAGCGGGCTTCATACGGGCAAAAGCCCCCGCGTCTTCTCGTATCGAGCCTGCACCGTTGGACTGTGGATGGAGGTCTCGAAGGCGGTTGGCTGCTCCCTGGGAGATGGGGCTCACGAGATCATATATGGCGGATGGTGGAGACCAGCATCACCCAAATGGGTGAGATTGGAATAAGTGTGCCGGCCGTTATTCGAGGAGGGCGAATGGATCCTTGGCCCGCCACAGCCCTCTGCCGTGGACATCGGAGGCACTGAAGCGCACCTGCGCGGCGCGCTCGAGCGCCCGGCGAGGGCTCACCGTGTCTGAGCCGCCGCCACCGGCATCGACCCCGATCGGCCCGAACGGATGAGCACCCCCGAGGTGGAGGTCGGGAACCACCGCCAGATGGATCTTGATGTGGTGGATTCTTCGGTTGGAATGGTTGAAAAAAACCAGCGAACCCGGCCGGAGCCCGTCTGTTGTCGTGATATCAGGTAAACCAAGATCGTCGTAGTAGTCGTAGATGCCCTGGGCGGTGAGCCGTCCCCCGGCGTAAATCTCGGGAAACGCCAGAGCGAGATCTCTCAGCACCCCACAGACCAACCCGCTGCAATCGCGCCCCAGTTCCTTGCGACCCGACACCTCATCACCACCCCACCAATAGAGCGAATTCCCAACCTCACGTTGGGCGAGCAGACACATGGCGACCCGCGCGTTCTCTGTGCTCATGGGATTCCCTCCATCAGTTTCGCGACCGTCGTCGTTTGCCTGGTTTGATCAAAGTGATGCCCCATTCCAAAGCGTCGAGCTTTTCTTTTGTCAGGCCGCTCCGACAGTCGGTCCAGTGGAATTGGCTCAGAAACAACGGCAGCTCCGGTTGTTTATAATTCCCGGGTAGAAGCAGCGGGATGACCGGCATCCCCCGTGTGACGGACTGTTGGAGACAGCCCCACATTTCGACTCTCTCCCAAGGGCCGAGCCCATCTTCTCCAACGATAACGGCAGCGCTTCCAACGGTCGCGATCGCTGCTTCCAGAGCTGGACCCCACGCCTGCCCCGGTCGCAGCTGTTCCTCGTCGAACCATGGCCGTAGACCCCGAGCCTCGAGTGCCTTGGCCAGGAGACGAACCGCCGGTTTGTCCGATCCGTTGTGAGCCAGAAAGACATCGAACGGTTCCTCCGACTGGGTGCCGGTAGGATCACCGCCGCCGGATTCCTGTGTGCCGCGAGCTTGCGTTCTTCCCCGTTGAAGGGCGGCGCCTCCTGACAGCAGGAGTACGAGGCACCACATCGCCGCCAAGGGGTAGGCCGCGTCCAACCAGACCAGAGAGCGTATGGCAAGAATCGCGGCTGCAATCACCGCTATCGACAACACTCCGGCAGCCGCAATCATGCTGCGCCTACCGCCGCCGGAGGCTTGGACCAGGGTGAGTACATAGCAGAGGAGAAAGAGCACAGGGAAGACCCAGAACCGGTCCAGCCGGCGGATAAAATGCCCCGAGGCCAGCGATTGAGAAGCAAAGGCATGGATTTCGACCCCCGTGCGGAGACCGAACGGAGTTTTGTGTCGATCGCCTGTGCGTGACGAACCGACAAGGACCACCTTTTCCGCGAGCGACGACGCATCCTCTTCGGACAGCGAACCCGCAAAGGTCAGTATCTCAGATTCTGGCGCTACGAACTGGACCAACTGTTGCTTCGTGTCGAGGTTCGGTTCGAGAGCCCGGGCGACCAGGGTGCTCAGCGCAGGCATGTCCTTATCGCCGGGCTGGGAAGTCGGCACCATTCGCACATACCCATCCGACTCCTGATAGCCGGCGAGACTGGCGAGCGACTCGATATCGAGGCACTCGAGCGACGACGGCATGGGGAGTCGGAAGAGCGAGCCACCGCGCTCCTCGAGGTGCGTCCCGAAGAACACCGCGGTGCCCTCCTCCCATGCTTCCCTCACGAAGTGGCAGAGAATGCGGTCGAAATCCGATTCGCCGGAAAGGTGATAGTCAAATGCAATCGCCCGGGCGCCACTATCGCTCGCCGCCTTCAGCAGACCAGCCAGCTCCCGTCGGGCCTGGACTCGGGTGCGCCCCTCGAAGCTCCCCAGGGTGACGATGACGAGATCGGTGGTCGGCGGCGCGCGTGGAACGACCCAGTAGTGCCAATCGGCAAGCCTCGTGAGCCCGAGGAACGGCCTCGGCGTCGCGTTTTCGTACCCGGTCAACACCACCCGCCGGCCGCTGAGGAGTTCGGTGCCATCTGCGATCGCGAACAGCATGCAATACGCAGCAAAGAAGAAGAGAAAGCCTCCTCCGAGAATCAGTCGCCGCTGCCGCCACAAGGGATATCCGAGAATGACGACTACGACGGCGAGCGGCACAAGGACCACAGCGACCCGCCACGGGCTGTCCGAAAAAGACCCCAGAAATTGCAGAAGCCAATAGGCGAGGCCCCACGCGAGCACTCCCCACGCGACGATCTTTGCCTGCTCCTTCCAGAACGAACTGCCCGTCATCATCGTTTGATCACCGGATCTGCCTCAGCAGCACCTGCAGCTCGGTGATTTGCTGCTCGGTCAGCCCTTGATCTTCGCGGTTCACCTGGAGAGCATTTTTCGCCGCTTCCGCCGCCCGAGGGAGGTTATTGAGCCCAACCAGCGCCTTGGCCATCGCGTAGAGTTCCTGCGATGTCGCAGACTCGTTGTTGACGCGGGGGCTCAGCAGATCGTAGGCCTCCTGATACCCACCGTCTTCGATCAGAGCCAGGGCCCTCGGCGCCAGGTTTGACGCGACCGCCGTGTGAACTCTCGTGCGCTCGACGACGCTCGGATCGATCGGCCGCAGGTCACTGACAACCGGACCGCCGGCCGGTGTCCGCCGTTCGAGGATCACAGGGTCGATCTCGTAGATCCGCAGCCGGTCGGCGTCGAGTAGGTTGGCCCGGTCGAGTTGATAGACCGCCCGGTCAGGAATCTCGAGCGCGATCTGTTTCTTGGCGAGAGCGGCTCGGTCGTTCTTGCTGTTCGGATCCGTCAGTACCTGTGAGTGCAGGGTTGTGAGTTCCCTTTTGGCGTTATTGTAGTCGCCGATTTCGGCGCCGCCCCTGGTCGCAGCCGCCAGATCGAAAGTGGCATATTGCCGTGCTGATCGTTTGACGTCGGCGGAGTCGATCGTAGATACCTCAAATGCCACCGTCGGTTGAGCGACCAGTCTTTGCCCGCGAACAATACTTTTTGCTTCGGTGCCCCCAAGCCTGCGAATGTTGACCTCGCCATCAAAGACAATCAACGTGCGCTGCGGTTGGTCTCCTCCGCGAGCTACGGTCACCGCGTACTGGGTCGCGACGCTCCCCATCTCGACGCCTCCTGATGTGACTTGGGTCGGTTCGTCCGTCAGGATATCCACGTCGCCTGCCATCAAATCAATGGTGCACGCGATTCCTTCGGCCACATCGATCAGCACCCGGAAGGGTGGATCCAACAACACCTCCACGGAGCTGCCCGGGGGGCACTCGAGTTTGGCTCGGGCCTCATTGCTCGCAAGGAGGTCGCCGGGTTCGAGATCGGTGCCGACCGAGACCGTCTCCGCTTGCGTGCTACCGAGGCGTTCGAGTCGAATAGTGTTCTCCTCGGGGAAGACCTCGACGATTCTCGCCTGGGCGGCAAGCTCTCCGATTGTGAATGCCATCACCAACGCGCCGATGAGGGTCGCTGAGATTTTCATTTTTCTGGCCTTTCGTTGACCTTGATTCTGCACCCTGGGTTCCTTCGAAGCACGAATCAGACAAAGAGTTACGCATCGCGGTAATTGCTTTGGTGCCGCAGAAGTCCATGAGAGGCAGGTCGAAGAGATGACCTGACTCGGCATCGATCGTGTCTTCGATATCAAGGGAGACGACACGTGTCACCTCTCGGGACGAGATTTTCGCCGGTCTCAGATCTCGATGTCCGCTATGTAGTGATCAACAAATAGCGCGATCCGATTCTCCACGACACCCTTTGCGCCCTCAAAAACTGTTTCATTCATGCCGAGATCGGCTTCGAAGTGACGGAGGTGGGCCTCGGTTGTCGAGGACTTGACAAAGAGAACCTGCGTTACCGACCGCGAAGCGTCGAACTCAAAACAGAAAAGCGAGATTCGCGGATTTTTGTGCTCGTCGAGCGCCGCATAGCTGATCTGGAATTGATTGGCGGACGCCCGCTGACTCTCCCGGTCAAATAGGGTGATCCATGGCTGGTCCTTGTTCATATTCTGCAAGCCGTTCAAGACTGATATGACCACCGACGTAGCCGCCACGGCAGGACCAAGTGCCAGGGTGATGACGCCGATGATCTCCTTGTGCACCTTGACTGTTCGGCCAGAAATCTCGCGGATTGACTCCTGGTTGCTTTCCACTATCCATCCGATGTTCGAGAGAACATCCACGTATTTGTCGTACCAGTCCTTCGTACCGCCATCGATATCCTGGATTTTTCGGTTTGCGGCCAGCTGAGCCAGCAGGAAGGAGTTTGAGATCGCGGGCCGAAGTTCGGCCGGGACGTCTGCAGCAAACTCCGCAATCTGGGATCCAACCGTAACGGCTTGATCAATTCCGGTGTCATACACAGGCGGGCTCGGAAGCTCTCGATCTCCCGTTCGTTCCAGCCCCGCTGGGGCTCTGGGCAACCGAACCGCCTCTACGAAACTGATCGCCGCACTTGGATCGCTGACTTTAGATGGATTCATGTGTTGCCTCCTCTTTGGTTGGGCTCCCGGAATTTCCGGAGGGGCGCGTGATACTCGTTAAATCAATCGCGTTCGACGCTGAGTAAGAGGGCCCTTTCTTCGGGGCTTCATGACCGGTGGGCAGCTGAGCGATCATTCAGATTCACCTTCTGATTTCGTATCCCAGTGAGATGATGGCTTTGAGAGTTTCCACAGCCGTCTGGCGGTCGTACTGGCGCTCCGAGTCCGCGAGATCGGCATACGGAACAAGGTCGGGATGCTGTTTCGAATCGTCATTTCGCGCTGGTCCCCATGTCCACCCTTCCTGAATGCGCAACAGAGCCCAGTGGTCGTGAGCGTTTTCCGCCAGGAGTTCAGTAAGTTCTTCCAGGTCCCTCGGCAACGAGACCTGCGAGGTTTCGATCGGCTTTGGTTCGTAAGTACTCATCTAATGCTCCACTCGAGACGATCGATTTATGCGCCCGACGATTAGCGGAGAGAGGGCAGCTCATTCTCCATCTTTTTGATCACCGACTGGATCCAGATCCCTTCGTTGGCCTCATACGTGCCCTTTTTGTCATGCAATCTCTGCGTCTTGAGGCTACCCGCGTGGTGTAACCCGATGAGCCTCCACTGTGCGTTGAACACAGGGCTCCCCGAACTGCCACCTTCGGTCGGTGCCCGATAGTGAAGAAACGGGGCATCATGGTCCAAGAGCTTGTTGTCCTGGATTGAAAACGACAGCGTCTCACCCCTGGGATGGCCAATTACGTACACCCGTTGTTCCCCGTCCGGCACCGGAAGACGAGGGTGAACCGGATACGGTTTGACCGAGTCAGGGGCGCCATCAAGCCGCAGTATGGTCGTGTCGAGCTTCCAGGGCGGAGAGGTCCATACAATTTCCGAAACCCCATATTCCTCCTTGGCCTGTCCTTCCTCCTGAAGCAGTTGAAACGTAACCACAGCGTCCTCTGGGGCGAGCGCGTCTTTCACGTTTGGATCGTCGGAAACAACGTGGGCGTTGGTGATCAGAACATACCCGTCACCAAGGTTATCGTGGAGGTCTTTGGCCCGGACGAGAAAACCCGTACCGAAGCCCTGTCCGGTACCTTCCTCGATCCTCGCTACCGCTCGCGCTCGTTCGATCGACCGCAGCATGAACTTGTAGCTGTGGTAACGGACAGAACCCAGGACCTTCTCCAGGTGGGCGGGGGACTTTCCAAGTTTCAGGTCCTTAGCTTCGGCGGTGAATTCGCCCCCCTGACGTTGCAGGAGCTCGGCCCGAAGAACAGGCAGGATGCTGGCACCCGGCTCGGTATCAACATCCAGTTGCCAGACCTCTTCCATTTGTCGCAGCGTGCTGCCGATCTCGAATGCATCAGCTTTTGGTTCACTGACGTAGCGATGGATCCACTCCGCCGCCTCATCATGTTCTCCGAGGGCCACGCAAGCTTCCATGGCGGTACCGGAATCCCACATGGAGGCTTCCCAGTTTTCCCAGAGCCTCGACATGTGGTCGAGCACCTCTTGCGCGATCTCTCTTCCTCGCCGTCCCGGATGGTCGATTCCCTCGATGTCGACGTGGTCCGCTTCCGCCCGAAGGAGCAATGCGGCTGTGTTGATTCCTTGCCAGGAGTATTTCTCGGTGTTGTCCTCGTATGCGGCGGAGTACGAGTTGATTGCTAAGTTCAGGGCTTCCGATGCCTGTTCCGACGGATTCGCACCGACGTGGATGTACACCTGTTTGTAGGCCCTGCCGAGCAACCCTTGAGCTTCGGCAAATTCGGCTTCTTGATCCGCAGCTCCTGTCACATCCGCTACCAGGGCGTTCAAATAGGGGATCGCCGCGCTCAATTCCCCTTGATCAAGCAACGACTGCGCGTACAGCTTGCGCACCTTGGGGGCGGTCAGCCCATTTTGAATGAACGCATCAGCAACTCTCCTGAGGTGTCCAAAATAGCGCTTGCGTCGCAGGTCACCGAGGACGTGTTCTGCAAAACCTTGATCCGGACCCGATGCGCTGGTGTTGAGATGTTCAACCAACGAGTCGCAAAGCAGATCGACCTCATTGTGATCGAACCGTGAAAGCGCGCCTTTCAAACGTTCGTGAAAACGCCGGTTATCCCATTTCATGGTGATGCCTCCGATCAGAATCCGAGTTGCCGAATCAACGCCGCCCGAAGCAGTTCTCCCCTGAGATAGTTCGAGATGTTGTGTCTCCAGGTCCCCCAGTTCTGCTCGTTGATGTCTTCGACGCGTATCTGGTCGTTCTTCTGGTAGTCGTTCGCGATCTTGGGATCAAAACCGGCCACCGGATCCAGTCGATCGTAGACGTTGGTCCACTCGAATTCGATCTTTGCCGGGAATCCGTCATCGCGGCTCCACTCTGGTCGCATCTTGTCCTGGATTTCGTCGAGGCCGAGGGGACTCCCAATTGTCATCAACCCATCAACCCGCGGGCACGCGGGCACACGCTTGAGGCAGTCGTAGGCAATCACCGTTCCCATGCTGTGGCTCACGACGATGTGAGGCCCCTCTTGAGCTGCCCCTTCCTCGACGGCGCTCAGAAATCGTTTTCGGATTTCATCCTGAACGCGGTAGTTCACTCCTTCTCTAGGCGAATTCTCGGTGTTGAAAAGGTAGTGATGCACGTCCCTCAGCAAGACCTTCATGAGGCGCCGCTTGAGCCACCATGGCAGGGGAATCCGCTCGAACTCGGTAGATTCGAATTCGGAAACAGGCGGAGCGAAATCCTCGTCTCCTTCGGGTGGCTCTTTGTCGAAGCCCAGCTTTGCTTCCAACCCGACGGACCAGTCCTTGTCGTCACCACTGAGACCTTCTTGCCAGCTCATATCTACATCATCGTCCTTACGCTCGATGACACTGTCGTTGCTCTCGTGCTCTGCCATTTCAGGTTTCGGCTCGGCGTACATGACATCCGCCCAATAGACCATCGAGGACGTGACGCCTTCCGCCCCGAGATCAAGGCCCTCGTCCCGGGCAAGGGCCTGCCGCCAGAGCCGAAGAAGAACATCCGAAGCCGGTTTGTTGGCGATGCCGTGGATGAAAGTGATGTGGGCCATGTTTGAGTCCTCCCGGCAATTGGTGCAGATTTGTCGACCCTCGTTCGCTCAGTTGCCTCCCGGTCGCTTCGAACGCGTCATTGTGGGAGCGTTGAGACGGCCTTCCAGTGCGCAAGATATCGATCTCTGCTGATCCGCAGGCCATTGGCGAACGGCGCGTAAAGCGTTAACCCTCGTTTTTCTTGAAGGGACGGGATCCGTACCTCGTTGGCCCCTGGGATCATCGCGTGTTCGACCATGATCTCCGCCCCCTCTTGGTTGTCGCTCTGATTCTGAAGTGAACGCCATGATGCCATCGACCCTCCCGCTTGACAATCCAGAATCGGTCAAACCGCTCATTTCGTGAACCCTCTTCTGAGCCCCCTGGGCTGAGAACAACCCAGGCGCCGGCTCGAAAGACGAGGTGCCGAAAATGCTGCGCTGGTCCTCTGGACTAATTCTTGGCGCTCTGAAGAGGCCCCGCATCACCTAAATGGGTGATGTCGGCACCGTCGATTCGCTTCATCCTAGTACGAGGGGTGCCGGTCGCGAAGTTGACCGACGAATCCATGGCCGCTATCGTCGACGGACGACTCAGGGTCAATTCGGCTACGACGATTCCCCGACGGTGGCGACCGGGTGGTCGATGTCGCCGATACGAGTAGACGACAGACCCGTCGTGCTCATTGGATTTCGGGTGCGGCAAACCTGAGGAAACGGAGGAGTACATGGCCGGAACATTCGACGATTTGGTTGTGAGCGCATTTGAGGGCCGATCTGCGAGTGACCTGGCGGACGCGCCCGTGGACGCGATCGCGGGCGTGGCGGCCGGTGACGCCGACAAGCTACGCGAAGCATTCGGAATCGAGACCGTCGAGGATCTGGCCTGGAACCGCTATGTGCGGGCAGCCCAGGCGATCGCCGAAGCGGCCTCCAGGCTCAACCATGATCGTGGGCCGGACCCCGAGTGGAGCGCATTTTTCGACACAGCACCTCTGGCGGTTTACCAGGCACACCCAAGCGATTTCCGTCTCGCCTTCGGGCCGGTATGGTACCGCGGCCGCCTCGACGGTACCGCCCGTGTCCTGATCGTCGGTCAGGACCCCGCCGCCAACGAGCTCGTTGGCCACCGGATTTTCGTGGGAGCTTCCGGCCAGCGCATCCAGGGCTTTTTGCGCAAGCTCGGCATCACCCGTGACTACGTGATGATCAACACCTTTCTGTACCCGGTCTTTGGCCAGTTCTCCTCGCTCGAGACCCTGTCTCACGACGCTCAGATCATGGGATTCAGAAACGCGCTGCTCGATCGCCTCGCGAAGGAAAACCCGCTTGAGGCGGTGATCGGGGTTGGCCGCGCTGGAAAGGATGCGGTCGAACGCTGGTCAGGTCGTGGCACTCTCCTGTTTGAGGCCATCACCCATCCGTCGGCGCGTGACAACGCGACTCTGCTGGCCGACTGGAATCAGGGCCTGACTGTACTGCGGCCCGCGGTGGACGCAGAGCTCGGGGTCGCTCCGGACATGACGCCCTACGGCACCGATTGGACCGATGCCGACCATGTGCCGATCCCGCGTTGGGACCTCCCGTTCGGTGTGCCTGAGTGGCACGGCGTCGGGAGCCATGCGACGCGTGGCAGGGAAACCGACGGCTCCACCGATCACAAGCTGATCCTCTGGAGGGCGCCGTAACCAGGGGGGTTGACGAGATGATCCAACCACCAGCGAAGGCCGAAAACACTGAGGGCGGCGAGGGCGACGTCGCGAGGCTTTGCGGCGACCACATCCATTTCCGTGCCGAGGAAGCCCGGAACCATGTCCTCGTCTATGTGGACTGGGAGTGGATTCGGGCCTGGAAGCGCGAAGAGCTTTCGAGAGGAGTGCGCAAGAAAGAGAAAGTGAATCGCCACCATCCGTACGTGTACGGGTCCAGCAACACGACGTTCGGGTCTTACGTTAAAAGTGGTTCAATCATCTGGATCTGGACCTGCCCTGAGTACGCGGACAAGCCCCGGATTCACAGACTTCCTCCATCTCTCGTCGCCCGACTTCACGTCAAGAAGGTGGTTTCCTGGGAGTCATCTGACAATCCGTTTCGAGGTTTGAAGACCCCTGAACGGCTCAAGAAAAAGTGGAAATGGATTGGCCTCGGTTGCCCGCATTGCAGTGCGTATTTTCCGGTGAACAACGTCTTCGAGGTCTTCAGGGGCTTATTCTCGAGGGACAAGAAGGGTGACGAACGTGCAATCCTTCCCGAGCGCGGGCTCCCCATCGCTCAGAATCGCAGCCCTTACTACAGCCTTCCGAGTTTGATTCGCTTTCCCAAGCGGCTCGGGGAGCGGGGCGTTTCAAATCTCATCGAGCATGCCGACGCGGTGGCGGGCAGGCAAACCGTCTTCGTGAGCTACTGCCGCGCCGATGACCGGGATAACTTCGCGGGTCACCTCGTCGAGGCGATGACCGAAAGAAATCTGGCGCCATGGCTCGACATGAAGGCAATTCCCGATCGCCTGGCCACCGGCGCGGTCAAGGTCGATGACGTTGTTCTCGAGCAAATCTTTAAGGACGGGATCCGACAGGCGAGTGGGTTCGTCGCGCTCGTCGGCGACAAATATCGGTCCAGCAGGTACGCAATGGAGGAGTGGGAGATCGCGAAGGAGGCGGCAATGAACAACCCGAATTTCGTACGCCGACAGATTTCGCTTGACGACTGCCGCATCAGAGATCCGTACGATTCCGTGCCGGTTGTTTCGGGTACACCGATCGAAATGGCTGATGTCGTCGCGGAGGCTCTGGCCCCGACTGCGGGCGAGTCATGAGTGATCTGCTGCGTCTGCTTGTCGTCCCACGAAGTCACCCATATGGGTGATGAATATCGGGCGTCGATTGCCCAAGGATATCTGGTAACCGGAGAAATCGGTTGGAGCCGGCCCGTGCTACGCTTGGGTCATACAACCGATCACACCACGTCTAGACTGTGCCGAGGTTGGTGAGCCGCCGCCTCGAGGATCGCAGGTTGGAGGAAAGATGCCAGTAATCGTGCACGGTGTTGTTGCCCCACTGGATCCGAACGACCCCAGCGATTTCTTCGCAGGAAGCGTACTCATAGACGACCAGGGTCGGGTCGACAGTATCCGCGCCCCAGGTGAGGCTCCCCCGGCAGGCTTCGAGGATGCGGTCGAGGTCGACGTCGGAGACGCATTCATCTACCCCGGGCTGATCGACCTCCACTCGCACATCGGCTACGCCACGCTCCCATTGTGGACCGAACCCACGCAGGTCACACCTTTCAGACACCACAATGACTGGACTGACGAATCCACCTACAAGAAGGACATCACCTGGCCCTCCTACCTCATCGCCGCGGGCGCTCCGGAGGCGCTCCTTGTCTACGCGCAAGTGCGTGCGCTGGCCGGGGGAACGACCGCGATCCAAGGCTGGCCGTCGCGAAATCGAAACCCCGTCAACCGATTGGTGAGATCGGTCGATGACGAGGACGTCGGGACCGGCAACCGGAATCTCTTTCGTACGTCGACACTCACCCTCGACATCGATGAGCTCTCCGCCCGATCCGACCACCTCGAGAATGGCGAGGGGTTTATCTACCATTGCAGCGAAGGCCGACCGGACAGCGTCGTCACCGGCGAGTTCGAGGACGTCGCGACGACCAACTGTCTGCGGCAGAAGTTGATCGCCATTCATCTCAACGCGATTGAGGCGGACGACTTCCGACGCTGGGATGAGAGGGCTCGCCTCGCCGGCGACACGGGGCCGGGTGCGGTCGTCTGGTCACCGTTCTCTAACCTTTGGCTCTATGGAACGACCACCGATGTTGCGGCCGCGCGGGAGCACAACGTCACAGTCTGTCTCGGCTCGGATTGGGGCCCGTCGGGAACCAAGAACCTTCTCGGCGAACTCAAGGTCGCACGGCTATGGTCAGACCATGCGGGTCTCGGGCTGAGCTCGTTCGAACTTGCCGAAATGGTGACCTCATCGCCGGGCGATACCCTCGAGCGCTGTTGGGGCGTACAGACCGGGCGGCTCGTGGCAGGCGCGCTGGCTGATCTCGCCGTCATCGCGCCGCGGGCGGCAGACCCCTGGGACAATCTCGTCGAGGCACGCGAGGAAGATGTTCAACTCGTCATCGTCGACGGAAAAGCCCGCTACGGCACCAAGACACTGATGGACGGATGCGGGGTCACCCGCACGACTTCGGTCCGGATCGGTTCACACCGCCGCCGCATTCCGCTTGTCGACCCGGCAAACCCGCAACGCAGGTGGTATTGGTCACGAGTGCTCGAAGGCTTCGAGGCCGTCCGAGCCGACCCAGCCGGAGCCATGCCAGGGGCTCATGGAGCCGCCGATGGGCATCGCACGGTTGCCCCAGGGATTGCCACTGATGCCGACCCGTTGATTCTAGAACTCGACATGCCGGGTCCGGGAGGCTTGCGAGCCGGGCCACCACCAAATCCGTCGGAAGTCGTCGTTCCCAAGGCGCCGTCACTACGGCACGACAGGAACTGGCGGGCCTCTCTTCGAGATCGCGGCTTCCACGCAGGGCTACTCAACGGCCTGTCGCGGTTTTACACCTGATCGGAGGATCGACCATGAGCAAGGATGCGAAGATCCTCGCTGCCCAACGCGGTCAACATTTACTTGATGCAGTTCCACCGGGTCCGTCGCCGCGAATCCTCAGCGACGATGAGCGCAAGCACGTGGTCGGCACCTTTATCCGTCTTGTCGAGGGTCTCTATGTGCACCTCCCGCTCAAGCGGGCAATGTACGGAAAGGACCCCGTCCAGCGTCTTCGCCTGCTTCGCCAACGAGTGCCGGAGCTATCCGAGTCAGCCTTTCACGAAGAGCTCGGCGGCATCCTCACCGAACTGCGTGACGCCCACACCCGCTATATCGGGCCGCAGTCCCTGAAGGGTCAGATCGCAGTGCTTCCGTTCATGGTCGAGGAGTTCTTTGCGGACGAGGATCCCACGGTGGCCGATGAGGTTGATTCCCAGAAGATCCCCCGATTCATCGTTTCCAACATTGCCAAGGACGATCCCGCGTTTGAAGGCACAGCGTTCGAAAAGGGAGTCGAGCTGCTCTTTTGGAACGGCGTCCCTATGGGCCGCGCCGTTGATCGCCATGCCGATCGGGAGACCGGTGGTCGCCCTGATTCCCGCCGAGCCAGGGCTCTCGACTCGCTCACCTTTCGGGCTCTTCAGTACGGGCCGCCGCCCGACGAGTACTGGGTCGACATTCGTTTCAAGACCCTTAAAGACGAGGAAGCCGATATCCGGTTTAAGTGGCGTATGGTCGGTGTCGCTGAGAGCGGTGGCGACGCGGAATCGGATGCCGGAGGTAGAGGGGCATTTGCGGCCGATCCGGCCGCAGAGGCGGTCCGTCGTGCCAAGCAGCTGCTGTTCGCTCCCGAGGTTTGGTTTTCGGGTCAGCAACGTGCCACCTCCGCGGTCGACCGGGCACAGGAACCAGAAGCTAACAGTTGGATCAGCGGCCACTTCCAAGACAACGTCGCGGCCAAGGTGGTTGACACCGATTCAGGGCGCTTTGGCTACCTGCGTCTGTGGAGCTTCGATCTGATCGACGACGAGGGCTTTCTGCAGGAGGCCATCGACCTTCTCGACGTGATGCCGAATGAGGGGTTGATCATCGATCTTCGCAGCAATCCGGGTGGGCTGATCTGGGCGGCCGAACGCCTGCTGCAGCTTTTCTCCCCGCGATCCATTTCGCCGACGAGGTTTTCACTTCTCGCCACCGACCTGACCCGCGCGATGGCCGAAGCCCCACAAAACGAGGTTCACCTCGAGCCCTGGCGCCGCAGCCTCAAATCCGCCGTGATCAACGGCGAGCCATACTCCCGATCGGTGCCGTTAACGCCTCCGAGCGTGTGCAACAACATCGGCCAGAAATACGGTGGTCCGGTGGTCGCGGTTGTAGACGCCAACACCTACTCGGCCGGTGACCTCTTTGCCGCGGGCTTCGTCGACAATCGTGTCGGCACTCTGATCTCGACCTCGGAGGCGACCGGCGCCGGCGGCGCGAATGTGTGGAGTCCCAATCACGTCTCCCGCGCGCTGGCGGGGACCCGGTACTATCACGATCCGCTACCCCATGGCATCGGGTACACCGTGTCGATCCGCCGTGCAGTGCGGACGGGCGCCGCAGACGGTGTCGTCATTGAAGACCTCGGCATCCCTGGGAATCTCCGCTATGAACTTAGCCGCAACGACCTCACCGGGGAAAATGTCGAAATGCTCAACTTTTGTGGGCGGCTGCTCGCATCCGAAACTGTCACCAGTCTCGAGGTGAGGGTCTCGGACCCACCCGCCTTGCACATAACGACCACGAATCTCGATCGGGTCGAGGCATCGGTCGACGATCGCCCCCGCCCCATAACCGGAGAGGTTCCGGAACTCGACCTCGATCTGCCCGATGATTGGTACGGCGTCGAGGTGCGTGGATTCAAAGGATCAACGCTCCGCCAACGCCGCCTGGTACGGCGGTGATGGGGTGATTGTGATGAGCAGAAGCATTGGTTCTATGAGACCTCAGGTTTCGGAATCAGAGTTTTAGGTCGCATGGGTAGCGATCCTTGAAAACCAGGGTGAAGGGCCGGCCCGTCGACCAACGTCAGCGACTCAGGCGCTGGAACGAGCGACAAGAGAGATCGAAGGACGACATATCCAAGGACGGTCGCCCTGTATTCAGCAATCCACCAGCAGGGTTTGCGTAGGGTTCATGGGTACATGGGCACCGATGTTAGCAGCTCTGAACGTGCGGATGAGACCCAGCGCTCCGCGACTCCGTTTTGCCACCGGGACCTCCAGGCTGTACGCACGAGTTTCACGCCCCACGACCTCAGCTTCTCGGGCACGACGCTGCCGTACTTTCCGTCTCGGTCAAGAATCAGGTATCTCGGCGCTGTGTCAGAGGGGAAGGCCTCACGCAGCTGCTGAATGACCCACTCTGCGGTCGAATGTGCCGTCACGTTCGTAAGGAGAACACGGCGTCGCCCGTGGCCAATGACGAAGAATACCTAGAGCACGCGAAACGTAGCCGTCGGCACAGAGAAGAAGTCCATTCCGGCAAGTACATCACGGTGGTTCTGCAGAAACCTCTTGCATCGCTCGACCGCGTCAGGTCCGGCCGGCTTCTTGGGCATGGAGCGCGATACGGTGAGTTCAGATACCAGGAGGCCGAGCTTACACAGCTCGGCGTGGATCCGGGGCGCACCCCAACCATTGTCTGTTGCCATCTTGCAGATGAGGTCGCGGATCTCGCGATGCGACTGTGGTCGCCCTTTCCGCAGTGACTTCCACCGCCAGTAGGCGCGAAAGCCGGCACGATGCCAGCGGAAGACAGTCTCGGGTTTGACGGCAATGAGGGCGCCGGTCCAACCCGACCAGACACGGCGAAGCACAACCCAGAACAGCCGATCGGTCCCCCGGAGCCGAGGCCGGGTTCGTTTTTGTTTCATGACTGCGAGCTGCTGCAGGAGGGCGGCATTTTCCATGGCGAGGCCGAATCGTGATCTGAGAAGAGAGCGAAGAGTGTGGACGACGGCTACCAGAATGGGGTGCATCTCGTCAGGATAGCCGATGGGGAACGCCAAATCTGAAGTGGATGGTGATCTGAGCTGGAGCTCTTCAACCTGTTGGAATCAAAGGCGATCGAATATTGGCGAGGCACACCCGGATCAGTAGTGGCGAACCACAGGTAATAACTGCGGAACTAGGGACGTCGCACTGATGGAAACCGTTACCAGTAACCCCGCTCGCGTCTCATTAGGTCTTGTTGGGTGGCATTCCATCTTTTCCGCAAGTCTCTTTTGAGCTTGTCAATATCTTTTGTCTTTTCTAAACAGAAATAGTTCGAAATTTTTTTCACCATCTTCTTTTTGTTTTTGATGTCAGACGAGCTCAGGCGGTCCAGCCACCCAGGCGCAGCGCAGATCACGAATTGTAGATTTTCATTGACACCATCCGTGGATTCTCGACACTTGATGATGAAATCGACGAACTGTTGATAGCCTCCGTATTGGTTCTGGGTTCTGTCGAAATCCAGGAATATCACGCCGTAACCCGAATCCGCCGGAAAAAACTGATGTCCATAGGTTTCTTGACCATCTGGCTGCCTCAGAAACCACTCGTGCATCCGGTTAGAGCTGAGCCTGATGAAATTGTGCCCTATTTCTTCCTCAACCGCTTGATGCAACAGCTCAGAAGAAGGGTCACCACTATCGTGATCGAAAGTAAGCCCTCTGACGGATTTGCCTGTGATACCAGGCCAGACTAATCGATCGACATCTGGGTCGCAATTGTGACTCTCAAAGCGCACGGGCAGTTTGGTGGACAAGAATCCGGGAACTTCGACATCGCCAACGAGAATCGGAATGATCTTGATGTTTTTCGAAATCTCCAGCGTTAGGGACAGATCGATCTCCTTTTTTACCCATTTCGACTTCAGGCTTGCCGGGGTCAGAACGATGCCGATGCATCGGCTCGACTCCATGCCACGGGCAATTGAACGTGCGAATGACTCACTCGGGGCGATAGCGTATCGATCAACCCATACAGAGAGACCGCGATCTTCCAAGGCATGCTTCAGAAACTCAACAAACGGAAAATCGACCCTTGCGTACGACAGAAAAATGTCGTGATTCATTCGTCTTCCAGCGAACTGCGGTTAGACGATTCCCTGGAGTTCCCTAACCAGCCTGCGAAGCTCCTCGAACTCCGCTTCCGGCACCTGAACCCTTTCGAGGCTATCCTCAATCGCCGTTTCGTCGTCTTCCTCAATCAATATGGTGAGCGCTGTCCGAAGGATTGCCATCACCCAAATGGGTGATGGCAGCCTGGACGAGGAGATACATAGTAACCCCCAAGATACGTGGCCAGTAGGTTTTGGAAATGGATCGGGTGTCCGAGAAGAGAGGGAATGGCTGAGGTGCCAGGGCCGACGATTCTGACACCTTTCATGGTGAGTATGCAGTCGCCTGGTGAAAGTGCCGAAGGTGCCGGCGCTGGCCCCCGACATTCGCCGCGATCTTAATCAACGCCGCCGGACAGCCGTCGATCGTCGAAACTGGAGTGACGTCTAGGGAACTGAAGTGCACTACGACGCATTTATCTCTTACAGCCATGCAGGGGACGGCAAGTTGGCCCCTGCAGTCCAGCGATCGTTACATCGTTTCGCCAAACCGCTTTTCAGTCGGCGGGCCCTGAGGGTGTTTCGTGATCAGTCCAGCCTGGCTGTCACGCCAGATTTGTGGCAATCGATAGCCAAGGCGCTTGCTTCGTCAGACTATTTCATTCTGCTTGCCTCGCCCGAGTCAGCTCAGTCGCATTGGGTGCAGCAAGAGATAACACGGTGGCTCGAGGAGAACCCGCCTGACAAGCTTTTTCTCGTACTCACAGATGGCACGATCGCGTGGGATGACCAAGCGGGCGATTTCGACTGGACCAGAACAACGGCCCTGCCGAAGGTACTCGAGCGCGTGTTTTCTCAGGAGCCACTGTATGTCGATCTGACGTGGGCCAGATCCACGGAACATATGTCGTTACGCCATCCAGATTTCAGGTCTGCCATCGCACGGCTTGCCGCCACCCTGCATGATCGGCCATTGGATGAGATATCGGGCGAGGACGTCAGGCAGCATCGCAGGTTTGTCAGATTTGTGACCGCGGGGATTGTCACGCTGGCAGTGGCGGCAGTGGTAGCGATTGTGAGCGCCTATCTTGCCGACAGGAATAGAAGGCAAGCAATACGACAGCGGTATGTTTCGATCTCGCAAGCGCTGGCAGCCTATTCTGAGCGCGAGCTGGAACAATCCCACCAGGATGAGCGCGCTGCGTTGTTAGCTCGGCAGGCCTATCTATTCAACGAGCGCTACCAGGCGAACCGTCTCGAGCAGATCGACAAAGCACTCCGATCTGTGTTGGGGAAACCGTACCCCAGCATTGTTCTTACACGTACGGAGCGCAATCTGAAACTCTCGACCATTGCTTTGAGTCATGACGGCAAGTACCTGGCCGCGGGCGGTGAAGGTCAATTCCTCCATCTTTGGGATCTCAGTCAACGGCCACTACGTCCTGTCGAGTTGAAAACTGGTGAAAACCTGATCTGGACGCTCGCGTTCGCGAACCACAGCCCAATTTTGATAGCCGGTACGCACGATGGGCGTGTCAAGGTCTGGCATCTCGCTGAAACAGGAGAGGTTACCGAAGCGGTTACTATCGAGACGGGATTGGCGCAGCGCATCGATAGCCTATCGATCAGTGCGGATGATCAGTGGCTGGCTGTTGGAGGCGAGGACGGACGGCTGTATCTGTGGTCTCTGACACAACCTGACTACCAAACAGCCCAGATATGTTGTCACGACGGGGCTGTGACGTCTGTTTTGTTCCATCCTACGGAAGCACGGTTGTTGGCCAGCGGCGGTGCCGATAAGAGCGTATACCTGTGGACCATCGTCCAACGCGAAGAAGCGCTGGTTCGCTACCCTAATCATGACAATCGCATTCAATCGCTGGCGTTCAGCCAAGACGGCAGGTGGCTGGCAGCAGGCACCGAGTTCTCGCGTATTGCGGCCAGCTTGAAAGACTCGATCCTGGAGCAAGGCGAGGATTTCACCTTCCAAGAGATCGGGGGAACGATCTGGTTACGGGACATCACTCGTACCGAGGAGCCGCCCCGGATACTGAGGAGTGGCGGTACTACTTCGGTCACAACACTTGCCTTCGGTGAAAATGACTCCCGCCTTGCCGCCAACGGCGCCAACAACGACCTGATCCTGTGGCAGTGGCAAGAAACCGGTTCGCCGGCGACGCGCTTGCCAGGACATCGAGCGCATGTTCGGGAGTTGGCTTACAGTGGCACAGGCACCGTGCTCGGGTCACTGGACGAGACTTCCACTATTCGCCTCTGGGACACACGCCCCCCGATGGCAGCCCCGAGAGTCTTCGAGGATCATGAAGATGCGGTCACGGGAATCGCCTTTGACGCTACCAGTAAACAACTTGCTTCCGTAAGCGGCTGGGGCGCATACCTCTGGGACATCGCAACTCAGAACCTAGCAAAGATCGAAATGGAAGACTCGACCTCTTTTCTCAGCGTGACTTTTCACCCGCGGCACTCATGGTTGATGGTCGGCAGTGGAGGCTCGATGTTGGATGTCGACAATACCGTACGCATCTGGCGACTGCCGGATGTTGCTCAGCCAAATGAAACACTGGAGGGCGCAACCAGCGGGCTGACCTCGATTGCCATAAGTCGGGACGGCGCTCGGTTGGCGGTTGCGGGACGATTTGACAAACAAGTGCTGATCTGGAATCTCGACGCGATTAAGCAGCCGCCACAGATCGCAGCCTTCGATCAGGACGTGACTGCGTTGGCTTTTGCCGATGGAAATGATCTTTTCGTCGCAGTGTCCGACCGGGTACACCGACTGGCGATAAACGGAGGCGATACGGCCGCGCAGCGCGTCATCGAGAATCAAGGCAGCCGTATCAATACTCTGGCCTTCGATCCCAATGAGCAGCGCCTAGCCACAGGCGCCGAGGACGGGTCATTTCGCTTGTGGCAGATCACGGGACCACGAAAAGCGGCAAAACTCCAACGCAGCCTCAAATACCAGGCGCTCTACTCTGTGGCGTTTGGTCCAGAGGGCAAGGAGGTCGCGGCGGCAGGCGAAGGCGGGGAAGTCAGGTTGTGGAATCTGGAACGGGACAATGCCGATGCGCAGGTGTTCGATGGTCCCGGTAGAAATGTATACAGCGTTGCCTTCAGCGCAGACGGGAACTGGTTAGCAGCCGGCGGGAGCGACAACACCGTCAGGCTCTGGCCACGGACAAAATGGCTGGCCGAGCTGTCCTGCCGGAACGTGACGCGCAACCTGTCGCGAAGGGAGTGGGACGAGTATGTCGGCGTAGACATCGCCTATGAGGTGACCTGCGAGGATCTCCCGCCGCCGGTTGGCGAGGAAGCCTATTGATAGTCGTACGTGTGATCGTGTATCTCGGTCAGCCTAAATCGTCTTTGATCCTGATCTTGAAAAACGACGGTCGCCAAGATGTCCCTTTCGATGTTTTCGCCATAAATCAAGCCGGTCGCTGAATCCAACCTTCGTGATCCCTTCTCCACGACTTTCGTGTCCTTGACTACCATCGTAGGCAACTGTGGGATCAGCTCCTCCGCCTCCTCTGGTGGCGCCAACTGCACCATCCAGACCAATGCCTGCTGAATCGCGTCAGTCAGCTGTTGTCCGAGGGATTGATCGTCCGATTCATAGCGATAGCTAACAATGACACAATTTTGCCCGGGGCAGGCTTGGGTGGCGGTGACTCTCAGCGCACCCTCGAGTTGCATGCCGGGACCCGTAGGTGTCGGCATGCGACCTGCGAGGTCATAGTCTGTATCAAGCTTCATCGTCTGCCCCACGTGCATTCCTAGCACGCTGCGCATCTTCCATTGATAAGCCATCTGTTCCTCGATGGACTGCGGCATCATGAGCCGCATGAGTTCCATAAACTCAGGCGGCAACATCTCGAGCACCTTGTTCAGTGACTCCTCGACATCGCCTACCCGAATGAGTTGCCCATCTTCATCCAGGTAATAGGTGATGATCATATTCCGCGTAATATCGGCTATCGCCGATGCTACATCGTCGGAAAACTTCTTATCGGGCACCATGGGGCTCGTGACAACGGCGTAGCCTTCTGCGGTCTTTTGCACCCTGTATCTCAACTGCCCCTGGTCGATTTGTGGTGAGGGCATCGCCTCATCGCCCCCGGTGATACTCATCTTCTTCGTGATGCGCTGAGTCTCAAAGAACGTGGTGCCATCGGGGGGATCGAACCGAAAGGTCACACTCTGTTCTGAGAATGCTAGGCCGCTTGTGGACAACAGCATCAGTAAACACACCGCCCAAATCGAACGCACTGTGCTGACCGCGTCTTTCCACTGATAGATGTCTATGTTTGTTGCCTCCTTCGATGATCGGCGCCGCCCTGGGTCACGGGGATTCACGCTTCTCATCTCACCAACTCTCCATGCCACGACCTGGGGATTCCAGGAAATCGTCGAATTTGCACCCCAGCTGGATCGGCGCGGAAGAGGCGAGCTGTTCAGGACAGGCTGGTCCACTGGATCTTCCTCCGCTTTTTTCTTTCTGTGATCCTTCGCCATAGGAAATGCCTCCCGCCTGGACCAATCTTGGGCCCAAGATGATCAGCACATTGGACCACCTGATTGTGGAAGTCAGAACATTCGTGATCCTGAAAATGGCCGTTTTGTCGCGACAACGCGATTTCCCCTCTTTTTGCCGTGACTTGTTCCCGAATCTCGAGCGAAGCGTGGTCACGATACTCCGCATATAGCGTGTCGACGGCCGAAGCATCACCCGTTTGGGTGATGTGGAAAAAGGTTCCGCCATTCTGCGCCGAGCAAAGCTCGGGGAAAGGGGAAGAGATGACATGCATGGAAGGTGGCACCCATGATCTCCATCCATGCGGGTTTCCCACAGACTCACAGGCTCTACGATGGAGAATTCACACTTGACTTCTTATAGAGGCACCCATGCCCATGAAAAGGAGGGCGCCCTCGCGGGCGCCCTGTGGGTTGAATCCTGTTGATCTCAAGAGGTCTACTCGGACTCCGACGAGATGACGATGCCCGGCACAATTTCCTCCTCCTCGGGTGCCAGCACGAAGGCGGCGTGGTCGAAGGCGTCGTACGCGTGGAGGCGGCTCCACCCGTTGGTGGCGAGGGCCCACACGTGAAGCG
>Ga0316197_10000505_pt1 | contig 27084 bp, 23 predicted proteins | sample OudBiesiAoxic_MG_FD_204939 | JGI IMG/M metagenome (GOLD analysis project Ga0316197, IMG submission 204939) | Coastal sediment microbial communities from Oude Bieten Haven, Netherlands - site A oxic | ecosystem: Environmental > Aquatic > Marine > Coastal > Sediment | place: Netherlands... | reverse complement strand
CTAGAGTTTTGAGAAGTTCAGGATCGATAATTACCATCTTAGGTTGATAAAAACTACCCACTAAATTTTTTCCTCTACTTGTATCTACAGCAACCTTTCCTCCTACACTACTATCTACTTGTGCCAATAATGTGGTCGGTATCTGGATGAAATCCAACCCTCTATATATTGTAGAAGCTGCAAATCCTGCTAAATCTCCTACAACACCACCACCAAAAGCTACAAGTAAATCTCCTCTTTTGATTCCTGCATCGATTATTTTTTCATACACCTCAGTCAATGTATCAAAGTTTTTACTTTTTTCCCCTGCATCAAAGACTACCTTTGATGCTGTATAACCTGAGTTTTCCAAATTTTTTAACAACTTATCTCCATAGAGTTTATCTACATTTGTATCAGTCACTACAACTATTTTTTTCTTTTTATAGATCTTTGATATATATTTTCCTACCTCTTCAAATATTCCTCTTTCTATAAAAATATCATATGATTTTTCATCTAAATTTATATTTAATTTTTCCATTTAAGATATCTCCTTTCTCCTTACGGTAGATTTTCGAAACTCTTTTTTAAGGGATTCACTATCTCCTGTTTTTAAAGAATTCTTTATTATATCTAAACTCTCCTCAAATTTTTCTATCTTTTTTATGAGGTTTTCTTTATTCCCCATAAACAACTTATCCCATAATTCTTCATTTATCATGGCTATACGAGTTAGATCTCGATATGAATCTCCTATAAATACATTTGTATCAAAGTTCTTCTCATCTGAATTAACTAAAGCAACTGCTATGGCATGAGTCAATTGACTTGTAAAAGATATTATTTCATCATGTTTTTTTGGCGTTATCCGAGAAATTCTCTTAAATCCCATCTTATATGCCAAGGTTTCTATGAAGTCTAAATTTCCCTTATTATTTAGAGGATGGGGAGTTATTATAAAGTTAGCTCCGTTAAATATCTCTTTACTAGAATTCCATACTCCTTGCACTTCCTTTCCTGCCATGGGATGAGCTCCTACAAAATCTATATCTGATGGAAGTTTTTTCATTACTCTATCTATCAAGTCACCTTTTACTCCTACTGCATCTGTTATAACAGCATTAGATTTAAAGTTATTACTATTTTTTTCTATAAATTCTTCTACTAGGTTAGGATAAAGACAAATTACGACTAAGTCACTTTCAGATAATGGAATTTTAGAATCTATAAATCCTTTATCTATTATACCTTCAGATTCTGCATAGGAGAGAGCTTTTTCATCTAGATCTATCCCGTAAATGGTGTCAAATTCATCTCTCAATGTTTTAGCATAACACCCACCTATAAGTCCTAATCCTACTATACTTAATGTTTTTCTTTTCTGCATATCATCCCCCTTTTTTATTTTCTTATTCTATTCATGAAACGAGAGGGGACAAAAGGGAAAATTCAATTACATCTTTTTCCCAACTACCTCTAATATCTTACTTACATCCTTTACTAAATCTTCAAATTGCTCTGGTCTAAGTGACTGTGCTCCATCACATAGGGCATTTTCAGGATCATTATGTACTTCTATCATCAATCCATCTGCTCCTACTGCTGCTGCTGCCATAGCTAGTTTCTTTACCATCCATCTTTTTCCTGTAGCATGACTTGGGTCTACAATTACTGGTAAATGACTTAATTTTTTTACTGCTAATACTGCACTTAGATCCAATGTATTTCTTGTATATTTTTCATATGTTCTAATTCCTCTTTCACATAGGATTACCTTTTCATTTCCTCCTGCCATAATATATTCAGCAGACATCAACCATTCTTCGATAGTAGCTGATAATCCTCTTTTTAATAAAATTGGCTTATCTATCTTTCCAAGTGCTTTTAATAGGTCAAAGTTTTGCATATTTCTAGCTCCTACTTGGATTATATCTACCTCTTTTTCAAATCTTTCCACTAGATCTACCGACATAATTTCAGTTACTATTGGCATTCCAGTTTCTTCTCTCGCTTCTTTCAATAACTCTAATCCCTCTAATTCCATTCCTTGGAAAGCGTATGGAGAAGTTCTTGGTTTGTATGCTCCACCACGTAAAATTTGAGCTCCTGATTTTTTTACTGATCTTGCTACTTCTAAAATTTGATCCCTTGATTCTACTGAACAAGGCCCAGACATAATTGTAAAGTTTCCTCTCCCAATCTTTATTCCATTAACATCTATTATTGTACATTCCTCTTGCATCTTTCTGTTAGCTTTCTTAAATGGCTCTTGTATTCTAGTCACCTTTTCTACTCCTTCTAATGCTTCCATATCTCTTAGACTTAATTTTGATGTATCTCCTATTATTCCTAGAATTCCATATTCCTTTCCTGATATCCCCTTTATCTCCATTCCAAGGTTTTCAAATACTTTTACAATGTTGTTCACTTGATCATCTGTGGCACCTTTTTTTAGTTTAATTATCATCATTTTCCTCCAATGTATCTAAATTTTTAGATTATCTTATAAAATAAAAAAACCTGTTCTATATAGAACAGGTTTACAATTTTTTCTAATAAAAAGACCTATATTTAAAATATAGGTCTACAATTAAAAAATTTATTTTTACAAATTGTCTTAAGTTTAATAAACCTGTTGGTTATGAAATTTGGTTGCTTTTCAATTCATACCAATATCTAAAGCCCTTCATTACCATCTGATTTACCTCCCTAAAATTTATTTGATATAATAATACTCCTATTGTATCTCTTTGTCAAACATTTTTTATTTATTTTTATTACTCTTTTAAATTTGGTTGCTTTTCTTTCTTCAATTTCCTTTTAGTTCTCTAACTTTTTTTTCTATAATTTCTATATCACCATTAGTCTCATAGACTAATTTTACAATTGCTGATCCCACTATGGCTCCATCTGCTATATTGTGTATTTTTTCTACATGTTCTCTCTTAGATATTCCAAATCCTACTGCTAAAGGTAACCTTGTCACCCCCTTTACTTCTTCTAAAAAACTTTTTAAATCTACATCAAAATTATCTCTAACACCAGTTACACCAAAAGATGATATGCAATATACAAATCCACTACCTCCATTATTAATTATATCTCCTAATCGCTCTTTAGAATTAGGTGCAACCAATGGTATTAAATCTACACCACTGCCTTCGATTATTTCTCTGATTTCATCCCTTTCCTCCAGTGGAAGATCAGGTATTATAAGTCCATCTACACCAGTATCCAGACATTTCTTTATAAATTTTTCTATACCCTGGCTCAAGATAGTATTGAAATAGATTAAAAATACCAAAGGTATCTCTGTTTTTTCTCTAGTTTTTTTAACAACTTCAAATATCTTAAACAAAGTAGTTCCATTATCTAATGCTCTCTTCCCCGCTTCTTGAATAACAGGACCATCAGCTATAGGGTCTGAATATGGTACTCCTAATTCTATTATATCTGACCCTCCCCTTTCCATAGCATAGATAAGCTGTTCTGTTTGGTCTAAGCTAGGGTCTCCAGCTGTTATATATGAAATTAATGCTTTTTTATCTCCTAATTCTTTAAATTTTTTCTCTATCCTACTCATAGTTTTATTCCCCTCCTAAATATTCAGCTACTGTATGGATATCTTTATCCCCACGTCCCGATATATTTATTACTAATATTTGATTTTTTTCCATCTTAGGAGCTAATTTAGCTGCATAAGCTATAGCATGAGAACTTTCAAGAGCTGGCATTATTCCCTCCTGCCTAGTCAACAATTTAAATCCTTCCAAGGCTTCTTTATCTGTTACTGATTCATATCTCACCCTTTTTATATCGTGTAAATGAGCGTGTTCTGGTCCCACCCCTGGATAATCTAATCCAGCTGATATAGAATGTGCTGGTGTTATATTCCCCTCATTATCACAGAGCATATAAGTTTTCATACCGTGTATCACTCCTACACTCCCACAAAATGCCGCTGCATGCTGTCCTGTTCCTATACCATATCCAGCTGCTTCTACTCCATAGAGTGCCACTTTTTCATCCTTTATAAAATCATAAAACATCCCCATGGCATTAGATCCTCCCCCTACACATGCAATTATTACATCTGGTAACCGTCCTTCTGCTTTTATTATTTGTGATTTAGTCTCCTCTCCTATTACCTTTTGAAAATCCCTTACCATAGTAGGATATGGATGGGGTCCAACTACCGATCCAATAACATAAAATGTATCCTCTACCCTCTGTACCCATTTTCTTATAGCTTCATTAGTGGCATCTTTTAGTGTTCCTGTTCCAGATGATACACCAGTTACCTTAGCTCCCAACAGTTCCATCTTAAAAACATTTATTTTCTGTCTTTCCATATCCTCTACACCCATAAAAACTTCACATTCCATCCCAAACAATGCTGCTCCTGTTGCTGTTGCTACCCCATGCTGTCCGGCTCCTGTTTCAGCAATTACTTTCTTTTTTCCCATTCTTTTAGCTAACAAAATTTGACCTAATACGTTATTTATCTTATGAGCACCAGTATGATTTAGATCCTCTCTTTTTAGATATATCTTTGCACCTCCTAATTTCTCACTCATTTTTTTAGCATAAAATAATGGTGTTTCACGACCTACGTATTCCTTTAGATAATATCTGTATTCTTTCATAAATTCCGTGTCATTTTTTGCTTCTTTATAGGCTTTTTCTAAATTTTTCAATGGATTCATCAATGTTTCTGCTACATATTGTCCACCAAATTCCCCAAATTTTCTATCCATTTTCTCCACCTCGTTTTATTTTTTTTATGATTTTTTTTATTTTTTCTTCATCTTTAAATCCATCTATTTCTACACCTGAACTAAGATCTATAATATAAGGATTCACCTTTTCTATGGCTTCTAATATATTTTTAGAAGTTATACCTCCAGCTAGAGCTATCTTATATTTTTTATTCATTCCTTCGATTAAATCCCAATTAAAAATCTTTCCACTCCCACCTCTAATTCCTTTATTATATGCATCTAAAAGACAAAAGTCTGTATGCTCTTTGTATTCTATAAGCCTTTTTTCTATCTCACTATCCTTTACTGGAAATGCCTTCCAGATTTCATACTTGTCCCTTAGTTGGTTGCAATATTCTATTGTTTCCTCACCATGAAATTGTAATATATCCAATCCACAATGTTTTGCTATTTTTTCTACCTCCTCAATCCTTTCATCTACAAACACTCCTACAGTTTTGATCCTTCTATCCAATCTATTGATCAATTCTTTAACCTTTTCTTTAGTTACTTTTCTCTTACTCTCAGCAAAAACAAATCCCACATAATCAGGTAAATTTTTATTCACCATCTCTATATCTTCCACTCTTCGTAATCCACATATTTTTATTTTTGTCATATTTTTTCCCTTGCTGCATCTTTAAATTTTCTTGCTAATTTCCCTATATCATCACACCTCATAAAGACTTCTCCAATCAATACTCCATCTATCCCAGCTGTAGTTAGTTTTTTTATATTTTGTTCATCTTTTATCCCACTCTCAGATACTATAACCCTATCTTTGGGAATTAATTTTGCCAGCTCTATCGTTGTATTTAAATCCACTTCAAATGTTTTTAAATTCCTATTATTTATCCCTATTATCTCAGCACCTGCCCTTAGGGCTGTCTCAATTTCCTCTTTTGTATGTGCCTCTACCAAGGAATCCATCCCAAGACTTTCAGCTATTTTTATAAACTTTTTCAATTTCTTTTCATCTAATATTGCCACTATCAAAAGTATTGCTGAAGCTCCTAATATTTTTGCCTCATATATCTGAACTTCATCTATTATAAAGTCTTTCCTCAGGACAGGTATTCTTATTTCATTTGCTATTTTTTTTAGATATTCTGGACTCCCTAAGAAAAAGTTTTCCTCTGTCAATACAGATACTGCATCTACACACCTTTCATATTCTATAGCTAATTCCAAGGGATCAAAGTTTTCTTTTATTAACCCCTTGGATGGAGATGCTTTTTTTACTTCCCCAATTATAGATAACCCTTCTTTTTGAAGTGCTTCTATAAAACTAGGTTTAGACTCTCCTTTTCCAGCTTTTTCCTTTAGTAGTTTTATATCTAAATTTAATTCTTTTAGCCTCATCTTCTTTTTTTCCACTATCTTATCTAAGATCATATTCCCCCTCCCTTTTTATCGATTCATCTATTTGTCATATCTACCAGTTCCTCTAATTTAATAAGAGCCTTTCCACTCTCTATTATCTCTCTAGCCATCTGTACTCCATCTTTAATTGAGGATGCTTTTTTCCCTACATATAGAGCTGCCCCACTATTAAGAACTAATATATCTTTTTTGGCTCCTACAATTCTTCCATCAAAGATTTTTTTTATTATCTCTGCATTTTCTTTAGGAGTTCCCCCTTTTAATTCCTCTTTAGAACTCATTTTTATTCCAAAATCATCTGGTTTTATATAATAGGTGTTAATTTTCCCATCTTTTAATTCACTTACTTTTGTTTTATCAGCTACTGTTATCTCATCCATTCCGTCCATCCCATGAACTACCAATACATGTTCAGTCCCTAATTCTTTTATAGCCACTGCCATAAGTTCAGTTAAATTCTCATGAAATACCCCTAATACCTGTCCATTAGCTTTGGCAGGATTTGTAAGAGGCCCTAACATATTAAATATAGTTCTAAACCCTAATTCTTTTCTAACTCCTGCTGCATACTTCATAGAACTATGAAAAGTAGGAGCGTATAAAAATCCTAAACCTATCTTTTCTACACATTCTTTTACCCTTTGTGAACTTATGTCTATGTTTATCCCTAAAGTTTCTAATACATCTGCACTTCCACACTTACTAGATACTGACCTGTTTCCGTGTTTTACTACTGTCACTCCTCCTGCTGCTAATACAAAGGCTGATGCTGTGGAAATATTATATGTATTTACACCATCTCCTCCTGTTCCACAGGTATCTACAGTATATCTATCTACTAAATCTATCTGTACTGCTTTATCCCTCATAACTTTAGCTCCACTACTTATTTCTTCTGAAGTTTCTCCTTTTATTCTTAGTGCTGTTAAAAAACTTGCTATATGAACCTCACTTACACGGCCTTCCATTATTCCTGTCATTGCGTGGGTCATTTGAGATTCTGTAAGATTTCCACCATTAACTAACCTCTCAATAATTTGAATCATATATTTCCTCCTACAACAAAATTTTCTATCATCTTCATCCCTTCAGGTGTATAAATAGATTCCGGATGAAACTGTACTCCTACAAGTTTATATTTTTTATGTCTGATAGCCATTATTTCTCCATCATCAGTTCTTGCTATTATTTCCAATTCTTTGTTTAATATTTCCTCTAAAATAGCCAACGAATGATACCTTGCTACCTGTGTATTTTGGGTTATTCCACTAAATATTCCATTTTCAGAATGAATTATTTTAGAAGCTTTCCCATGAAATATTTCCTTGGCATAAGATACTGTTCCACCAAATGCTTCTCCTATGGCTTGATGCCCTAGACATATCCCCAAGATAGGATATTTTCTATACAACTTTTTTATAAGCTCTATGCATATCCCTGCTTCTTTAGGAGTCTTAGGCCCTGGAGATATAACTATCTTATCTGGGTTGAGTTTATCTATCTCCTCTACGCTTACCTCGTCATTTCTAAAAACTCTTATATCTTTTTCAAATCTTCCTAAATATTGATATAAATTATATGTAAATGAATCGTAATTATCTATTAAAATTATCATGACTTCCTCCTGTTATCTAGTAAGTGCTGTGACCAAAGCCCTTATCTTGTTTTTACACTCCTCATACTCATTTTCTGGAATAGAATCTCCTGTTATCCCTGCTCCTGCCTGTAAATATACTTTTTCATCTTTTATAACCATAGTTCTAATGGCTATACAGGTATCCATATTCCCTTTATAGGAAAAATATCCCACTGCTCCTCCATATATTCCCCTTCTACTTTTTTCTAATTCCTCTATTATTTCCAATGCTCTAACCTTTGGAGCTCCTGACAATGTCCCTGCCGGTAGAATAGAAGAGAGTACAGAAAAATTGGTTTCCTCTTCTTTTTTCTCCCCTTCAACTAAAGAAACTAGATGCATCACATGGGAATAATTTTGTACTTTCATAAATTGACTTACTTCTACACTATCTATCTTAGAAACTTTTCCTACATCATTTCGAGCAAGATCCACTAACATTACATGTTCTGCTATTTCCTTTTCATCATTTATTAAGTCTGTCGCCAAAATTTTATCTTCTTCTAGATTTGTTCCTCTTCTCCTTGTCCCTGCTATTGGACAGGTATATATTTTGTTTTTCTTCACTTCTACTAACATCTCAGGAGAACTCCCGGCTACTTGATAATCTCCAAAGTTTATATAAAATAAATATGGCGATGGATTTGTAATCCTCAATTTTCTATATATATCAAATGGTTTTTCCTTAGTTTCCATCTCCCACCTCTGAGATAGTACCACTTGAAATATATCCCCTTCATATATATATCTTTGTGCTTTCTCTACATTTTTCATAAACTCTTCTTTTGTTATATTGCCTTTTATTTCTCCTTCTATTCCCATTTCTTTTTTAGAATCCATTTTCATATCTATATTATTTTCTAATCTTTTTTCCATCTCCATAAATTTAATATCTGCTTTTAATTCCCCTTCTCTATCCAATGTTTCTATTACTGTAAATATAATATTTTGGTGAAAATGATCAAATACAATCCCCTCTTTAAAAAACATTAGATCTGAATCTGGGGTTCCTATATTGTCTGGATTCTCATCCAATAGTTCTTCATATTCCCTTACCATGTCATAACCTATAGTCCCATAGGCTCCTCCGATATATACACATTCTTCATTCTCTAAAGAATATTCTTTTATATACTCCTCCACAATTTCCATAAATTTTTTCCCATCTTTTTTAATTTTGTCACCATCTAACTCATACTCATCTCCAAAACTTTTTAATCTTCTAAATGGATTTTTAGCTATAAACGAATATTTGCCTTTTTCATTGTCTCTGCTTTCTAGGAGTAAGCCCACTCTATCTCCTACATATTTTTTAAATATAGTAACCGGTGTTTCAGTGTCTCCTGTTATTCTCTTTATATAAACTTTCATCTGCCTTTTCTTTTCCATCTTACTCCTCCTTTTTTTAACCGATTCATCTATAAATTTATAAAAAAAAAGCCCACTCATTCTGAATAGGCTTTTCCTTAGAAAAATATAACAAAAAAACCTGCTCATAGTGAACAGGCCGTTAATTTTAAAAAAATAAATTTTGGATATAAAAATTAATAGATCGATTTATTACCTAAACCTGGTCCACATGTCAAAGCTATTTTATTTGTTGAGTTATCGCTTTTCCACCACCAAGTAAATCTCATCATCTTTATCTCCTCTTAAAATTTTATTACAATTACTATATAATTTAAATTTTATTTTGTCAAACTTTTTTATTTTTTTTTATCACCTTTCTAAGTTTTGTTTCATTTAATTCTTCAATTTCCTTTTAGTTCTCTGACTTTTTTCTGTAACTTGGTAAATGAATTGCAGTAATTGAAAGTCCTATAAAAGACGAAAATACAGATAGTTAAATTCTGTATTTAGTAATCATTTGATAAAAATATCTATTATGATATGATATACTAAGTGAAGTTTTTTTATTGAAAGCGTAAGAGATTTTCTAATCGTGAAAAAATTATATTTGATTTCATAAATTAATAACTAATAAAAAAAGGTGGTATCAAAATGAACATTAAAATAACCAAAGATAATTATATCCACAAAATGGATAAAAAAAATAAACCAGTTTTAGAAGCATCTGTAAATAATATTTTTGAATTTGAAACTTCAGATTGTTTTCATGATCAAATTAAAGTAGATAATTATACTTTAGAAAAGTTAGATTCTTCTACTACCAACCCTACTACAGGACCTATTTATATAAAAGAAGCCAAAGTAGGAGATATTTTAGCAGTTAAGATAGAAAAAATAGAAATTGACCAATACGGGGTATTAGTTTCTTCTAATTTATTCGGAACATTAAAAGAGAAGCTCAGCAAAAGTGAAGCTAAATTAATCAAATTTGAAGATGGTAAAGCAAAAATTAGTGAAAATATCTACATCAACTTAAATCCTATGATTGGAGTTATCGGTGTAGCTCCTACTAATGAAGGAATTTCTTGTGATACTCCTGATTATCATGGTGGAAATATGGATACTAAAGAGATTAAAAGTGGATCAACAGTTTATTTTAGAGTAAATGTTGACGGTGCATTATTTGGATTAGGTGACCTTCACGCTGCTATGGGTGATGGTGAAGTCTCAGGAACTGGTATCGAAGTTGCAGGAAATGTAACATTATCTTTTAAACTAATTAAAGGGCAAAAATTCCCAACTCCTGCAGTAAAAGTAGAAGATAATCTTATATTTTTATACTCAGATAAAAGTTTGGATGTTGCGGCTGATAAAGCTACTGAGCAGTGTTATAATTTCTTAACACAAAATTTAAATTTAGATAAAAATCTTGCTATTAGATATATGTCTGTTTCAGGAAATTTAGGTATTTCTCAAATTGTTGATCCTAAAAAAACTGTTAAATTCACTTTAGATTTAAAGCCTTTAAGAAATTTAGATTCCATAGTTTTTAAAGAATTTAATTTATAAGGAGTTATCTAGATATTTAATTTTTTAAAGTAAAAGAGGACAACTCAAGTAGATAATCTACTTATGAGTCGCCCTCTTTTTATTTGGTCTTTCTTACATTGTATATCTAAACCCTACATAGTATTGTCTTTCTGCTGCTGGATAATAGTATCTTCCAGACCATGTACTTTCTCCTACATATTCATAATACTCTTCGTCGGTTAAATTCTTGATTCCTCCGTAAACATCAAATGAATCGTTTATCTTATACGATAGATTTAAGTCTAATGTCATATATGAATCTACCTTATCTTCTTTATTAGCCTGATCACCAAATGCATAAGATCTCCCTACATAGTTTAACATTAGATTAGACTTTAACTTCTCTGTAAAATCATATTTAGCTCCTAGAGAGAACTTATTTTCAGGTACTCCTGGTGTTTCCATTCCTTTATTTTTTCCACCATCAATCTCTGACTGTAGGTATGAATAAGACCCTGTTAAAGTTAATTTTTTCATAATTTTTCTTTCTGCTAATAACTCAAATCCTACCTTCTTATTATCCTCATCATAGTTAGTATTAGTTCTTGTATCACCATTGTAGTATATCTCATCTTTTACTATCTTATGGAATACAGATGCACTTACAAAGGTATCTGCAACATAATCTTTAATTCCGATCTCTATATTTTCTCCTGTCTGAGGTTTTAAATCACTGTTAAACTGAATTCCACTATAGGTCTGTAAAAGTTCATCTGTTGTAGGAGTTCTAAAATCAGTTCCATAACTGATAAAAGTTGAACCGGTATCTGAATATTTATAGTTTAATGCCAAGTCATATACAGTATTATTGTACGCCTTGTCTTCATTACTTAATGAATATTTAAATTTTGTATGCTGCTGTCTGATCCCCCCTGTAAAGTCTAACTTACCTGTAAGACTATAGGTATCCGATATAAATCCACCTATACTTTGCTTCTTAGCCCAAGTATCAGTATTTCTTGAATTCTCAACCTTTCCTTCTAAAAGGTCAAACCCTGCTATAATTTTATTTCTGTCTGTACTATATTTTATTTTAAAATCATTAGATAAATTTTTTGTATCCTTTTCAGTCTCTGATCCCCACATATAAGAATTATAATTATTTTTATAATAATTTACATTATTTATTATCTCCAAATTATCCTTCTTATAGTTATAGCCTAGGTTAAATCTATGAGATTCATTTTTCCCCCAGTCATCTGGTGAACTAGCCTGTGTCCTATCATCATCTATTTGATCTTTTGATAACGATCCAGGAAATCCCATATTATCTTTATGATAATCATATTTTAATGTTAATGCATTGGCATCATTTATTTGATATTTTGTTCCAACCATTACATCATCAGATTTTAAGAATGAATTCTCTCTGTACCCATCGGTATTTTTTCTGGCAGCATTTCCAAAAATTTTAAACTTTCCAGCTGTAGTACCGAATCCAACATTTGAATTTAACTGATTATATGATCCTGCCTCAGTTTGTAGAGTTAAATTGTTTTTTCCCTTACCGTTTTTAGTGGTGATATTTACAGCTCCTCCTACAGTATTATCTCCATAGACTACCGAAGCTCCACTTGGAATTATTTCTATCTTTTCTACTGTCTCTATAGGTATACTATATAAATTAAAGCTCGACATATCGATAGGATTCATCTTTACTCCATCTACAATGATAGCTGTATTCCTATTATAATTTGCTCCTTGCCCACGAATATCAATAACTCCAGTATTACTCATTCCCTCACTTATTTTTACCCCTGGTACTGATCTTACAGCTTCTACCACATTTTTAGCTCCGTTTTCTTTTATATCTTCTGCGGTAACTATGGTAATATTTTTAGGAGTATTTCTTATTGTGTTTTCAAACCCATCTCCAGATATTGTTGTTTCCTCTAGTCTTATTATTCCACTTTCTTCAAAAAATTGATCCTCTTCTATTTTGTTTCCATTTACGTCATTGGCATAAACTGTACATGCCAAAATTAGGGCTAAAACCCCTACTTTTTTTATCATCTCTTTCTCCCCTTTTCCAGATTAGGTGTCCTGACTTAGTTTCTTCCTACTTCCATCCCTTCCCAGAAAATTTATTTCCAGTGGTTAATGATGGTTTCGTCCACTTTTACAGTAGTGAAGGCTGTACTAGATTTGCACTAGTTTCCCGGTTTTAATTCTCTTCACCCTCAGTTTACAAATTTTTTTAGAAAAAGTCAATAAACTTAATTAATCTTTTTAATATTCTGTAACGTTTAGATGTTTTATCACGCTAATAAAAAATATAATTTAATTTCCCCCATAAGATATTTTTTCAAAATTTAAGCAATATCCTTTTCCCTATAACCTAAAATAATTTCTAGACATTTTTATGAATCTATCTTAATATTAGTGGTATAGAATAAAAAAGCAACGTGACGTTGCATAAAAAGGAGGCTCTTCCGTGAAATTGAAAACTTTTTTTATCTTCCTATTTTTAGGAATTTTAGCTATGACCTTTGCCTTATCAAGCGGTGTCATAAAGATAAATCCCTTAGTTACACTAAAAATTCTTATTAATTCCATTTTAAACCATAATTTATTTGATATAACTTGGAATCAAAATTTAGAAATAATCTTATTAAAACTCAGATTGCCTCGTATTTTTTTAGCTTTCTTAGTTGGTGGAGGATTATCTTTAGTTGGAGTCCTTATGCAAGCTCTTACCAAAAATTCCCTTGCTGACCCATATATCTTAGGAGTTTCTAGTGGGGCTTCTACAGGTGCAGTTTTATCCCTTATTATAGGAGTTAATATTGGTGGTTTAGGTACTCCGTTTATGGCATTTTTAGGTGCTATAACAGCTGCGATCTTAGTTTTTAAAATTTCTAATACTGGTGGTAATTATAGTTCTACCAAGTTAGTTCTTACAGGAATTGCTATCTCCTCCATGTTTTCATCCATCACTACTTTCATAACTTTCTCTGCTCAAAATGGAGATCTATACACAGCGTTATTTTGGATTGTAGGTAGTTTAAGTGGAGCCAAATGGTCATCTATCTACCTTTTGACCGTTTTACTCCTCATTGTATTTGGAATAACTATGTTTTTTAATCGTGAATTAGACATCTTACTTTTAGGAGAGGAAAGTTCCAAAATTTTAGGAGTTAACACCAATAAAGTGAGGATTATAATTATTCTTGCATCTACACTACTCACAGGGATTTTGGTTTCTATAAGTGGTGTAATAGGGTTTATTGGTCTTATCATTCCCCATATTTCAAGAAAATTAACAAGTTCTAAGCATAAGGTTCTTATACCAGTATCTATATTTCTAGGGGGATTTTTCCTTACTCTTGCCGATACTTTTTCTAGAGTAGTCATGGCTCCCAATGAACTCCCTGTAGGGATAGTCACATCTTTTTTAGGAGCACCATTCTTTTTATGGATAATGAAAAAAAGTATCTATAATTTTAATAAATAGCAACATGACGTTGCATCCAGATAAGAAAAAAAATTAGAATAAAAGGAGTGAAAATAAATTTGAAATTAAAAATTGAAAACTTAAGTTTTGAGATAGACAGTACAAAAATATTAAAAGATATAAATTTTAATATAAAAAAAGGAGAATTTGTTGGGGTTATAGGTCCTAATGGATGCGGAAAATCTACCCTATTAAAAAATATATACAATATATTAACTCCTACAAAGGGTAGTATATTCATCGACAATACTTCTATTGATAATTTTTCTGCCAAAGAATTAGCCAAAAAAATTTCTACCCTTACACAACATTCAGGAGGAGATTTTGATTTTTCCATTATCGATATTATCCTTATGGGAAGATATGCCCACTCCTCCATGTTTTCATCTACATCAAAAAAAGATCTAAAAATAGCCAAAGATGCTTTAGATAAAGTCGGATTATCTCACTTCGAAAATAGGAGTTTTCTAAGTCTTTCTGGAGGAGAACAACAAAGAGTTATGATTGCTCGAGCCATTGCAGGGGAAAATGATTTCTTTATTTTAGATGAACCTACAAATCACTTAGATATCAAATACCAACTAGAAATAATGGATATTATGAAATCTTTGGATATAACTATGTTTTCTGCAATCCATGATATGAATATTGCGGCTACATATTGTGATAAATTAATCCTTTTAAATGAGGGAAGTATCGTAGCTATCGGTACTCCTACAGAAATTTTATCCAAAGTAAATTTTAGAGAAGTCTTTGGTGTAGAAGTCTATCTATCTACAAATCCATATACCAATAAACTTTCTATTCACTATATACCAAAATGCTTTTCTACTAAATAAAAAGGGTTGTGAACTCACAACCCTTTTGCCTAACTAATAATTTTATTGCTTGTCTTTTACTATCTCACCTATATATACTTTTTTTCTATTAAATCCTTCTTCATCTAATCCTTCTTCTGTATATCCATCTTTATCATATCCTCGTCGATCATAACCAATATTATTGTAACCTTTTCTGTCATACCCCTGATTATCATATCCATTTTCATCATATCCTCCTATATATATATCAGAATTAGGAGTTATAATTACCGGTCTCTTTCTTTTTTCATAAAACTCATCAAAAGTTCTACCTTGTCTATCATATCCTTCTTTAGTATACCTATTTTTCTTACTATCGTTCCATCCATATTTGTCATAATTCTGACGGTCATATCCATTTTTATCATATCCATATCTATTATATCCATCATCATCATATCCTTCTTCACTATAACCTTTTTTATTATATCCTTTCCTATTGTAACCTAACTCATCATATCCTTTTATATCGTAACCTTCTTTATCATATCCTTCTCGATTATATCCAAAGTTATTATAGCCTTCTTCTGTATAACCATAAATACTGTATCCTTCTTTGTTATAAATTGTTTTTGTAACTTCATTTATCTCCTCTCTAGACCACCCATTTTTATCATATTTAGTCCCTGTTTCCCTATTTATTCCATCTATTTTATATCCTTTTTCATCATATTCAGTCTCTGTCTTTTTATTTATCCCAAAATATGACCATCCATATTCATCATACAGTGTTTTCGTCTTTTCATTTTCATATTCCCTAGACCATCCTTCTTTATTATATTTAGTTCTAGTCTCTTTATTTATTCCTTTTCTACTCCATCCTTCGTCATTCCAACCGTCTTTTTTATATCCTAATTGATCATATCCTTCCCGATTATACCCCTCTTTATCATATCCTTCCTTATCATACCTTTCTGTATCATAGCCATATTTGTCATATCCCTCTCGATTATACCCTTCATTACTATATCCAGTTAAATTATAACCTTGTTTATCTGTATACCCCATAGAATGCCAGTTTCGTTTAGTATCCCCATTAAATCCTTTATTATCATAGTTACTACAACCTAGTGTAAATACTATCAAACTTATCACTACCACTATTTTATATTTCATAATGTCTCACATCCAAAATTTATTTTAAAATCTGATAACTAAATATTATCAATAAAAAAACCGACACTAAAAAACCTATTTTTAGATACCTATCTTGCCATTTTAAATTAATCCCATGGTTCATTTTCATAATTATCTTTGATAGTGATCTACCTCTACGCTTTAAAGCATAATTTTGAGAATAAAAAGTTGTATAATTTAATCTATCTATAATTTTATCAAAAAGGTATAGTGCATATATTACAGATATTACTGACCCTAGAAAAAAACCAAACCCTATATACTCTTTTCCAAATTTTATAAAGATTATAGTCAAAGATATATTTAAAAAACAAAATAAACCAGTAACTTTTAGTGCACTTTTCAATGCATTGAAATAAAAGAAAATAGAAATTAATATTATTATATATATATTTGCTATGGCTCCTAAAGAAACAATTTTAAATATCTCTACTAATTCTGTGGACATTCCATAATAAATAATAAAATACCTCGAAAATAAAATTGCAGTTATAGTAACAAAAATTTGTATTTGTAGTATATAAAATATCTCTTTATACAACTTTCTACGCATTTTTTTTCTTTCTTTTTCTATCTCATCTAAAGTTCCATTTTTTAGAGTAAGTGCATAGTACTTTTGATATATATCAAAAAATCTTGTCTCAATAAATACTACAAAAAATACAATACTAGGTATCGTTAATAAAAACGAATAAAATACAGCATTCTCATAATATAGTGTTATTTTAAATCCATATCCTATATTAACAGCCCATGGTGAAAACCAATTTATAATTATATGAGACCAAGTACCTAAAATATAAAATAACCCTATAAATAATAAACTAGAATAATTTTTTAAATATCCTAAAAACTCATATTCTCCTCCTTTTCCCTCTTTAAATATACTAAAAAAATAATTTGTCAGCATATGTAGTGAAAATAAGATACCTATAAAAAAGGAAACTAACATATTTCCTGCTACCCTATGTTCAGAAAACATAATTGGGTATTTAGTAGTAATGAAAAAAACTATTACAGATAAAACAGTTGAATAAAAATATATCTTTGATATATACACATAATCTTTTAATATACTTATATACGTTGTTATAGTCCATAATAATGATAAAGTTATAAGTATTCCTATTGATAGATATTTGTAATATAATGGTAGTTTTTTCATTCCAAATAATATTACTCCTAAAATTAGCGATAATGTTATTATTATTTTACTGATTCCTATAAATGATGGTCTTACTTTTTTATATTCTTTTTCGTAAAACCTATCAGATATATATCTAGTTATAAAAAATTGAAATGGAAAACTTATTAACTGGGAAAAAATAAAACTATATACCAAGGTAGTTATAAACAATAGTTGTTCCGAAGGATTATTAAAAATTAATTTTGATACTAAAATCAATATATTTATAGATAATATCATTGCTATAAATGGTCCTACTGAGATAAAAGTAGAAAACGTTAGTGCTTTTATATACCCTGAAAAAGAATCATCTTCATCAAATAACTTCCTTAGCTCAAAACCTATTCCAGCCATATCAACTCCACCCTTCCTCATACAGTTTCGTATATATATTTAAAAATTGATCTGCTCGATAATATTTATTTACTATTTCATATCCTCTCTCTCCCAATAATTTTAACCTAGATTCATTTTTATAAAGAGCGACAATCTCTGCTGCCATTATTGCAGAAGAGGTCGGTGGAACTATTACTCCTGCACACCCTATCTCTTTGTGGCTAGTTAACACTCCTCTGCAGTCTCCTACATCTGTCGCTATAACAGGTATCTTAACTGACATAGCTTCTAGCATGGACAGTGGTTGCCCCTCTGATATTGAGGAAAGTAAAAAAATATCTAATTTCCCCAAATAATCCTTCACATCTACTTTCCCAGTAAAAATTATCTGAGAATTTAATTTTAAATCATCTATTAATTCCTTACATTCCTTATAATAATTTGGATCTTCTTCATAGGGACCTATAAGGTATAATTCTATATTTTCTATAGTGTTTGTAACAATTTTAAAAGCTTTTATCATCATCTTTACATCTTTTATGGGAACAATTCTCAAAATTGAGCCTACAATAAACTTTTTAGTTTTTTCTTTTTCTATCTTAGAAAAAAAATCTACATCTACCCCATTTGAAATTATAAAAGTTTTTTCTTTAGGTGCTCCAAATAATATTTGCAGATCGCTATTGTATTTAAAAAGAGATATTATTTTATCGGAATATTTATATGCAATTTTTGATAAAAAATAAAAATAATCTATCCATATTTTTTTAAAGTCATTTCCTACCCAATTAGATTTTATTATATCTTCTTCTCTCTCCCTTGCATACACACCATGCTCTGTTAAGTAATATGGTTTATTGTATTTAATCTTAGCCAATACTCCTAATACTCCTGCATATCCAGTTGAAACTGAATGATATAGATCAGCTTTTGGAATTTCATTCTGTAAAACATTCATTAAAAACATAAAAACTGATTTATAGGACCAGTAGAAGTTATTAAATTCTTTTTCTATATACTCACTTTCATACTTAGAGCATATCTTCTCCCAGAAAAAATCACTTGTTGTAAAATCAAAAACACTACTTTTTTCCTTATCACTAATCAGTTCCAAGGCTTTTTTAGTCTCCTCTGATAACTCCATATTTATAAACCTAGATATTATATTTTCCTCTACATCGTCATATTTCATAAATATTTTTTTATCTACCCTATGTTCATATATATCTGCAAGATATATAGTTTTAACTTCCAATAAATTTGAAGGTCGTTCATACTTTTCTTGGGGATTTTCCTTTTCACTTGGTAAAATAGATAATATCTTAAAATCTTTTTCTGGATGCCCATTTATTAATTGGTGGATCCAACTAGAGACTCCTCCAACTACATAGGGATAACTACCTTCTGCTATTATGCATATCACCTGTCTCTTCATTTTTTTACCCCTCTATTCCACATATTTTAAATATATTTTTCACTTCCTTTGACATCATAACCTTTTCTTCTTTATACTTACTATTCATTGTCTTCAGCCCTATCAAATTTTTACTTTCATAATATAATTTTGTCAAAATCATGTATATTTCAAAATTATATTCTTTTACTTTGGAAAGTTTTTTACATTCTTTCTCAATCTCATCGTATTTTTTTGTAATCAAATACATATCTAATAGCCTTATATAATTTTTTAACCTTTTATCTTCCTTTATTCTTTCTTCTAAAATTTTTATGTACATTTCTCTATGTAAATCTAAAATATCTTCCTCTAATATCTCGACCTTTAATAAACTCCTATAAAATATAATCAAATCATCAAAATCTTTTTCTTTTTTTGAACTTAAATATCTTTTTTTATATTTTCTCAACTGTTTATCAAACCTTTCCGATAACTGATTAAACTCAATTGCTGAATAATGAACTACCTCTATATCTTTATCAGTCAATCCCTTTTTTAGCATCCTCACACGGACCTTAATATCTTCTGGCTTAAATTCCATTATAAAAGTTTTCTTTTCTTTTTTACCTTCGACATTCATAGTATCAATAGCGCTTATTAATTTTAATTCCTTATTAATATTTATTTCTTTTAAAAAAAATTTTTCATCTAAATATTTTTCAAAATCAAAAACTTCATCTACTATCTTAAAATCTTTTTCTTTTGAAAAAACTAGACTGATAAAATATAGCAATATTCCTGCAAAGGGAACTGCAATAGCCATTCTATTATAAATCAATATATCTTTCTTATTGTATTGATGATAAAAAAATAAAACAAAAGATACTAAACTATGTAATATTAAAAAATTAAAAAAACCTAAATCCTCTAAATAAAATGTTATATACGTTATATATGCTTCAAATATTGTCAACACCAATATTATAATTTTATGCATTTTATCACCTACTTTAATATGATTGATATTTTATTTTCATCTGCTTCTAATAAATAAAGAATACTATTTTCATCATAACTGATCAACTGAGCCTTCCCTCCTTTTACTTCTTTTACCTGATTATTTCTTAGCCTGAGATAGTGATATGTTTTCCCTGGAAAATTTTCAAAATAAACATCTATACTTTTTTTATTTTTAAATACATGAACCTTAAGTTTATCTAATTTAAGAGTTTCCCTATAACCGTCATAAGCTGTTTGAGCCCTTAAAAACCCAAATTTATCATTTACATTTTCAAAGTATAAAGAGAATTCTTTTTTTAACTCTTTCCAGCTTTTCCCTTCACCTCTCTTTTCGTCTAAAATATCATCTGGATGTATAAAATGATGAAATATTCCATAGAGAGCTATTCCATTATAAATATTTAGCATCATAACATCGTTATAAAGAAATCCTGAACTAAACCTTGGGAAGTTATATAAACTTGGCTGATCTTTATCCCAACCTATATGGGTGATCAAAACACCTTTTTCTACCCCTGAACTATAAAGACCAGATAAGACCTCTAAAGATGGCAAATTTTCCCTTAATATTTTTTTTCCTGTAAGACTTAACATATTTGATGGTGGCACGTATATTTGAGCCTCTAAACCACTATACATTTCTTTTAGATTCTCTCTTATTCTCACAATACTTTCAGCCATATCTTCCTTTGTTTCCCAGTCTTTATAATCATAATTATGATTTAATTCTTCATTCAACCCCAAAGGCTGATGATTATATCCATGAATACCTATCCCTCCATTTAAAGAAAGTAGCTCCCTTCCAAAATATATCTTATCCTGTATATTAAGTCCATTAAATGCAGTAAACTCTTCTTTTTTATTAATATCTTCATAAGTCCCGATAACGTAGCCTGTATAGATAAGATTCATATCTAGGGCCAACTTCTTCATGTCTGGCCACCATATTTCACGGAAGAAATTTCGGGTACTCATCCTGTAATGAGAATAAATCAATTTGTCTCTTCCACTTGGTAATGGAGCTGGAAAATCATCTATATCCACTACCTTGGTATTTACAATATTTTGTAAAAAAATACTATTTCCATAGGAGATCAATTGAATTAAAATACCATTTATTGCTCTATCTACAAAAAAAGTTGCATTGGAATAAACTACCCTTCCCTTTCCTACTTTTCTCTGAAAAATTATTGGATATCCTTCAAAAGTTTCAGCTATTATCTCAACATCTTCATTTAATCTGATATCTAAAAGAGAGTTTGTTATACTTTCTGCTGCTTCTCCTATTATTTTTGTCTCATATATTCCTGGAAAAATGTTTTTTTCGAATTTAAGACCACTTCCCACAATAAATTCTTTTAATTTTTCAATTCCTGCAATTTCATTGAAAGGGTTAAAATAAGAGTTCATCAAAATAATTAAATTCCCTCCATTAGCTACATGATCTTTTATTTCTTCATATATATCTTTTTTTAAATATTTATAGTTATCTGTAGATATAATTATAGTCTCATACCCATAGACCTCTCCTTTTTTTAACTTGTTTAGATAATTAGTGTCATAAGATATTTTTGCATATTTAAAAACTTCTTTTATATTTAGAAACATCTCCCGTTGAGAGTCCGACTCTATATTAGATATTAAAACTAGATGTTTTAATTCACCACTAGGAATGTCTTTTGAATCAGAATATACTACCTTTTCATCTCTATCCCCTTGCTTTATATCGACTATCTCATTTAGTTGATTTACCCTAAAAAATTGTAAACTCAATCCTAAAACCAGCATCAGTCCTACTAAATATTTAATCTTCATGATACTCCTCCAAAACACCTAAATTTTGCTCCAACATTTTAGATTTTAACAATTCTACATTTTTTAATGGAGTTGCAGGAAATATAATATATAAGAGTTTTTTATCTTCCGAATACCCTGCTTTATCTTCAACTCTTATCTTTAATTCTATCTTCTTTAAATCTTCTACTAGTACTTTAAATTTAATAAGTATGTAGGATAGTTCAAACATCTCACCTCTTTTTTTCTCCTCTTTAACTCTTTTCTTAAAAAAATCCTCCCTCATAATCAAAGTCTTTTCATAATATATTTCATTCTTCATTTTTTCACTATAAGATATTGCATTAGAAATAGATTGACCAGTCCAAGACACTAATATTTCAAAAAGTTTCTCTGTGTATGTAGTATAGGTTTCATAGGATAATCTTTCAATATTTAATATACCTATAACCTCCCCATTATTTAAAATAGGTGCACAAAATACAGGAACGTCCAGCTCTTCTCCATCTCTTTTCTCATATTTTTTATTCTTTATTACCCTTTCAAATTTTGGATATTTAGATATCTCTATGGAATTAGGTAATTTTCTATTTTCACCTACGGCCACTTTCAATCTCATATATTTTTTTGAACTGTCAACATCATATAGTGACAAAACTTCTGCATTTATATATGTTTTAAAAACTCCTATTAAGTTTGTAAGAACCTCTTCTATATCTAAAATATCTAGAGTATTAGCTATCCCATGAAGGGCTATAATACTTTCTTCAGATTTTATAATTTGACTTTTCATACGATTATTTAAATATACCAATTTTGTATTATTCTCATATAAACTCTTATAGTTTTTATGTATGAGGGAAATTTCTTGATTTAAATCCTTTATTTTTTCATTTTGATTATCTTTTATCCTTCCTAAGATAAAAGATAATATATAAAACATCAAAATAAATTTATAATATTTAAAATCATAAAAAAATACTACAAGGTCATGACCTAGATTTGAATATATATATACATATATCATGGTCGCCATTGTTGCACTGAGTACTCCTAGGTGTACTCCATACCTATAAGCCATTATTCCTGTTAAAATTAATAGAGGATGTATATTTAGCTCTAAAAAGTGTTCTTGATATCCCAATATATTTATAAATAAAGTAACTATCAAAGCAAAATAAAAGATGTTTTCTAAAAAAAATATAGTGTTTTTCCTTCTTTTCTCCATAATCACTCCTCCTTTCCAAAACTTTCATAGGTGTCTATTGTATCTAAAAATACCCCATCAAAACCCGTTCCTATAAATTTACTTAACGTTTTATCCACTATTTCTCCCCATTCTTTCGACCAATATTTAACTATATAGTTCCCTTCCCAATTTTCATTTTCATAGGCGATCCAATCAGGCATTTTTTTATCCCATCCATCTTTCCAGTATTCCCTGTAATCTTCAGCCTCTCCTATACTAAAGTAACCAATAACTAACCTTTTTCCTCCTTGAGGTTTTTTCTTTAATTTTTCTATATCTTTCATAGTTAATTTAATCTCGTTAAAATACATATCTATTATAATTACATCATATTTTGTTTGAGATAATGTCTCAATATATTCTTTCTTATTTTTAAATTTCATAGGATTTAACAGATATAAGAAATTTTTAGCTTGAAAAAGTTCTACTATATCATTCTTATTTTCAAAATAGACTTTTTCTAATATTCCTGTTACTTCCCTTTCATTTGGACAATAATTTAAAAATTTATTCTCCTTTGCTAGATTTCTACTCCTCCATTTTCCATAACTGCTATTGGTATAATTTACAGTCATTACTACTTTGTTTAAATTTTTTAGTGTTTCTAGATTATTTAAAAGCTCCCTCTTCTCCTGATAAGGTGTCCTCTTTCCATATTTAGGGTAACCATAAATTAATGATTCTTGAGTTATACCATCTACAGTTTTTACTAACTCCTCGTCTATTTCTCCATTAGCTTGAAAAAAAATATCTGTCCCATTCTGTGATATTATAATAAAATCCTCTGGACTTTTATCTCTTATCTTTAATATCAATTTTTTCATCTCTGCTTTTTCATTTATTCCCAATAAATTAACTCCTATCATTATAAAACTTATCAACAATATTAATTTTTTCATAAAACACGCCCTTTTTAATCTTTTGATTAGTTAATATCTTCAAAAAAAATATCATTTTTCCTTTTATTACATTTTTTTATAGGACTTTTTTATTTATTTACGAATTATATAGATATAGTTTTATTTTTAGGAGGATATAATATGAAAAAACTAATTTTTCTTTCAATTTTAATATCTCAACTGACATTTTCTGAAACAAATGATTTTTATAATTTTAATATCATAGAAGATGATCTCAGTTACAAAACAACTCTACGCTATGAAAACATTTTAAATTTCTCAAAGTCTACCGACAAACTTAATCTCTACTCAACCTATGTCGATCTTAGGCAATACAATGACTATTCCAAAATTTATTGGAACTTAGGGCAAGGATATATCTATCTTTCAAATACTTGGGATTTGGAGTATAGTATAGAAAAAAACTTCGTTACATATCAACAAAAAGATATTGGTGACCAAGATTTTCATGGATGGGAATTAGACTTTTTACTCAGAAATCATTTGGAAAAATTTGATTGGGTAGGACATCGATGGTCTAGATCATGGGGATTTGGAACTAGTTATTCCGATGGAGGAGATTTAGAATTTGATCTATTCGATGAAAGGGTTACCGATATATTTCTTACCTATAGAATATCAACAAATTTTGATAATATCGGACTGGGAGGAAGTTACCTCAGTCTAACTACCAATGGCGGTGGAGTCTTAAGTTCTGTAGAAGATGATGGATACAGATTAAATTTTATAGTCGATACCTTTACTAATTGGGGATATGGGTTCCAAACTGCCAATAGTCTCACCAACGAACTACGAAGTTATGGAAATTATAGTGATAGCTATATGTTGAATTTTGCCTCTGTTACATCTTGGACATATGAACTTTCTCATGACTTTGCATTTATTACCGATGTTTTTTTTGAGAGTGAAAATTTCTTTAGTGGAACCGAAAGACCAGATAAAATAGAATTTAATATCTTCCCACACATAGGATATAACAAAAAATTAAATGATTCATTTCGTTTCTTTGCAAAATTAGGAGTAACTCCTGTATCCATAGTGAAATATTCAAATGGCTTTGATGATAGTGGTTTCTATGCCAAGGGAGTAGCAGGAATTACGTATAGATGGTAGCAACATGATATTGCATTTAGAATAAGCAGCATTCTGAATTTATAAAATAAAAAAGAGGATGATTCAGCTAAATTTTCTAGCTGAATCACCCTCTTTTATTTACTTTTTATTTTCTTACTTTATCAATATTTCTCCACCCATTTCTTTTGGTACTTCTACTCCTAATACACTTAATATTGTCGGAGCAAAGTCAGCTAATTTCCCATTTTTTACTTCTGCATCTTTATATCTATTAGATACCAAGATAAATGGTACATCATTTGTTGTATGAGCAGTAAATGGTACATGTGTCTCTGGATCTTCCATTAGATCTACATTTCCATGATCTGCTGTGATCATAAGTACACCATCTAATTCTAACATCTTATCTGAAATTTTAGCTACACATTCATCTACTACTGCTACAGCTTTTTTAGCTGCCTCAAAGTTTCCTGTATGTCCAACCATGTCAGGGTTAGCAAAATTTAATATAATTACATCATATTTATCTTCTTCTAACGCTTCTAATACACCATCAGTTACCTCATATGCACTCATTTCAGGTTGTAAATCATAAGTAGCTACCTTAGGAGATGCTACTAATTTTCTATCTTCACCATCAAAAGCCACTTCCTCTCCTCCATTAAAGAAGAAAGTAACGTGAGCATATTTTTCAGTTTCTGCTGTTCTTAATTGGTTTAGGTTGTTTTTAGCCAATACCTCTCCCAATGTATTTACTATCTTATCATCTACATATATTATCTCAGCATCTATAGTAGAGTCATATTGTCTCATACATAGTACTTCTACTTCTTTATATTCTCTCTCAAAACCTTTGAAATCCTTGTCATTTACAGCTCTTGTGATTTGTCTAGCTCTATCTGGTCTGAAGTTAAAATTGATAAATACATCTCCATCTTCTAACTTTCCATCTACACCATCTATTACTGTTGGCATTACAAATTCATCATTTACTTTATTTGCATATGAATCTTTAACAGCTGTGATACCGTCTTTTGCAGTATTTCCAATTCCATTAGCCATAGCATCATATGCTAATTTTGTTCTGTCATAGTTATTATCTCTGTCCATTGCATAATATCTACCAGTAATAGTAGCTATTTGACCTACACCAATCTCAGATATTTTAGCTTCTAACTCTGCTATATATTTATCTGCTGATTGAGGAGGAGTGTCTCTTCCATCAAGGAATGCATGGATATAAACTTTTTCTACTCCTACTTTTTTAGCCATCTCTAATAATCCATAAATATGAGTTATATGAGAATGAACTCCTCCATCAGATACTAATCCACCTAAATGTACTGCACTATTATTTTTCTTTGCATGATTAAATGCTTTTTTTAATGTTTCTATCTCAAAGAACTCTCCATCTTTGATATCTTTTGAGATCTTAACTAATGGTTGGTATATTACCCTTCCTGCTCCAATATTAAGATGTCCTACCTCTGAATTACCCATTTGACCATCTGGAAGTCCTACTGCTTCTCCTGCTGCTTTTATCCTAGAATTAGGATAGTCCTCTATCAATTTACATATATTTTCTGGATGCACATCTGCAATCGCATTTTTTTCTTCCTTATGATCATTTATTCCCCAACCGTCTAATATCATTAACATAACTGGTTTCTTTGCCATATTTAATCATCTCCTAAATTAATAATTGTAATAAAAATGACACAGAGATTCACTGAGTAAAAATGAGACTCACTGAGAATACATTTCTCTCTGTGTAACTCAAAATCTTCGTGTATCTCTGTGTCCAAACTAATCTTTTTTATCTTAAGTTAGTCTTATTTTCCTGCTGCGATGATACCGTAGAATACGTCTGCGTCTAATGCAGCTCCTCCAACTAATCCACCATCTATATTTTTTTGTGCTAATAATTCTTTTGCATTTCCTGGTTTCATAGATCCAC
>Ga0316197_10000504_pt1 | contig 27138 bp, 29 predicted proteins | sample OudBiesiAoxic_MG_FD_204939 | JGI IMG/M metagenome (GOLD analysis project Ga0316197, IMG submission 204939) | Coastal sediment microbial communities from Oude Bieten Haven, Netherlands - site A oxic | ecosystem: Environmental > Aquatic > Marine > Coastal > Sediment | place: Netherlands... | reverse complement strand
CAAAAACACCATCAAACAAAAAGCAACTCATGGCCAAAATAGGCAACACTATTAGCCATGGTAAATAGTGTGTTGCCTCTTGAATAACCTCTGGCACATTGGTTAAAAGCTTGATTATACCGCTGCCAAATAATGCAAAAAAAGCGCTATATAAGACGCCAAAAAGCATGCCCCAAAATACACTTATTTTAACCCAAAGCTCTATATTTTTAACGCTTCCTTGGCCTTTAGCTTGCCCTACTTTTGCCTCAGACGCGTAAGCAACGCCATCAAGAGCAAAACTCACCAACATTAGAAAGTTAAGTAAAACAGCATTAGCAGCTAATGTGGTTTCGCCTATACGCGCTGCGTAAAACGTCATAAAACTAAAGCATAATTGCAGTATTAAAGAGCGAATAAATATATCTCTATTCAAACTCAATAATTCAGCCATTTTGCTAATACTCAACCAATTCGGTACATTTAGATCAATGTCTTGTTTTTTAGCTAGTTTAACCACTAAAAACAGTGCAAATACTAAAGCCGTATAATCAGCAATAAGTGAAGCCCACGCAGCGCCTGCAACTGCCCAATCTAAATAAACAACAAAATAAATATCGAGTACTATATTAACGATATTAGTGACGAGTAATAAATAAAATGGACCTCGACCATAATGCACACCAAGCATCCACCCCAGTAACACTAAATTACATAATGCTGCTGGAGCACTAAAAATACGAATGCTAAAATACTGATACGCTTGGGTAAGTACGTCGCTATTGGCGGCGGAGAGGTAAGCTATAGCGTGCTTTATTAATGGGGATAACACAATTAATAGCACGGCCACTGCGCTTGCAAGCAATAGGCTTCGTTTAAGTAAAGCGGCAAGTTGGGTTAAATCGTTTTTTCCGTATGCTTGTGCCACGAGTCCCGTGGTGCTCATTCTTAAAAAACCAGCAAGCCAAAATAAAATAGATATAACTGCAGAGCCAAGGGCAATACCCGCTAAGTAATGAGCGCTTCCTAAGTGCCCAATTACAGCAGTATCAACAATTCCTAACAACGGCACTGTGATATTTGATAGTATCATCGGACCCGCTAACAACAGCAAGCTTTTATGGTGTGCCTTATTATGTATAAAAAATTGTTTCATTTAGTATTATTTATCCTCTTTAGTATATCTATACGTGCTCAAGCAGCCGTTATTTTACAGTATCATCATGTTAGTGAAACCCTACCCGCTGTAACGAGCGTTAGCGCAAACACATTTACTAAACATTTAAGCTATTTAAAAGAGCATAACTTTAACGTCATTCCTCTAAATGAGCTAATAAGCGCCCTTCAGAAAGGTGAAACCTTACCTGATAAAACAGTCGCCATTACCTTTGATGATGGTTATAACAATAACTATGAACAAGCTGCACCTATTTTAGAAAAGTTTGGCTACCCGTACACTATCTTTGTAAATCCTAAATTAATAGACGAAGGCATGAGTTACGTAATGGGGTGGGATAAGCTCAAAGAATTATCTAAAAAAGGGGCAATAATAGCCAATCATAGCGGACAACATGATTACTTACACCTTAAGCTTGAAAACGAAACCGATGCACAATGGCAATCACGTATTAAGCAGGATATTCTTAGCTCTCAAAAGCGTATAAAAGAAGAAATAGGCCATGATTATAAATACTTAGCATATCCGTATGGTGAGTTTAACAATGAGTTGCAAGCACTTGTAACAGAGCTTGGTTTTGTGGGGATTGGTCAGCACTCAGGCGCTGTAAATAAAGATTCTAATTTTAGTCGCTTACCGCGTTTTCCTGCATCAGGCTTTTACAGCAAGCTAGAAACTCTTATTACCAAGCTTAACTCACGCGCATTTAATATTACCAATTTAACTTATCAAGATAGTGTTACACAGCAAAATCCACCCACGCTCACAATTGAATTTAATATGGGTGATTTCCATAAAAGCCAATTTGCTTGTTACGTATCAAGCGTAGGCCAAGCAGATTTAAAGTGGATAAATAAAAATACAGTCGAAATAACCTCGCCAAAAGTGCTTAATAAAGGGCGTTCTCGTTTTAATTGTACAGCCCCTTCTATTTCAAGCCCTGGTGATTATTTTTGGTTTTCGCAGCCTTGGGTGATCCAATCACCTAAAGCTTAACGACCTAACGTAAAAGCCACTAGGTTATTTTATTAATACCAACCTGCTTATATACAGGGTCTATTTAACGTTAAGAAAATTACGCTAGAACTAGGCAAAAATTTTTGTATCTAGGGTCTGTTGATCTTTGCGGATTAAAATTTGTTCAAACTAGGGGCTATTTAATCGCGGCGCGAGATTTGTAACCTAGTGGGCTAAGTAAAAACCGAGCAACAAAGAGTAAGTAGCCCCTAGGAAGAACCCTTTGGGCAGCGCCTGTTTGGCATAAATGCTACGTTATCGCCCATTTATGGGGAATAACCACACTTCATAGGCTCTGCCTTGCCTAAATACCAAACAGACTGCTGCAAATTTAACCTTGAAAGTTCAACAGACCCTAGTTGTTCTAAATAAAAAATTTTTAACGACGTTATAGTGCAATTTAATCCGTTAAATTGATCAAAGATTTATGTAGGTTGGTATAACTACTCTAGACCATAAAAAAGGAGCCTAAAGCTCCTTTAAAATTGGTAAAAAGCAAAAAACTAGTTTTTGTAGTAATCGGCTATTTTTTTAAACTCTTCAGTTAAAGTAGTCGCATTAATTAATGGCACACTACCTTGTTTAAATTCAGGTTTAAAAATAGCTCTTACGGCTCCATTTTGATCAACTAATGCAACGGATGCACTATGATCAACCGCATACTCTGATTCTTCAGAGTCACTAATCGCATAAATTAAGCCAAGCTCCCTAACAACAGGAAAAAGGTGTTTATGCTCTCCCGATACAGCTAAAAAGTCAGGGTTAAAATAATCTATATATTGCTTTCGCTTAGCTGGCGTATCGCGTTTTGGATCAACCGATAAAAACCAAACTTGCAACGGGTAATCTGCCTGTAAGTTTTTATAAACGGCATTAAGCTTAGCCAACGTTAACGGGCAAATATCAGGGCAGCTTGTATAACCTAAAAATACTAAATTCCACTGTCCTAAAAATTGTTGCTTAGTTACTAATTCGCCGCGCTGATCATTTAGCGTAAAATCAGATAGTGGTTTTGCATTTTCGTAAACCAATGCATCTACATCTGGCGGGCCATTTTCATTTGAGCATGCTGATAAAAACAAAACTAAAACAACAATTAATCCAAGCCATAACTGCTTCATAAAGGGAGCCATTTATCTATAAATAAGATTACAAAGAGTACCATTAAATGAATAATCGAAAAACGAAATAAGTCCATTGCAGTCTCATCATCTCCAGCAATTTTTAATTTAACCGCCTTATATATAAATACTGCATTTAATACACACGCACCGATTAAATATATTAATCCAGACATACCAATTAAATAAGGCAATACACAAACAACAGCGAGCAAAACAGCATAAGCAACAACGCACGTTTTACAAAAATCGATGCCGTGCGTTACTGGCAACATAGGTATTTTAGCGCGTTCGTAATCACTTTTTCGAGCGATAGCAAGCGCCCAAAAATGAGGAGGCGTCCATGTAAATATTATCATTACGAGTAGCCAGGGGGCTGCTGCCATTTGGTTTGTTTCTGACACCCAACCTAATAATGGAGGCATTGCGCCAGCCAATCCACCAATAACAATATTTTGCGGCGTTGCACGCTTTAAAAATGATGTATAAACAAATGCATAACCTACCAATGCAAATAACGTTAATATAGCGGTTAAGGTATTAGCCCACACCATCAGCATAATAAAACCAGCAACCCCAATAACAGCTGCAAAACTAAGCGCATGTGTTTTACTTAAACGCCCTTTAGCTACAGGGCGATGACGAGTTCGTGCCATTTTTGAGTCTATCTCGCTATCAACCACATGATTAATAACCGCTGCTGCTGCAGAAAGTAGCCCTATACCTAACAAGCTAATAAACTGTACAGTCATGCCACGCCCTACATCGGGAGCAAGTGCTAACCCAACCCAAGCAGTTAGTACCAGCATAGCGACTACTTTAAATTTACTAATTGCTAAGTAATCTTGTAGTAAATTATACGCGCGCGAAGTTAGCGGTTGAGTATTAACGGGTAGCATTGTTTTTTTATCGATTATAAGTGCCATAATATTTCCCCTTTATGTGCGTGATTTTAGGTAATAACACAACCTAACCATGCTTAATAACAGTATGGCAGCCATCAAGTTATGCGCCAGTGCAACTCCCAACGGAATATGCCAATGTACTAAAATAAGGCCTAAGCTAATTTGGTAAAGTAAGACTAGTAATACGCTCACAACGCAGTTTTTAATTTTTTGAGAGTAAGCTTGGCTGTATATTTTCCACATAATTAATGCCAGAACAATGCAAGTAACCAGTGCCCAAATACGATGTAATAAATGAATAGACATGCGTGCTTGCTGCGATAACACACCATACTCATAATTACTGTGCTCAAGCGGTAATTGAAATACGCTACTTAATGAAAACGGTTGTGCATAATCACACAATGGTAAACCACTACAATGCGGAGCTGCGTAATTTGCAGCAAGCCAACCGCCAAGCGCTATTTGAATAACCAACACACTAAGCGCAATTAAACTCAAACCAAAATAACGCTTTGCGCCGCTATCCCCACCCATTATAGGTTTGGCAGTTAGTCGCAAATATAAAAGCGTTATAAGTGACAAAATACTAAAGCCACCTAATAAGTGGCCCATTACAATAAGCGGCTGCAGGTTCATAGTGACAGTCCACATACCAAGCGCTGCCTGAAACACCACTAGTAAAAGCAAAGCTAAAGGCAATTTAACTGGTGTTGTTGGGTATTGACGTTTTACAAAAGCCAATACAAACAAACCTAAAATAAGTAACCCTAAGGCGCCTGCAAAATAGCGATGAATCATTTCTTTCCACGCTTTTGCGGTTTCGAACATCATATCTGGGTAACTTTGGGTTGCTAAGGCTATGTCGGCCTCATGTTTAGGTACCGTTAAAAAGCCATAACAGCCTGGCCAATCGGGGCATCCTAAACCTGCGTCACTTAAGCGGGTGTAAGCGCCTAAGGCCACAACAATTAAAGCGAGCAATCCTGTTATTAATACTAAGTTTTTATAATTTTTATACATTAAACACTCCAACTTAAATAAGCTGATCAATTAGCTAGAACGAGAATAATTGAGTAGTTTTTTTAGATCTTTTAATAACCCTTTTTGCACTAAACGATTTTCTTGTGGCTCGACCTTAAAGGGGTATTCAAGTACCACTAACCCCATATGATCAATTAAATACAAACTTGCAGGATTTAAACTCTGTTGCTCGGTAATAATTTTCCATGGTAGATTTTTATTGTCGGGGCTTCCCATTATAGCCATATCCACTTTTCCTTGGTTTTTACCGAGTGCCACATATAAGTTATTAAGTGCATTGAGCTGTTCGCTGCATGGGGTGTTACATTCGTTTGAATAATTAAGTGCGATAGTCCATTGTTTTGGATTATTTTGCGGCCAATTTTCAAATTTTATTTCTTGGCTTAAAAACTCGCCATTATTAGTAATTGCAGTAGGTAACCAATCGAACTTTAATGCGCCATATGCCAAAACTAATGGGATAGCGCAGCAAGCCACAAACAAAAAAAGAGGATTATTTTTCATTAGGTGTCCTTTTTTTACTCGCAAAAATAGCCACAACAGCACATGCAACAGCAATTAAAAACCATTGCACAGCGTAGGCACTATGCTTTTGAGGGCTCATAACAACAGCCTCATAATGAGGTGTTGCAATCTCATCACCAGTACCTTGTCTGTAAGCCATAAAATTAATTAACGATTGCTGGCTTTGAATGCTCAGCATATTCAAGTCGATAGATTGGATTCTTGTAGGTAAGTCGTTATTTGTCGTTTTATCTTCAAGCGTAAAGCTACTTAAGTTATTTTCTTTTATTTGCGCTTTAAGAATAAAAATATCTTTAGGCAGAGTAACCTTTGGCAGTGTATCTCTAGATATAGGCGCTTTTACCCATCCTAAATTAACTAAAATCACTTTTTCTTCGCTGTCAGGCTTTAGTAAAGCAAGTAAGTCGTAGCCTACTTGTCCGTTATAAACTTGATTATCTAAAAGCCAATATTGGTTTTGTACAAACCGCCCTTTTAACTCAACCAATACACCTGTTTTGTTCCAGCCATCCGGCAGATTAAGTAACTGAGGCCAGCTCATCACACCACGAGTCTGTTGCTTAGCAATAGCGGTTAGTTGCTGCTGCTTTTGCTCACCCCGCTCCAGCTGCCAAAATCCTAATCGCACACACACAAGTACAACAACCACAACCATACAAAGTGTGATTATTGAGCTAAGCTTTTGTTTGTGCCATAAAACTAACTGCATAAGGTTCAACCCAGTGATTATTAAAATTATTATCGTACTGTTATTACTATTTATACTTTTTAACTTATTTAGAGCATTGTTTATTATGGTGTCAGGGAAAACTGGGGGGCGACCTATGTCTCACTTTTTAGGTCGTCGCGTATTGTTTTCGGTCGTTGTTTTAATTTTTGTTATTGCAGCGCTTAAACTTGGTTTTATTACAGCGAATAGCTCGCCAATAAACGCTACAGCACATATACAAATATAAATAAACACAACCAAACAACATCAACAAAATGCCAATACCAAGCAGCTGCTTGAAAAGCAAAATGCTTATCTTTAGTAAAGTGCCCTTTTAATATCCGTAAAAATATTACAAATAAAAGTACGGTTCCTAGCGTTACATGCATGCCATGAAAACCAGTCAATAAAAAGAACGTATTACCGTAAACACCTGCATCAAGCGTTAGGTTGAGGTCATTATATGCATGTATGTATTCCTCAACTTGCAGCCCTAAAAAGCAAACACCTAATAAAATAGTGGCGCCCAAAAACACTTTAAGTGGCGTGCGCTTATTGTTTTCCATTGCTACATGAGCGAAATGTAAGGTAACTGAGGAGGTAAGCAGTATTAAGGTATTTATAAGCGGCAGACCTTGCCAACCCATTGCTTGGGTTGTATCACCGCTAGGAGTAGATACGAGAGGCCAAACAGCTTCAAACGTAGGCCAAAGTACTTCGTTGGTCATTGCATTATTGCCCGCGCCACCTAACCATGGGACCGATAGGACTCGCGCATAAAATAATGCACCAAAAAAGGCCATAAAAAACATCACTTCAGAAAAAATAAACCAGCTCATCCCTTGCCTAAATGATCGATCCATTTGTGCTGAGTACAACCCTTGATCAGACTCGCTGATAACATTTTTAAACCAGCTATAAAGCATATACAAAAGTACAGCTATGCCAACGTACAGTAAATAAACGCCACTGCCGCCTTCTTTTCCTACGTTCATAACGGTTAAGGCAGCGCCTACAGCAATAAAAAATAATGCTATAGCCCCTACAATAGGCCAAGGACTTTGCTCTGGTACGTAATAGTTTTCATATTTTTGATTCATGTTATTTACTCCTAGTTTTACACTAGACATGCAGGCTAGTTATTACTCGCAACTAGCTGCTCACTAATATCAAATACGGTGTACGACAGCGTCAACTCTTCAATATCGCTTGGTAATGCGGTATCAACATAAAACAGTAATTTAAATTCAAGCTCTTCTCCTGCTTTTAGAGGTTGCTGATCAAAACAAAAACAGGCTATTTTGTGTAAATACTTAGCCGCTTTACCTGGAGATACAGACGGCACCGCTTGCATTACTTTGTCGAGGTCACTACTATTTTTAGCACTAAACATCACCTCACGCATGGCACCGGGTTTAACAGTAACGCTGTACTCTTTTGATTTAACTACAAACGGCGCACCAGCTTGTGCATGAGTTGTAAAACTCACGCCTATTTCGCGGTCTTGCACTATTTGCGTACTTCGCTCTGCTTGCTCAAGTGACGGTTTACCATTGAGCCCTGTTACATCGCAAAACACGTCGTACAAGGGCACTAAGGCAAACGCAAAGGCAAACATACCTATACAAATAAGAACCAAACGTTTAAGTAACGGTGCGTGTGTCATTACTTAATAACCGGCGGTGTAGAGAAGGTATGATAAGGCGCAGGAGAGTCAACTTCCCACTCAAGCCCTTCAGCCCCTTCCCATACTTTTGCAGGCACTTTATCACCGCCACGCGCGCATTTAATTACCACAGCTACAAACAACAATTGCGATAAACCAAAGGCAAACCCACCAATACTTATGATTGCGTTAAAGTCGGCAAATTGCAGTGCGTAATCGGGAATTCGACGCGGCATACCAGCAAGCCCTACAAAATGCATAGGAAAAAACAGAACGTTAACGCTCACCAGCGATAGCCAAAAATGCCATTTAGCTAGCGTGATATTAAACATGTTGCCTGTCCACTTGGGCAGCCAATAATAAGCACCCGCCATTATCGAAAATACGGCTCCAGTTACTAATACATAATGAAAATGCGCCACTACAAAATAAGTATCGTGGTACTGAAAGTCAGCAGGTGTAATTGCCAGCATCAATCCCGAAAAACCACCTAAGGTAAACAGCACTATAAACGCAATACTAAAAAGCATGGGCACTTCAAAAGTAATTGAACCTTTCCACATAGTGGCAACCCAGTTAAATACTTTTACTCCTGTGGGCACCGATATAAGCATGGTTGCGTACATAAAAAATAACTCACCAGCAACCGGCATGCCTGTAGTAAACATATGATGCGCCCAAACAATAAAGCTAAGTAGCGCAATTGAGGATGTGGCGTACACCATTGAGGCATAACCAAAAAGTCTTTTACGAGAAAAAGTGGGCACTATGGTCGATATAATGCCAAAGGCAGGAAGAATCATTATGTATACTTCAGGGTGACCAAAAAACCAAAAAATGTGTTGGAACATCACCGGGTCGCCGCCACCTGCAGCATCAAAAAAGCTGGTAGCAAAGTACTTATCGGTAAGCACCATAGTTACCGCTCCTGCAAGTACAGGCATTACCGCTATTAATAAAAAGGCAGTAATTAACCACGTCCATACAAATAGGGGCAACTTCATCCATGTCATGCCGGGGGCACGTAAGTTCACTATGGTTACAATCACATTAATTGCACCCATAATTGAGCTTATTCCCATTATATGCACGGCAAATACAAACATTGCAGTGTTATCGTTACTATAGGTTGTAGAGAGCGGTGCGTAAAAAGTCCAACCAAATGCAGGTCCTCCACCGGGCATAAATAACGATGCAAGTAAGATTAAAAATGCAAACGGTAAAATCCAAAAGCTCCAGTTATTCATTCTTGGTAATGCCATATCTGGTGCGCCAATCATTAGTGGTATCATCCAATTAGCAAGGCCTGTAAAGGCCGGCATAACCGCACCAAACACCATAATTAAACCGTGTACTGTGGTCATTTGATTAAAAAAGTGAGGATCGACCAGCTGTAAACCAGGTTGAAATAATTCAGCCCTGATCACCATGGCCATTCCGCCGCCAATTAAAAACATGGTCAGCGAAAAAATTAAATATAAACTACCAATATCTTTATGGTTAGTTGTATAAAGCCAGCGTTTAAAACCTTTTGCAGGATGATGAGCATGGTGAGCTTCATTGGCGTTAGGTTGTTCTACTATGCTACTCATTAGTTCGCCTCCACTTTGGCATCAATTGCTGCCTGTATTTGACTCGGCTGAATAACATCACCCGTATCGTTACCCCATGCATTACGCTTATAAGTAATTACAGCCGCAAGTTGCTTAATCGAAAGCTGTTTAGCAAAAGCCTGCATAGCAGTACCAGGGCGGCCATGAATAACTACATCAATGTGATCTTTTATATCGCCAAGCACTATCGGACTGCCTTTAAGCGCAGGAAAAACACCGGGCAATCCCATGCCAGTAGGCTGATGACACGCCGCGCAGCTGGCCATATACACTTGCTCACCTAAAGTCATTAACTCTTCTTTAGGAAGTGTTTTATCAAGCAGAGCAGCGTCGGCCAGTGCTGCTTTTTGTTTTGCTTGCTTTGCATCGGCTAGCCATACTTTAAAGTCAGCTTCAGATTTAGCTTCAACCACTACGGGCATAAAACCATGATCTTTACCGCAAAGCTCGGCACATTGACCTCGGTAAATACCTTCCTCGTTAATATTGGTCCATGTTTCGTTTATAAATCCCGGGTTAGCGTCTTTTTTCACAGCAAAATCAGGTACCCACCAAGAGTGAATAACATCATCAGAGGTCATTAAAAAACGTACTTTTTGGTTTATTGGCAGTACAAGCGGTTTATCTACTTCAAGTAAATAATTAGGATTTTTATCTGCAAGATTCGCTATTTCGTCTTGAGGGGTGGATAAAATAGAATAAAAAGCGACGTCTTCGCCCATATATTCATAGTGCCATTTCCATTGCGAACCTGTAATTTTAATAGTGAGATCAGCTTTGCTGGCATCTTCCATTGCAATTAGGGTTTTAGTGGCTGGTACTGCCATAGCAATTAAAATAACGAATGGAATAGCTGTCCAAAGTATTTCTACTTTAGTGCTTTCATGAAATTGGGCAGGTACAGCCCCTTTAGATTTACGGTGATGAATCAGTGCCCAAAACATAATTGCGAACACTATCACCCCAATCACACAACATATTATAAATATGGTCATGTGCAGCTGATATACATTATTGCTTATATCGGTTACGCCTTTGCGCATATTGTACTGGCTGTTAGCCAAAACATGCTGCGGAAAAGCAATCAATACAAGCCACAAGGTAGAGGTCAGTTTACCCATGTGACGGCTCCTTTGATGCTATTGCGAGTGCAAAGCGAAGAGGCATACGGCTTAAACGCCAATTCGTTATTTTTATTATTTAACCAATCCTGTTTTTTTGATTGGTATCACTGTCCCAACAAAGAGTTTGTATATTGTATGTTCTCAAAACTGAAAGCTGTGAGTTATTGTTAGTTCAGCACACTAATGATTAGCTAAAAAATGAGCAACAAGCAAGCTTTAGTATAAAAAACAACCGAGTAATATTTAAAAATTAGTCAAGTATCTGCAAGCATATCGACTATTTAACATTCAAAAAGCGAGCAAAACAAAGGGGTGTAACACATGAGGAAGGAGAAAAGTATGAGTGAAAAAAAGTTTACAGCTTAAATAATTAGTTAGCTGTTTAAGCTATATTTTAGTACGAATTTTAAAACAAAAATGCGCACTAAAAAGTGCGCATTAGTAAATTTATTGCTTAAAGCAATCTAAAATCTACATCCAATCGGCGTTTCTTATTACGCCAACAGCTAGGCCTTCAATGTTAAAAGACTCATTTTCAAGGTCTACTTCAATAGATTCAAAATCGTCGTTTTCAGCATGAAGTAATACTTTACGACCCGCTTTCTCAAGACGTTTTACAGTTACGTCTTCATCTACGCGGGCAACAACAACTTGCCCGTTTTCAGCGGTTTGAGTACGATGTACAGCAAGTAAATCACCATCCATAATACCAATATCCTTCATGCTCATACCATTAACGCGTAGTAAAAAATCGGCGGCTGGTTTAAACATTAATGGATCAATTTTACAATGACTTTCAACGTGCTCTTGCGCCAAAATAGGTGAACCCGCAGCAACACGCCCTATAAGTGGTAAACCTAATTGTTCAGGCTCTTCTTCTTCAATTAATTGAATACCACGGCTTGCACCTGGTTTCATTTTAATTGCGCCTTTTTTAGCAAGTGCTTTTAAATGTTCTTCAGCAGCATTGGCACTTTTAAAACCTAGTGTTTGCGCTATTTCAGCACGTGTAGGAGGCATACCAGTGTCTTTAATAAAAACTTTAATTAGTTCGAGTATTTGAGCTTGGCGGTTCGTTAATGGTCGCATACAACTGGTTTTCCATACAGTACATTTAACTGTGAGTATATACAGTTAAATAAAAATCGCAAATTTAAATTATGTCTTAAAATAGCCAAAGTAATTTCACTTGTGTACATTTTAGGGATATAACTAAAGCTAAGTTTATAAATGATTAAAAAGGCAAAGGAGTCGTTATGAGTATTTGGTATCAACCTATTACTTTAGAGTTTTGCAAACAGCTAGATGAAGGTATAAATGGTCAAGGTACGCTGATGAAAACTATGGGGATAGAAATCACAGAAATTGGTGATGATTACTTAGTTGCAACTATGCCTGCCATACCTGAGCATCATAACCCAATGGGGATGGTTCACGGCGGTGCTAATGTTGTACTTGCCGAAACAGTAGCGAGTTATGCCGCTAACTTTGTTGTCGATTTCACAAAATTTTACTGTGTAGGGCAGGAAATTAGCGCAAGCCATTTAAAAGCATCTCGCAATGGTACTTTAACTGCCACGGCAAAAGCATTTCATATTGGCAAACGTAGTTCAGTATGGGAAATAAAAATTACAAATAGCCGCAATGAGCTGTGCTGCGTATCAAAAATGACCGCAGCAGTCGTAGAGCGAAGATAGTTACTTATAGTTACTTTTCGATTGGGTAAATTGTAATTTCCATACCCGCACCAATCGCAGATATACGTAATAATGTATCTGCATCTAATGCTTGGTTAAAGCACTTAGGAGATGTGCCTGATTCAAAACCAATATCAAACGTTCTACGTGAACAACCTAACCATTGCTTTAGCGCGTTACGCGAACACGATTCAATAAGCTCACATATATGGTTTATTGCTTTATCAGGCGTGCTAACTTCACCTGTAGCTTCAATACGCGCTAATTGACGGTATTCGTCTTTGTCATAATGTAAAATCGTAGCGACTTTCTTCAAATCTGCCACTAGCAAACTAATATCTTGCTTTGATTCAAGCTCAAGATCTACATTTAAAAATTGAATTTCCGACATCGTTTAGTATTTATCCTCTAATAATTTCATTGCAAACTTTAACGCAGTTTTACCGTTATACCAAATCAACTATGCCCTATTAACCACTTTATATGGATATTTCGCAGCTTTTAAGTATTTTTTAGCATTTAAAGCTAGCTGGATATCAAACATCCAGCTCAATTAGACAAATAAGTCATGTTAGGAATTTAAGTGTAATCTTTTTTATTTTTAAATGATTACAGTAAGCTATAGTTTAAACTGCGACAAAATGTCGCAGTAACTAATCCCATTAATGTAATAAACTAACTTCTAAAAATAATAAGACTAAAACATGAATAAAAAAATATTTAAACATGCTCGCAAGTTACATAAATGGTTAGGTTATTTATTAGCGCTACAAATTTTAGCATGGTTGCTAGGTGGCTTAGTTATGAGCGCAATTCCACTTGATAAAGTACACGGCAAACATCTAGCAACAAAAGTACTTAGTAAATCATTTACACAAGCCGACTACCCAACATCACTTGATAATATTACGTCGCAAGTCGCTAACCCAACACAAATATTATTTGAAGCTTTTTTAACTACACCAATTATTACCGTTATTAGTAATACCGAACAGCAAAGCTTTAATGCCCTTACAGGAAGGCCTTTTGAGCCACCTACAAAAATACAAATTACTGCTAATGCTAAAGCCCACTTGCTTATTGACGCTCAAGTAATAAGTACAACCTTACTAAAACAGGGCACCAGAGAAGTTGGATATAAAACCAATGTTTGGCAGGTACAATTTGACGACATGTTAAGTACAACACTTTACTTAGCTGCAAGTAACGGCAAAGTAGTGACTATTCGCAGCACACTATGGCGAATATTCGACTTTTTTTGGATGTTACATATTATGGATTACGATGAGCGAGAGGATTTTAATAATCCACTGCTTATTAGTTTTGCAGCAACCAGTGTACTTTTTTGTCTAAGCGGGATATTACTACTTATAAAAAATATACGACTAAAGCGATTAATCTCAATTAAAAGTAAGAACAAATCAAAATAGTCATATTAATTTTTAGGAGCTAGCGCACTCTCATTAAAGAGTGTGCAATCGCTAAACTCTGATATTAGAATGATTTTATTCCAAGTGGTTAAATCGACTCAAATGTCGTTTTAACATTTCGTTTTCTAAAATCAACTCATCACGCTCATTCAGCAATTGTAAAATTAACGCTATTGCCGACCAGTCTAACGAAAAGTCATGCTGAATACGGGCCGCTTTTTTGACTAAGGTTACTGCAGATACCGTAAATTTCCATTCTGCAACATGCTCTCCTTCAATAGGAACAGCAATACTATGTTCAACTAATTCATATAAAATTGCTTCGTTAATATCACTACTCAAACATAGCTCGGTACTGGTAAGTAAATCTTCTTTTTGTGTCACAATAATTTGCATTATGGTTTACTCCAGTCGCTGCGGGGATCAAAGTGAGCTTTTTCGGCTAATTCTTCCCAAAGCTTTTTACTGGTTTCATTAATAGATGTTGGATTAACAATTTTAAGTACAGCAAATAAGTCACCTTTGGCTTTTTTACTAATTAATCCCTTACCTTTAATACGCAAACGTTGACCAGACTGGCTATTAGGCGGAATCGTTAGTTGAATTTTTCCTGTTAATGTCGGCAAATTTATTTTTGTGCCAAGAGCCGCTTCCCATGCTGCAAGAGGGACGACTATATTTAAATTATGACCTTCAACATCAAATAGTGGGTGAGGCACTAAACTAATTTGTAAGTACAAATCGCCATTTTGTCCATTCGCAGACCCTAATCCACCTTGCCCTTTTAGTCGAATTCGCTCGCCATTTACTGAACCTGCTGGAATTTTCACTTTAAGTGATTTTTTAATTTCAGAGACACGACCACTACTATCTCGCTGCGGTAACATAAACTCAACAGGCTTAACGGTATCAACTAAAGTTTCTTCAAGAAAAATTGGGAACTCTATTTCCACATCTTATCCTTTTTGCGCGCGAGCAGCGTTACTTCTGCTTTGCCCTGAACGATCAAACCCACCGCCTCCGCCAAACATTGAATTAATAAAGTCAGAAAATTCCTCATCAGTTTGCGGATCACTTTGCTGATAATTACCTTGTGAAGAACCAGCGCTACCGCGATAATTTGTTTGCTGCTGACGAGCACGATTTTGTTGATGGCGACGTAGCTCGTCGTATTTTTTACGTTCTTCTTTGTTATGGATGACTTCGTAAGCTTCTGCTATTTCTTTAAATTTATCTTCTGCTTGAGGCTCTTTGCTTACATCTGGGTGATATTTTCTGGCTAACTTTTTATAAGCTACTTTAACCGCTTTATCGTCTGCATCAGGCGATATCCCAAGTACTGAATAATAATCAACAAATTTCATTTGCAATCCAAATCCCCATATTGAGTAAGCTTTAAGCATACTCCTTAACTTATAATCTTGTGTAGCTAAAATACAATAAATAGTAAGAAATAAATGAATAGTAAAATAACTTTGAAGAAAAAATTAATTAGACACTTTTTAGTAATATTCCTAATAATATAAGTACAGGCCTTTAGTTAACTTTATCTTTTATCTTCAGGGCTTTAAACTAGACATTCCTGTAGTTCACATTTGTGATGGATATGACTCGATTTATTCTGGCCTTATTGGCTTGTTGTGTGTGTGTTTCGGTATCAGCCGAACAATTTACCCGTTTTTCAACCGCTAAAAGACATTTAATTAAAACCCTACCTGATAACGCTAAAAGCATTTACTGCGGCTGTGATATTAAAAAAGAAGGTAAAAAACTAACTCCCGATCCGACTAACTGTGGTTACATTCCTCGAAACACTCTTACCCGCTCAGGCAAAGTAAATGTGCGAGCTCTACGTATTGAATGGGAACACATTGTTCCAGCCTGGGAATTTGGTCACCAGCTACAATGCTGGCAAGATGGTGGGCGTAAAAACTGCCGTAAAGTAAGTGCTAAATTTAGAAGAATGGAAGCTGACATAAATAACTTGGCGCCGGCTATCGGCGAAATTAATGCCGATCGCTCTAATTATCGCTTTGGCATGCTTAGCGAAAACGCAACACAATATGGCCGCTGCGAAGTAAAAGTAAACTTTAAGCAACGTGTAGTAGAACCGCCTGTTTATGCACGAAAACGTATAGCTGACACCTACGCTTACATGCAAAAAACATACGGTTTAAAGATCTCAGATAAACAGCAAAAATTATTTAATGCATGGCAAAAGCAAGCATTCGCAGATACAAGTAGTGCGAGCAAGCTCTAAGCTTTAACACTCATTTACATAAATCAAAGTTATAAATATTGAATAAACGAGCGAGTGTTGTAATATTTTAAACAACTTATTTACAAAAAAGCCCTTAACTATGTTTAAAAATAATAAAACCTCGCTTGTCATTTTTGCAGCACTTTCGGGCTTTGCTCTAACAGGTTGTGGCGGCGGTGGCGGTATCGACGCTGCTCCTGTAGTTACCACACCTATAGTTACAACACCTGTTAGTAGCAGTCCAACATGGACTGCAGGTGTATTTGAGCAGTCTAACGATTTAAAAAACTTTTGCGAAACACCCCGCACAGGTAACGATCCCTTTAACAACAACGACCCTTATCCAGATAAAGTAGGTTCCGCCCTTTACGAAAAACTTTGGCTTCGCTCTTGGAGCGATGAAACCTATCTTTGGTATGATGAAATTGCCGATAACGACCCTGAAAGCTTTGCTACAGTCGCCGACTACTTCGCTCAATTAAAAACAGAGCAGCTTACCGACTCAGGTGCAAAAAAAGATAACTTTCATTTTTCAGAGCCTTCTGAGGATTACTTTCAAGAAGCACAATCGGGCGTTACTTCTGGTTACGGTATAAATTGGGCGTTTATTGGCGATACAGCCGATCGTATTTTACGCGTTGCTTATCTTGAAGATGATTCTCCAGCTAGCAATAAAGGCTTTCAGCGCGGTGATACCGTACTTTCAGTTGACGGCGTTAGCATTAATACCAATACAGAGTCGGGTGTAGACACACTTAACGAAGGTTTATTTAGCCCAGCTAACGGCGATTCACATACTATTGTTGTACGCAGTAACGACGGAACTGAGAAAACATTTAATGTAACCGCTGGCAATATTGAGCAAACACCTGTTCAAAACGTTAAAACAATTACAACCGCAAATGGCTCAAGCGTGGGTTACATGCAATTTAATAGCCATATAAGTATTGCCCAAGAAGGCCTTATTGCTGCGGTAAATAAGTTTAAAACCGATGGTATTGATGAGCTTGTAATAGACTTTAGATATAACGGCGGCGGTTTATTAGCGCTATCGGCGCAATTGGCTTATATGGTTGCCGGTAATGCTAACGTGAACAACCGCTTTTATTATCAAACCCAACAAAACGATAAACAGCCCGTTGATTCGCCTTTCCCATTTATTGATGAAGAAATAGATTACTCTACTTTTTTTAGTACTGGAGAAAGCCTACCCGATTTGAACCTATCGAAGGTTTATGTATTAAGCACATCAGGTACCTGTTCGGCATCAGAAGCTTTTATCAATGGTTTAAAAGGTATAGACGCAGAAGTTATTTTAATTGGCGACACAACCTGCGGTAAGCCGTATGGCTTTACCCCAACTCATAACTGCGCAACAACCTATTACACTATTCAATTTAGTGGTGTAAATAGTAAAGGATTTGGTGAATACGCTGCAGGTTTTACACCAACCTCTACGCCACAGTTTGATGCCGATGTGCAAGGCTGTGAGATTGAGGACGACTTTGATCATCAATTAGGCGATAGTAACGAAGCTGTTTTAGCCACTGCATTATTTCATGTCGAAAATGGCAGTTGTCCTATTAGAACGGCTACTGTAGCAAAAGCAGAGCCAGCAAACTTTTCAAGCTCTCGTGAATCAATCGCTCCTTTAAACGTACCTTCGCAATTTACACAGCGCAATATGGACTTAACGTGGCCAACACTGAGTGAGGAAAGGTAATGGCTAAATTATTACTCCCATTAGCTACATTACTCGCTTTAGGCGGATGCCAAGGTGTAAAAGATACCAGTATAAATAGTCAGCCAGCTAAACCCGCTATATTAACGAGTGTTAACCCTAGCGTTGTTGCAACACTACAACAGGCAATTCAACAAGCTAAGGGAGGCGCATTAGTAACGCTTGCCGATTCGGTATTTACTAAGCGCAGTGAGTTGCTAATAGATCACGCAATGAGTAAAGGGCCTGATGGCAGAGTAATTATGGGCGCGCATAATATAAAATCTGAGAAGTTTATTTTGCAACTACGTAATAACCAATGCGAGCTTTACTATCCTAAAAAAGAGCTTACTACAGTACTTGAAGGTGTTATCTGTAAAGAGTTATAAGGCACTTTAAAGTTTATAAAAAAGGCGCGCAGCATATCGCTGCACGCCTTTTTCTATTTTAAAGCGTTATTACAAGTCTTGATGCGGACCAAACACTTCATAATGAATCTGCTCGTTTTTAACACCTAGCTCAAGTAACTGGTTTTTTATAAACGCCATAAAACCGGCAGGACCACATAAGTAAAAGTCGCCATTACTCAATGGTAGCTTTGCTTGTACTGTATTTAGGTTCATTAACCCAGTAAAGTCAGCGCCTTCTGTCGCTTGGTTAAACCACGTCATTGTTTTTAAACGGTTATAAACTGTACTTAACTCATTTAAATATTTTGAAAACGAATGCTGCTGAGTATTTTCGCAGGCATGTAAATACATAATATCTTGATTAGAGTTGTCACTTAATAACGTTTCAAGCATAGCCAGCATTGGCGTTTGCCCAACACCTGCTGAAATGAGTACCGCTGGGTTTGTATTATTACGTAAAAAGAAATCCCCTGCCGGCGGGTATAGCTCAACAACAGTACCTTGCTCTAATGAGTGTAAATGATTAGACACCATGCCAGGCTTTGGCTGTAGCTCTTTTTTAACACTAATACGGTAGTTTTTAGCATTACTTTTTTGTGAAATAGAATACTGGCGAATTTCTTCATATTCAGCGCCCTCTGGCTTAACTTTAATACCTAAATACTGCCCTGGCTTATGTGTAATAACAGCTTCGCCATCAACGGGTGTAAGTGTAAAGCTTGTTACTAATTCTGATTCAACTTGCTTGTTGGTTATTTCAAACTGGCGAGTGCCCACCCAGCCACCGTGTTTATTTTTACTGTGCTCATACAAAGCAGCTTCTTCGGTAATACAAATATCGGCAAGTACGCCGTAAGCTTCGCGCCAAGCGTACTCAACATCGGGAGTAAATTGATCAGGAATAAGCTCTTTTAGCGTACCAATTAAATGCGCACCTACAATAGGGTAATGTTCAGGTAAAATATTTAAGCTGGTATGTTTATGGTTAATACGTGCCAGTGCTTCTTTTAATACGGCTAAATTATCAATATTTTGTGCATACGCGGCAAGTGCATTAAAAAGTGCAAATTGCTGACGACCTGTATCTTGATTCGCCATATTAAAAATATTTTTAAGCTCAGGATTATGGCTAAATAAACGCTTATAAAAATGATCGGTAACAACCGTACCCGCCTCTGCTAATAACGGAACGGTACTTTTAACAATCTCAATGGTTTTATCAGATAACATATGTGTTTCCTATGGATGAACTAACCACGACGCCCATCAACACGACGCCGCGTTAATATAGGTGTGCAGTGAATTAAAAATAATAAAAAAGCCACTAACCACAGCAAAGCACTTATTTGCCAAGCAAGGTGAGGCCCAATAATAAAAGGGAGTAATGAACGAGTAATAGCGGCCACAAGCAAAAACGCAAAAGCAACAGCCATGTAATGAGGAATGCTAAGTGTACGCCCTGTATGACCATGCGATACACGCGTCATCATTGCTAAAATCATCATACCTATTGTGCCAATAGTGATGAGGTGCAGCGCGTCTTTAAATTGTATTGCACTACTATAAAAGCTAAATGCAACCATCATTAAACCCACACCTAACGTAAGGTACGAAAAATGCAAAGACCATAACAAAGGCACTCTCAATACCTTGCTGTCCCACCAAAAACCAGCCCTAATTAAGTGAAGTGCAGCAACAATTGCAATAACTAACGCAGGATTAATAATGTTTAAAAATAACTTATTAATAAAAAATACAGTGATAGCCACAATAGATAAATACATCACCGCTTTATCTATTTTAGGAGTACGTACTTGCTTGTTTAAACCAAGGCCTTTAGCGGTAAAAAACGGTAAAACGCGACCCGCAACAATGCCAACTAGTAAAGTAATTACCAGCACTGCAGTATCAACTACAGCAAGTGCAAGCTGCATGTTTTGCTTTATAACGAGTATTAAATACAGTGCATTGAGCGTACATAGCACAGCCAAAATAGCTAAAAATGGATAGTTACTTTTACTACTCGCTTTTAATAGCATATTCGCCAGCACTGCTATAGCGCCTAGCCACCAAATAACTTGTAACGTAAGTGCGGCATATAAATTAAAATGAGCAATATCGGGCAATATCACAAAAAAGGCTAAACGCGCTGCAAGCCATATAAACGTAAGCCACATAAGGGCTTTGCCACTTATGCTCGGTACGCCAGTCCAAGTTTGTGCAGCGGTAAGTAAAAAGCCAACAGCAACGACCCCTGCAAAGCCAAACAGCATTTCGTGTGCATGCCATAATGTAGCCGGCATTGATAAATGCCAACTTGCATAGCCTGTTAAAATAAGTAGCCAATACCCGACTGACAAAAATGCCAATAAGCCACCGCCTAAAAAGAAAGGTCTAAAAGCGAGCATCCATAACGGCCATTGAGATACTTGATGAATAGCAACGCGTGCTGGCATTGGTTCAGTTAAGTTTATAGGGCGCATTATCGTACTTCCTGCCCTAAACCATATTGTGCAATACAGCGCAGTACGTAACTTACTTTTAAAATAGCAGCAATAACTATCGTGCTAATATGAGCTGATACTTGCACCGCCATAGAAAAGTATTCAGCAAACGGGTAACTAATTAAAATACTTGCCGAAATACATACTAAACTCACGATCAATGCAGTATTGGCAGCAAATAATACTGTTTCGTATAGTGAACTAGGCTGTATTTGATTGTTTAAATTATTCAGCATTAGTGTGTTCATGGCGATCTCTGTAACTAACTACGTTACTTAGCTATTACATATATTGTGCCAACAAATTTAATCGATTTAGTTCAATAGCTTAAGTAAAATCACTTTACAATATGAGTCTTTATGACCTACCATAAATTAACTCATAAAAACTCGAATAGGTCATTTTGACATGAATCAGCAATTCAACCTTACACAAGTTGCTCTAGAGCTTGCTCAAAGTACACTACACGAGCATAGCTTTGAGCAATTATTAGCAACGGTTGAACGGGTTATTCCAAGTGATGCAAGTGCGTTATTAGTACTTCAGGGTGAGCAATTAAAACCACTGGCAATTAAAGGGTTAATGCCCGATAGTCTTGGCAGGCGATTTAAAATAGTAGAACACCCTCGCCTAGAAGCTATTTGCAAAAGTACACTCGCGCTACAATTTGCGCACGACTGCCCATTACCCGATCCATACGACGGATTACTATTAGCTAAAACAGGCGACATACCGGTACATGCATGTTTAGGTTTACCTCTTTATGATAAAAACGCGCTACTTGGCGTACTCACATTTGATAGCCTAAACGCTAATGCATTTAATGATATTAGTGCTGATACACTCAACACCTTACAAACCCTGTGTAGTGCGCACTTTAAAACGGCCTTAGAGCTTGCCCATTACAAACAGCATGCACAGCACTCAAGTGCATTAGTGCAAGAACTAAATCGTGAAGCGTTAACACGGGAAGGTGGCGAAATTATTGGTCAAAGTCCGCTAATGCAAACACTTAAAAACGAAATTAAACTCGTTGCAGCATCTAACTTTAGCGTACTTATTTTAGGAGAGACAGGGGTAGGGAAAGAGCTGGTAGCACGCAATATTCACTTAAGTTCAGCTAGAAAAGATAAACCGCTTATTCACTTAAATTGTGCTTCACTTCCTGAGAACCTTGCCGAAAGTGAGTTTTTTGGTCATGCAAAAGGCGCCTTTACTGGCGCACAAAATGCGCGACAAGGTAAATTTCAATTAGCTGATGGCGGTACATTATTTTTAGATGAAATTGGTGAGCTACCTCTTGTCATGCAAAGCAAACTATTACGAGTGCTGCAAAGTGGCGAAATACAAACAGTAGGCGAAGACACGTCAAAATACGTGGATGTGCGCGTCGTTGCCGCAACCAATAGAGATTTAAAAGAAGAAGTAGCTAAAGGCCGCTTTAGAGCCGATTTATACCATCGCCTTAGTGTTTACCCAATTACTGTGCCACCACTTAGTAAACGCGAGCACGACATAACACTCCTAGCTGGTTATTTTATTGAGCAAACTGCTCGCAAATTAGGGATAAAGCAATTAAAACTAAGTACCGAAGCGCAATTACTACTTAATCAATACAACTGGCCAGGTAACGTGCGCGAGCTTGAACATGTCATTAGTCGCAGCGCCCTAAAGGCAAAGCAAAGCCAATGGCAAAATCCTATAATAACGATTACTAGCGAACATTGTGATTTAACACCAAGTGCGCAAACAAAATCTCTAGCAGAAAGGCAAGGTACAGCCAGCACCTTAATCAACCAACCTTTAAAGCAAGCTGTAGAATCGTTGCAATACAACGTAATTACTGAGCAATTAAAGCAGCATAACTACAACTGGTCGGCAGCAGCAAGAGTACTTGAATTAGATAGAGCTAACCTAGTACGCTTGGCTAAACGCTTAGGGATTGAAATTAAAAAAACACTATAATCATTTAAAACACAGCTAGAATGCTGCTAAAACTATTGATTAGCAGCTAACTTACTAAAATGTGTTTTTAACAACCCTGCAAAAGCTTGTACTTTAGCAGTGCGATGCACTAAGTGATGCGTGACTAACCATACATCGGTAGGCCAACTTAATTCACTGTGTAAAATAGGCACAAGATCAGTATATTGCGCTGCTACATCATGTTGTAACCCACCAATACCTAACCCTTTAATTATTGCGCGAGTCGCTTCTGCGGTTTCAGACACTCGCAGCTTTATTTGCGATGCTGGAATATGCTCATCAGCCCACGCAAAATAAGGTACGCGTGCATTAAAACCCGCTACACCCGATACAAAATTATGTTGCTGTAAATCACTTAACGATTTAGGCATTCCATATTTATTGATGTAACGCTTATTAGCATACAAGCCAGACGAAAGCTGCGCCAAATGCTGAGCAATATAATCGCCCTCATCAGGTCTTGGGCCTGCACGCACTGCAATATGCGCTTGTCCGTGATCAAGTCTTAACCTTTTTTGTTCTAAAATAACTTCTAACTGCACTTGCGGATGTAGCGCCTGAAATTGCTCACAAACATCACCAAGTACATCCATAAAACCACTTACCGTCGTTAGTAATAAACTCCCTCTAAGGGTGCTGTCGGCCGCTGCTATATCGTTATGTAACTGCTCTAAGGAGCTATGAATAGTTTGCGCCGTTGCAAATAACTTGGTGCCAATTTCAGTAACCTTGTAACCACGGGCATGGCGATGAAAAAGCCGTGCATTTAAGTTTTTTTCAAGATTATTAATTCGTCTAAGCACTGTGCTGTGGTGCACATTAAGCTCTTCTGCGGCCGCCGTTAACGTACCTAAACGCGCCACTTCAAACGCTACTTTAACGTCTTGCCAATCTTCAAATTTAATCGCCATGCTAATTACCTTTTACTTATGTGCATTTACGCACATAAGTGTTGCGTTAATTGGGGTTTTCTACAAGCAAAATTTTGCTACATTAGAGCTGTAAACTTAAACACTTAAAGGTCTCTAACATGTCAGCACCAAAAATTATCGCCCTAGCAGGAAGTCTTCGTCAAGAAAGCTTTAATCAAAAAATTATTAATGAAGCAGCGCGTTTTGCTCTACAAACAGGTGCTGAAGTAGAAGTAATAAAACTAAACGAATTGAATATTCCATTATTTAACGAAGATATAGAAGCGCAAGGTACACCAAGCGATGTACAGCTTTTAAAAGATAAACTACGTGCAGCTGATGGTATTTTACTAGCAAGTCCTGAGTACAACGGTTCCATTACCGCTGCACTTAAAAATGCTATTGATTGGTCCTCACGTACAGAGCAAAGTGCGGTTCCAGCTTTTCGCAATAAAGTAGTCGCTTTATTTTCAGCATCCCCAGGCGGGCTTGGCGGGTTACGCGGTTTAAATCACGTGCGCGATATACTAAGTGGTATTGGGTCGTTAGTACTTGAAGATCAACTTGCAATACCCGCTGTACACAAGTTACTTGATGAAAATGGCCAAATTAATGAACCTGTTACAGCTGAAAAAGTATCAGCCCTTGCTCATCAGTTAGTAAGCGTTGCAAGTAAATTAAAATAATTCAGTACGCCTTACCAAATAACTAATTACTTTGTCGCCGCTATTTTTGCGGCGATAAAGTCTGTATGCGTTACATATAAAAGCCCAGCTACTTTACGTATTACATAGTCTTCTTGGGGATCTATTTCGCCATCAGCATAGGCCAAGCGCCATAGTAGCTCTATTATTTCAATGCGCTGAACTGCACTACAATGCTCATTAATTTGTTTTGAAAACTGAAAGTAGTCAATAGCGCCATCTAAACTACTTGCTGCGTTAGTTGTTAGCTCTTCAACTTCTGAATCTGTTAAATTAAAGTATTTTTTTAAGGTTACAGTCAGGGTTTGTTGTTCATTATGGTCAAGCTTAGTATCAGCACGCATAACCTCTATAAGCAATGCCGCAACTGCTGTTTTTAAATCATGCTGCTCTATACTGGGTTCCTGATCATCGAATACAGCAAAAAGCTGCTTTATTTGTTTGAACATCACATTATCCCTTTTTGGGTGTTAGACTAAAGATAAATAAATCGAACTTGTATGAGTAGTTAATGGGTATTAAGTTCGCAAATTAAAGGATACATTTTTATGAAAGGATTAAATACACCACGCTTAGTTATTGGCAGCGCATTGGTGGCCCTTTCGAGCGTCGGCACTGTATTTGCCGAAACTGTCGAAAAAGAAAAATCATACGACTTTGATAATAAAGTACATTACTACCAAACTAAAATTGGTGAAGACAACTATAAAATAGAAATACAGTCAGACGATTACAAGCACTTCGCTAATCAAAGTATGTTTTTACTGCGCCATGCAGATAGGTTATGTCGTGGCAGAACCTTTATGTTAAAGGTCCTAGAAGGCGTGCAAGAATACGAACGCTTTCCAACTAAACCACGAGCCTACCAACCAGCCTTAAATGTTTTACTGCAATGTGAAGCACCCGAGAAAAAAGAAAAATAAACTTATTTTTCATAGCCCCATGGCGCTACCGGTGGAGTAATTGGTTTAGTTAAATCAAAATCCACCTTAAATTCACGCCCTTGGCGAATTAATCGATAAGTAAATAATTCTGGGTAAATATACATTTGCCATGTATTACCTACAGATTGAGCGATCCCTTGTGCAACAAATAACTCTTTAGAGTATTGATCGGCAGGAAACGACTGCATTTGTGCAAATCCTGCATCCAATGTGTGGCCACCATACATAGTGGATGCATCATCAGTACCATCCTCATGGCGATGATCATGCTTTAAGCTCAAGCCACTCCCTGTTTTAGTTATGATCCACGTACGTGATGCATCATCCCCTACATGAAACGGCACTTGTAACTCTGTGTCGGTACATTTACGTACATGCATAACCAGTTTTTTATCTGCAAATGAACTTGGCCCCTTCGCATTATCTACCATTACTTTACCTTCAAACGCTTTTCCGCAATGCGCTGCAACACTATTAAAAAAGGCATCATGAGTAGGAATAGACACTAACGGTGCAGGGCGTGAAAAAGCTGTCGATGAAGCAAGTATTAGAGTTACTGCAGTTAATAATTTCATATGTTTCTCGTTATAGTTATTTAAAACACCTGTAATAGTACAGCTTTCTTATACCAATTCCATTAAGTATGTGATCTGAATTTTACGCCGAAAAAACAATTCAGTTCTAGGCGTAAATTGATGTAAATGGTTGTTCCCTTTACGAAATTGACAACAAAGAAATGGGTTGTTTTGGCAAGTAAAATAGATCAGCTATTTATTGGAATTGGTATTAAGTACTTTATTAGTGGTATCTCTACTCAATTAAAGCTGTAACTGCATAGAATGCTTAATTGATAACTAAATAGATCATAATAACTCACACATTACTCTCATGCAGACGTAAAAAAGCCCGAATCATTAGATTCGGACTTTCTACAATATGAGGTCGGTGCGCTACGCAGTAGGATGTCGGAGTGCCTACAGCGGTAGAAAGTCACAGTGAAATGCTACTTTATTGGCCGACTGAGATATTAAGGGATTTTGCTGTGATTTTAAGCATCGGGAGTCGCTACGCTTGCCCGACCTACATGCTAGGCGTTGAATGAGTGTACATTAATTGTACGTGCTTCACTTTTCTGCAGACGTAAAAAAGCCCGAATCGTTAGATTCGGGCTCTCTACAATTTGAAGCCTGGTAATGTCGTGGTGCCCACAGCGGTAGAAAGCCACATAGCAAATGCTACACTCTCTTTGTGTCGAGGCGGGCTCGCCTTCGAGCTGTTTTTTTTGATGTATAGGAATACAAATGCCGTAGAGAACAGGATATGTATGAGCGATCACTACTGAGTCGGCATTAATTGTACGAATCTCACTTTTCTACAGACGTAAAAAAGCCCGAATCGCTAGATTCGGGCTCTCTACAATTTGAAGCCTGGTAATGTCCTACTTTCACATAGCAAATGCTACACTATCATCGGCGCTGTTTCGTTTCACTACTGAGTTCGGCATGGGATCAGGTGGGTCCAAAACGCTATTGTCACCAAGCAAATTTGGGCGTTAATTCGTATCTCTACAAACTAACTGAATTTGGAAAATATCTGATAATATTTTTTAAGTCTTTGCGTAAATATCTACTTTAGTCATATTAACTTCTGTCTAAACTGTCGCATAAAACGCGTTTGGCGTTGTATGGTTAA
>Ga0316197_10000503_pt1 | contig 27143 bp, 24 predicted proteins | sample OudBiesiAoxic_MG_FD_204939 | JGI IMG/M metagenome (GOLD analysis project Ga0316197, IMG submission 204939) | Coastal sediment microbial communities from Oude Bieten Haven, Netherlands - site A oxic | ecosystem: Environmental > Aquatic > Marine > Coastal > Sediment | place: Netherlands... | reverse complement strand
TAGCTTATTACGATTATTCTTTTCGCAAATAACAAGGAAACCAATTAAATGGCAACAGAATTTAACGCAGGCAGTTTTGTAGGTCGTTGGGTATTTGCCCTCGTGCTGGTCCTGGCAACATACAATCCTACGGATTATTCCTACATCAGCTGGATAACATCCGCAGGTGTCAGTTTCGGACCGGTCATCGCGCTCGTCGGGGTTGGCCTGTTGATCGGCTGGATTATCTACCTGCGAGCCACGTTTATGTCCATGGGTTGGCTTGGTATTGTTCTTGGTGCGGCTTTCTTCGGTTGTATTGTCTGGTTGCTGGTCGATGTTGGCTGGCTCAGCGTGGAGTCGACGGACGCATTCGCCTGGGTGGTGCTCGTACTATTGTCGCTGATCCTCGCAGTGGGAATGTCGTGGTCACACATCCGCAGGCGTATGACCGGTCAGTTTGACGTGGATGAAGCTGGCGATTGAGATCACGGGTATGAGCATGGTTTCTTTGGAAGGTCTTGTTTAACCGGGCTGAAATTAGCTCAAGGTAAGTTGAGTCTGGAGTTTCAGAGCTTCTGAAACGGGCAGGTTTTGAGCTTCAGTACCGTCAGGCAACCCAGTCCCAACAGGCCCAGGCCGGCAAACCTTGGCCAACCTGCCGGTACAAAAAACACGATTGAGATACCACCGACAACGGCCATCATGAAAACGGCCAGCGTCTTCACCCTGCGTGAAATACACTTATTATCTTCCCAGTCCCGCAACATAGGACCAAATAACTCACTACGAAGAAGCCAGCCATGCATACGCGGTGACGATCTTGCGAAGCAGGCCGCGGCGAGTATCACGAAGGGCGTGGTTGGCAAGAGTGGTAAGACCACACCGATACCGCCCAGCAGCAGGAACAACAGACCCAATGCAATCCAAAGGTACAAATGTACTACCGGTTTTGCAGTGATGTGGAAATGAAAACGGCGCTGAAAACCGGGTTCATTCGGACTCGACGCCGTGTATTGCCTGGCTGTTGCATTGATTATCAGTATTCATGGTAGTTATTCCTGTTTTACAGACGCCTTTAAGTCTGTGTATGTATATACTTGATCGACACATTCTTTGCCACTTCAATTGTTTCTACCCATGAAAAAACGATATTTGTCAGTTCCTGTTTTAGTATTGACCGGTTTTTTGCACGTTATAACCAGTGAAAGCGCAAATGCTGCAATGAATGAACACCGGCCGGTTTGTTCCCCCGATGGTTCAAGGCTTGTTTACATGCTGCAGTCCGAACGCACTGACAATGATTGGGAGTTGTACCAGATGGTTTTCAACACCCAAACCAAAAAGCGCCTGACGGTTCATGAGGGATGGGATGGATATGCTGTCTGGTCGCCGGATGCCAAAAAGATCATTTTTGACCGTGAAGACGCGCCAGGGGGTCAAAAACGACCATGGGTTATGAGAATGGACGATTTCACCATCACACCATTAGGAAAATTCGAAGGATCGCTTTCGGTTAGTGACTGGTCCGATGATGACAGGCTGTTGGGTTTCCACGAAGTAACAGGTCAGCGCGACCTGGTATTGCTGGATGTCGATGGGAATATTGTCGAAAAAATCACAAATACTAGCGGTCATAGTGAGCATGATGCCCACTTTTCACCGGATGGTTTGAGAGTCGCCTATGCAAATGGCGTGATTGATGGAACCGATACCTCGTTGGAATTGATCGACCTTGAAACCGGCAACAAGACCATACTGCACACCTCGATCGGCAGAATATATGGAATCAGCTGGTCACCCGATGGTGAAGAAATCGCCTTTGTCGATGCGCCGGGTGGCGAAGACGATGATGCCGATATATTTATGTATAACTTCGGGGAGCAGAGTGTCAAGCAGATAACGGATGATCCCGCCTGGGATCATATGCCGGAATTCTGCAATAATAACCACACCTTGTTTTTCACTTCTTACCGTAGCGGTGAGGAGCGCATTTACCAGGTCGACCCCGACCCGGCACCATTTTTAACCATTGAGCGGGCTCAAAAATAGGCAGGTACAGGTTCTCAGGTCACTACGTCTTTCTTGCCGTCGCATAAATCTCACTCGTCTTTAAACTGGTCACCAAGCACGGTTTTTGTTTCTGCAATAAAAGCGTCCATATCTTCAAACATACCCGATGAAAACTTCACTTCCACCTCTTTCGGGTCTTCTGCGGTAAGCCAAAACAAGACCTTGCCATTGTCACTTCCCATTTCGTGTAGAAAAGCTTCACTCACAATGTAGACTGGCATCTCCTTCAGTTTTCTCCTGGGCGCCATGTCGCGACTTGTGGTGACATATTCAAGGTCGTACATTTCACCATTTTTTGTCTTTGCCTTCGAATCGCCTTCAATAAAGGCGAACTCTTTTTTACGAACAACCGTCACCGTCATGGCCCAACCCTGTGGTGTATAGGTAACGGAAATTCGCGTGTCCTTTGCCGTATAGTTGGTTTTAAAGGTGCATTCAGTTTTAGCAGTTTCAGAGTTCACGCCGCAAAATTCAGCGGATACCGGTGAACACCAGAGAAATACTGTCAATATAATTAACTTCCAAAATGTTTTCATTTGATTCCTGATTACTGCCCGCTAACTAAATTATTGAGTGCGCGCAGGGTGGGTTGGGAGTCGTGTTGCCTGTCTCTTCAGCAATATCGGGTGGATGTTACCTAATCAAAATGTGCCACTCAAGCGCTTAGCTCTTTTATACTGCATCCATATGACTACATTTTCGCGCATATCTATCTGCATCGCACTGTTATTCTTTGTCTGTGTGAATACCTGTGAATCCAGTGAGGCCATGTTGAAAAGCAATGTAAGCTACCAAAGTGTCACCGGCTTGGATTTTGTCGAGGCCGATGAAAAGCTGGTTTATGGCGACGCAAACCCCGGGTTGCAGTATGGTCTGCTCTGGGTACCCAAAAAAAACACCCCCAATACAAAACCGCCCCTGATCGTGTTGATTCATGGCGGGTGCTGGTTAAACGCTTACGATATTCAACACAGCTATGCTCTCAGTAGTGCCCTGGCGGAAGCCGGTTACGCTGTCTGGTCGCTTGAATACCGGCGTACCGGTGATATCGGTGGTGGGTGGCCGGGCAGTCTTGAGGATATAAGGCAGGGACTTGCATACACCGCCAACCTGGAATCACATGCTGTTGATCTTGACCGGGTGCTTGTCATGGGTCATTCCGCCGGTGGTCACCTGGCTTTGCTGGCGGCCGCTCAATCTCAAACCATAGATGGCGTCATTGGCCTGGCCGCCATTACCGATATTGTGGCGTATTCACGGGGCGGGAATAGCTGTCAGACTGCAACCGTCGATTTTATGGGTGGTACGTTTGAAGAGCAGCCTGTCGCCTACCAGGCGGCCAATCCCGCAAGCCAGTCACTGCACAACAGAACCATACTGTTGCAAGGAGACATTGACGTCATCGTTCCGGTCGAACAATCCCAACTAGCGGGCGCTACCACCGTGGTATTTGAGGGTGCCGGACATTTTGACTGGGTTCATCCGGGCTCGGGCGCGTTTCAGTTGTTGCTTTCAACACTGGAGGACGTTTTCCAGTAGTAAGTGAGCAACGAGGTCTAGTTGAACGGAAACCTCTGTTCGGGTTGCGCAACCCGGTTATCCCGGTAGTCTTTCCGGAACCATCCGGTTTAACACCTAAAATCACCCAGACATCTGGCATCTGGAAAGCATATTGCTTATGCTTAGCCGCTTATGAAATCGAAAGAACTACCTCTCCTTGTGAACGGGTACACCCTTGCGATTTTCATCGGTGGATTAGCGACCGGATTTAAAAGCATGCTTCCTGAACGGCGCAAGGTTTTCCGTCATTCAATTTCGGTGACAATTGCTGTCCTGACACTTGTAGGATGCGCGGCGGTCGGCCCTGACTTCACCGAATCCAAAGCTCCGGTGCCTGATGCCTGGGAGATCGTTCAGGATTCGGGTCTGAAGGCAACACCCTATGAACTGATCGAATGGTGGGAGGTTTTCAACGACCCGGTGCTCAATCAACTGGTTGATATCGCGCATCAGCAAAACTATTCAGTGGAACTGGCCGGGCTGAGGGTGCTGGAATCGCGTGCGCAGCTTGGAATTGCGGTCGGGACCCAATATCCACAACAACAGCTCGCATCAGGGGGTGTTACAAGGATCGGCCCCAGCGAAAATGCCGGCCAGGGTAACACGGCCTTCAGCCAGTACGATCTTGGTGCATCCCTGGCCTGGGAAATGGATTTTTGGGGTAAGTTTCGGCGTGGCATCGAATCGGCGGATGCAGCACTGGCGGCATCAGTTGCCAGCTACGACGAAGCCATGGTGCTGGTCACCGCACAGGTTGTGAGTAATTATGTGACGATCCGCATCCTGGAAGAGCAGCTCAGAATTGCCTATGAAAATCTGAAATTGCAGCAGCGCAGTTATGATATTGCGGAGGTGCTCTACAGGAATGGGCAGGATTCGGAGTTGGATGTACAACAAGCCAAGACCCAACTGCTTGGCACGCAGGCAACGGTACCTGATCTGAAAACACAATTGAGCCTGGCCCAGAACGCCTTGAATACCTTGCTGGGTCAGGCCAATGGGTTTGTTGAAAAATTGATTGTCAAAGGTCCCATTCCGGATGTGCCTGAGCAGATCGCGATTGGAATACCGGCCGACCTGTTGCGTCGCCGCCCGGATTTACGGCAGGCCGAATTACAGGCGGTCGCGCAGAATGCACAGGTTGGTGTTGCAACAGCCGATCTGTATCCAAGCATCGCACTGTCAGGCTCCCTGGGGGTAGTCAGTATTTCCCGGGACATAGGTGGCGGTGGTTCTTCAGACCTGTTCAGTTCTGACAGTGTCAGTTATAGCGCGGGTGCCTCATTCACGTGGCCTGTTCTCAATTATGGCCGGATCAAGAACAACATCCGGGTACAGGATGCGAGACTTCAACAGGCCATCGTTTCCTACCAGCAAATCGCGCTTGAAGCCGCACAGGAAGTGGATGATGCGATGGTGTCGCTGGCAGGCGCCCAGGCACAAAAAGTAATTTTGCACGATGGCGTGGTGTCAGCCCTCCGCTCCAATGATTTATCGATGTTGCAGTATAAAGAAGGGTTTTCCGGTTACCAGAGAGTGCTTGACGCCCAGAAAGCATTGTTCAGCCAACAAAATCGCTATGCGTCAAGCCAGGGTCAGGCAGTACAGAGCGTGGTGCAATTATACAAGGCGCTGGGCGGTGGATGGGAAGTCAGGGAAGGCCGGCCATTCGTGGATGAAAATACATTGACCGTCATGCGTGAACGGACAAATTGGGGAGATTTATTGGATGACCAGTGATAAAAAAAAGAGAGATCCGGTACGGATGTGGACTTTCATCGTCCTGGCCTTGTGTATCGTTTTGATGATTATCTATCTTGTGGGTGACCGGTTGACACCATTCACCACCCAGGCACGGGTGCATGCTTACGTGGTCCCGGTTGCTCCCCAGGTGGCTGGTAGATTGATAAGCGTTGACGTCGAAAACAATCAAATGGTCAAGGCGGGGCAAAAATTGTTTGGCATCGACCCCGGTTCCTATGAGTTGGCGGTGCAGGCGGCGGAAGCCGCGTTAAAAAATACGGAACAATCGATCCAGTCGGGTATTTCAAATGTGGAGGCTTCCCGTGCAAATGTAGATTCGGCAAAGGCTTCTGTCTGGGCCGCGGAGCAGGATACAACCCGTATGCGCCGGATCCGCGAAGAAGATGAGGGTGCGATTTCAGAAAGGCGAATCCAACAATCTGAAGCCAGCCTTGAATCGAGCCGTGCTAACCTCGCTGCCGCCCAGGCGTCATTGGCGGCAGCGATAAGCGCCCTGGGCTCCACCGATGAAAAAAATGCACAAATTCAGCAGGCTCGCACAAACCTCGAGAACGCGCGCCTGAACCTTGAGCGAACCATCGTTTACGCACCACGCGATGGCATGATTACCGATTTGCGGGTTGACCAGGGAAATTTTGCGGCAGCGGGAGCGGCGTTGATGACGTTCATAGCCATCCACGATACGTGGATCCAGGCCGATCTGTCGGAGAACAATTTGGGCAATGTCGATGCAGGGGACCGGGTCGAAGTCACATTTGATGTGCGGCCGGGCAAAGTCTTTAAGGGCCGAATCAGGCAAACCGGTTACGGTGTCGAGGTCAATACCAACGCCCTGGGCACGCTGCCAACGATCGATAATGACCGGAACTGGCTACGCGCCGAGCAACGCTTTCCGGTCACGATTGATTTTGAAGCCAGTGACCTTTCTATATCGAATTTGCGTGTTGGATCGCAGGCCTCCGTGATGGTTTATACCGGTGACAACCCGATCATGAATACCTTGGGGCGTTTTTATATCCGGGTCAATGCCTACCTGAGCTATGCCTATTGAGATGCATCCGGTAGCGGCCCGCAGAATATTCAGGCTGGTTTTTGTAACTGCAGTTGCCCTGTGGATATCGCAGACAGTGAACTGGAGTGCGTCGTTCATTGTGCCGGTGCTGTTATCAATGTTGCTGGCGATTCCACTACCCGGTCTGAGCCTGAAGCAGGGTTTGATATTTATCCTGGCTCTTGTCATACCAATATGGTTATCGACCTGGGTTTTGCTCCCCGTACTAACCTATCAACCCCTGGTCGGTATGCTGTTGTTGATTGCGAGCTGTTTCTGGGCCTTCTACTACAGCGCCAGTGGTGGATCACCCATTCTGGGCGCCTTTTTGACCATGGGGCTGGCGATCGTGGCGGCGATCGGATCAGATTCCATCGATCAGGCGATAGCAGTGGACTGGGCACTGACCGTAAATGCCATTATTGCCATTACTTTATTGTGGCTGGCACACGTTTTATTGCCGGATAAACCCATGGAAGGTGGCGCGAAGGCGAGGCCGAAAGCTGAGAAACCGTCCCGCGATGATGCAATACGCAGTGCCTGGCGCTCAACTGCAATCGTACTTCCGGTTATCATTTTTTTCCTTTTTTACGCCGGCAGTTCATCCTATATGGTTGTTATGATCAAGGTTGCGAGTATGGGTCAACAGGCGGAGAACGACGAGACCAAACAGGTGGGTAAGTCACTGTTGATGTCCACATTTATCGGGGGGGTTGGCGCAGTCGTCATATGGAATCTGATGAGTATCTGGCCATCATTGATCAACCTTGTGTTACTTGTCGTTCTGGCCGGCTTGATCATGGGCAGGAAAATATTCCAGGGACAGGGTATGGCTTCCGGTGCAGGTACATGGTCTTACGCATTTATGACCATGCTGGTCATTATCGTGCCTGCTTTGGCAGATGGTGCCGGTGGGGATGCTGCCGGAGCCAAGTTTGTTGATCGGATTGCCATGTTGAGTTGGGCCACATTGTATGGTGTTGCCGCAGTCTATGTCTTTGACGCGTTCTGGCGTGGTAAAGAGCCTCAAACCGAAACGGAATAGGGTACGCCGGCACCCGGCTATCTCAATCACTTTAGTCAGATTTCCCGCGCAGGGGGTATACCCGCAAATATACTGTTCGATATCCAGCGCTGGATATTGCGGGTCAGTGCGGAGGGTCCGACCAGTTTGAGGCGATTGTCGGCAATTACTGCCTTGTAGGTTTTATCACCCATCCAGCAGTCACCCATCGTTCTCAAATCGGTGGTGAAATAAACATCGACGTCCTTGCCGGGCCAGGTTGTAAAGACCGGCGCCCGTGCCTGTTCTTTGCAACCAGGCAATACGCACTGGCTGCATTAAGAAAGGCTTCGGTGGCAATAGTGACCGATTTGAACTATACATGAAGGTAATTCGTGTATCTGGAAGCCATTTAGTTCCAAAGGAGAAGACCATGAAGTCATTGACCAATGCCTCGCTGATTGTTTTGGCGGTTTGCACTTCACAGGCACCGATAGCGGTTGCAGATGTCACGCTCAAGCAAGATGTCATGGTGAGTGCTTCGGGTGCGATGTCGATGATGGGTGCAAGTGGTACGGTGACCACGGTAATTTCCAAGGGGCGGGGACGAACAGAGAATAAGGTGGAATCCAACTCTGCCATGATCAGAAAGTTTGCAAAGAACGCCAATACAGCGACCATTGTTTTGCTGGATGATGAACTCATGCTGAACCTGGCGCCCGAAAAGAAGCAGTATTCCGAAATGACGTTTGAGCAGTTGCGTGCGCAAATGGAAGAAAGTATGGCGCAGGCAGAAGAGCTCGGAGAAAGTGGTGCTTTACCCGTCAGCCAGGATGAGTGTCAGTGGTCACCACCCGAAATGAAAATTAACAAGACGGGGGAGAAACAGAAATTTGCGGGAGTCAAGGCAAGTCAAAAGATTATTTCGGTGAGTCAGACATGTACTGTTCCTGATTCCGGCAAGACCTGCGACATGATCTGGAACATGGAGTTCTGGACCGCCAAGCGTATGCCGGGAAGGGAAGAGGCAACGGAATTCCAGAAAGGAATGGCACGTGCGATGGGTGGTGATGAGGCTTTGGGTATGGCGCAGGCACAGGCACGGGGACTTATCGCCATGTTCAGAAGAGGCTGGGAAGACGTGTTGAAAGAGTCCGGAAAGATGGAGGGCTATCCTGTTAAAACAGTCATGAGCCTGGAGATGGGGGGCGAGAGTTGTACCACCGGTTCGGGTCAGCCAATCGCCATGGATGATGTTTGGAGCGGAGTAGCCGACGCCGGTGTGAATACTGCCGCATCCTCTGCCGCAAGCCACGCGGGTAGTGCCGTTGGCACCCAGGCTGCTGAGTCCGTGGGCAACGGTGTCGGTGGCTCCATCGCCGGTTCTGCAGTAGGTGCAGCCAGCCGGGAACTCATCAGTGGTGCATTTAAAAAATTCCGAAAGAAGAAGAAAAAAGAGGAACCTGCTGCCCAACCGGTTGACCCTGTATCCGGTACCGTGAAGCTTTTCGAAATTACAACAGTACTGACTGAAGTGAATGAGGATGATGTCCCTGACAACCTGTTTGTGGTCCCGGCAGGCTGGGAGAAAGTGTCCGGCGCATCTTGGTAGGAAGGTGTTACTTTCACACTATGCGGAGGTGAGTAATGGATATAGATCGTTTCGTTGAAGATTGCGTTGCCGCCAACACGGAGGTGGACGCACAGGATGCGGTTTTAGAGGTGCTGGACAGGGCCGTGAGCTCACCAAAATCTGTTTTAAGTGCCATCGGAGTACCAACGAGGGCGGGAATTGAGGTGATCCACCGATCCGGAACCCTTACCATTTTTGCTGCAACCTGGACTCCCCAGATGAACCTGATGCCACATAATCATGATATGTGGGCCAATATCGGTCTATATACCGGCCGTGAGGACAATATCATCTGGAGACGAACCGATGATTCGATCAGGGCCTTTGAGGCGAAAGCCCTTTTCGAAGGTGATGTTGCAAAATTACCCGTAGACGCCATTCACTCTGTCACCAATCCGTTGCTTCGCTTTACGGGTGGAATCCACATTTATGGCGGAGATTTTTTTGATATAAAACGATCTCTATGGAACCCCGAAACACTGCAGGAAGAGCCATCCGATGGCGAGATTATCAAGGGCATATTTGAACGTGAAAATCAAAGGCTAAACCTGGGCTAAGCTGGTCTAATTGAACTAAGAGGATTAAAGATGGGAAAGTGTTACAACAAAATTGAAATTGAAGCGCCAATTAATAAAGTCTGGGATACGATCAGTGATTTCCATGATGTTTCCTGGGCACCGGACGTCGTTAGCTCGGTCACGAAAGTCGGTGATAAGAAGGGTGATGAAGTCGGTGCGGGAAGAGTTCTAAACGGTGTTTTTCATGAAACATTGACCGAACTGGACCCTGGGAATTTTACCTTTTCTTACAGTATTGATGATGGTCCCGGCCCCGTTGCCAGTGATGCCGTCAGCAATTACATCGGCACGGTAAAACTGACCGCGACCGAGAGTGGCTGCATGGCAGAGTGGTCATCTGTCTTTCAATCGCAAAATGAAAATGAGGTCGCCGATTTTTGTAACCCCATTTACATGGCACTGTTAAATTCACTGAAAGAAACCCTGTCGTAAAGAAGGCACTATACGAGGCTGCGGGGTGGGCGTTAGTAAAGCCGAATGTAAATACTTCAGAAGATTATTTAAAGCATTGAAAAAAATATTAATTATACTTTCTATATTTGCGCTCGTTTATGGTTTTGAGTTCTTTCAGGATCAGGTAGCTTCTCCAACAGGCCGTTCCCCGTGGAGTGAGAATTCAGGCAGTGTCGTTGAGACTGCTTTTAATAACCGTCAGAGCGATGTCCAGGTTCAGGGGCAGGGAAGAGTGGTAAGAATTCTACCGGATGACAATGAGGGTTCAAGACATCAACGATTCATTCTGGAGGTCGACAGCAAGCTGTCCGTGTTGATTGCACATAATATTGACCTGGCACCGAGGATCAACGGTTTGAACAAGGGTGATACGGTGGCATTTTATGGAGAATACGAGTGGAACGACAAAGGCGGGGTGATCCACTGGACACATCATGACCCGAATCAACGCCATGTTGACGGCTGGCTGAAACATCGTGGCAAAACCTACCAGTAGTAACTGAATAGTTCCCCCGGTTCATATTGCGTGAGTACCGGTTGGCTTGAACGTTATACTTACTTTTAAGTGTTGACCTGACTACAGCTTCATACTTCAGAATCGGTTCCACGGTGATGAACCGTGACAGCAATTCAATGAAGCAGGAGAAATGAAATGAGTAATGAAGTGATGAATAAGGACAAATGGGTTCTTTTATTTAAAGAGATTGGCCTTGATGAAGCGACCATGATCCAGTGGCATCAGGCGTTTGAAGCCAGGTACCCGGATGGTCATCAGTCTTTTCTGGAATGGCTGAATATCGAGGACGTTGAAATTCGCGGAATTCGAGCCTTGTAGGCACTAATCGTGCGGGGATGGTTGGCGTTTTCTGCGCCAATCATCCCATTTAAATTTGGTGAGTGGAAATGCAGATGTTTACGATCGGACAGGTCGCAAAGAAATACTCCCTTTCGAGGAGTTCGCTTATTTACTATGACAGTATCGGGGTACTAACACCCAGCGGCAGAAGTGAATCAAATTACCGGCTGTATTCCGAAGATGACCTGAAGAAAATGGATAGAATCCAGTTGTTCCGTAGCGCGGGTCTGTCACTGGATTCCATAGAATTACTTCTTGGAAAAGAAAACAACGAGTTGGACTCAACACTGGAGGGCAGGCTGTTAACCATTAACAGTGAAATTCAAAAGCTCAGGGATCAACAGAAAGTTATTTTGAACATTTTGGAAAATGAAACCATGGTAAGGGGCTCCAGGTTGATGACCAAGGAGCTATGGGTTTCCATTCTAAGGGCCGCCGGTCTGGATGATGCAGGTATGAAGAACTGGCATATCGAGTTTGAAAGGGCTTCTCCGGAAGCCCACCAGGATTTCCTGGAGTCACTTGGAATAGAAAAAGATGAAGTTGCAGCAATTCGTGATTGGTCAAGACCCGAGCCTTGACCATTGAATCGACAATCGACTTCTTAATGACTGAACGGTTCTATCCGTCGTAGTACATCTGTCATTGCAGTTTGGCTGACGGTCAACATGCCTTCCTGTGGACGGTCAAGATCAAACATAATCGTCAAAACCGCGGTAAACACAAGCGAAAACAGGAAAATGGCGACGGTATCCCGTCTTCGGTCTGCACTGCTGGCTACGCCCACCAGTGAGAAACTCAGGATCGTTGAAAAAATAAGCACTAATCCGAGAATTCCGGGTAGTCGTTTTTTCGCTGCTGCTATGCGCAGGGCATGTGTGTCAATCAATTGATTAACCGCTTCAACCAGGCTCACCATGATATCGGTGTCATTTCCCTGTCTCACGTTGCGCTCAATGACGATCCAGATTTTTCCGTGAATTTTCTCGGAATGCATTAAGGCGGTTGGCAGGTCTATTACCCGGTTTGCAGCGTCGAGACGAATTTCCGCGTACTCACGCAGGTGTTTGCGCAGCAACTGGGAATCCGGTTCGTCGAGAAACCCGGCACGGAGCCAGGCGACCCCTATGGCGTTGGCTTCGGTGATGACCATGGTCTTGCGTTCGCTGTGATGTCCGATCGTAATTCCAATCGAAAAAGCCATCAGAAAGCCAACCAGGCCCAGCATGCCACCAACCATCGAACCGGTAATACGGGAATCTCCTGGATTGGAGCTTCGATCCTGCAACCGGATACCGACGCGGAAACCAATCTCAGCAGCAGCGAGAGCAACGATCACCATACCTACAAAAAAGGCCCATATCGGGATTAAATCCATGTTTTCCATATTCAGGCCCTTAAGTTCCGGTTCTAGACAATATTAGTTGAGATTTTGTATTGTTATGCTGGAGATGGTTGACGGATTCTACCTTCTTGAAAGGCGGGATAAAATTAAAAAATGACGGTTCCTGTTTCTATCCGTCAATCCACGCCCGCAAGTTGCTACAATCGTACCTCACAAAACTTTGAAAACTACAACCGGAATCTGACCAATGAGAATGTCCAAACGAGATTTTCTTGCCTTCAGTGGGGTATCCGCTGGTGCCCTGGCAGTTGGTGCCTGGTCACCCGCTGCGTATTCTGCATCGCCAACAAAGTTGAGTTCCATTACCGATGATGTCGCACCTATCGGTGTGGAAGAGCGTCTTGCCCGAATTGCAAAGGCGCAGCGCCTGATGGCAGCGAACAATATCGATGCAATCTTGTTGGAACCGGGCTCGGCCATGCTCTATTTCTCCGGAGTCAGCTGGTGGCGAAGCGAACGCCTGACCGCCGTGATCATTCCCCGTGAAGGTGGAATCGGTATCGTGACACCCTTTTTCGAAGAACCCAGCGTACGTGAGTCAATGACTTTTGGTGATGACGTTCGTGCCTGGAACGAACATGAAAACCCATTTGAACGCGTCGCCGGTTTTCTCAAGGATCGTGGTCTGACCGGTGGCAGAATCGGGTTCGAAGAAACCGTTCGTTATTTTGTTGTAGACGGTTTGAAAGCAGCCGCGCCTTCATTCGAAATAACCAGCGCGACTCCGGTAACGCAAGGTTGCCGTATGTACAAATCGATGGCCGAGATCGCGCTGATGAAGAAGGCGACGGAGGTTACCCTGACCGCGTACCAGCATGTATACAAGCATCTGGAATCGGGAATGGAGCCGGATGACATTAAGGCATTGATGTCAGCAGCCCAGACCCAACTCGGTGGTGTGGGCAGCTGGAGTATGGCCCTGTTTGGTGTCGCAAGTGCCTATCCGCATGGCACGAACCAGGCGCAGAAAATTGAGGAAGGACAAATCGTGCTGATGGATTGCGGTTGCTCTGTGGAGGGTTACCAGTCTGATGTGTCACGTACCTTCGTTTATGGTGAGCCAACCACAAGGCAACGGGAGGTCTGGGATACCGTGCGCAAGGGCCAGCAGATTGCATTCGAAACAGCACAGATTGGCACAGCGGCCGGCGCGGTCGACGATGCCGTGCGAGCTTATTATGAGTCGCTGGGGTGGGGTCCAAAGTACAGGGTTCCCGGATTAAGTCACCGAACCGGTCACGGTATCGGTATGGATGGACATGAACGGGTGAACTTTGTACACGGGGAAAAAACCCCGCTGGCACCCGGTATGTGTTTTTCGAACGAGCCGGGATTGTATGATTTCGACTCATTCGGTGTACGTCTTGAAGACTGTCTGTACATGACGGCCGGCGGCCCGGCCTGGTTTAGCGTGCCACCTGATAGTCTTGATGATCCGGTCGGAAAAATGGGATAGCGGGATTTACCATGCTCAAGAAAACTACCTGGGATGAAGTCCCGACTGAAGAAGTCACAGAGCAAATGCATCGGAAGATTGTCGCCGGTGACAAGCTGATGATCGCAAAAATGAAGTTCAAGGATGGCTTTCGTGTGCCCCTGCATTCACATGAAAATGAACAGATCACAGAGGTTATTTCTGGAACCATCCGCTTCTGGTTTGGCGAGAAAAGGGAGCAGATGATGGATCTGCATGCAGGTGAGATGGTCGTTATTCCCCCGAATTTGCCTCACGAGGCACTGATGATCGGGGATGTGGAGGAGATCGATCACTGGGCCCCACCCAGGCAGGACTGGCTGGATGGGACGGATGATTACCTGAAGGAGTAAGCGTCATGCGTGCCGTGGTTTACGAAGCTTTCCAACAACCGCCCTCTATTCAATCAGTGCCTGATCCTACACCTGACAAAGACGGGGTGGTGTTGAAGGTGATGGCGGCAGGTCTTTGCCTTAGTGACTGGCATGGCTGGATGGGGCATGACCCTTCTATTGTGTTGCCCCACGTTCCGGGCCATGAGTTGGCCGGTGTGGTGCTGGCTACCGGGAAAAATGTACAAAACTGGCGTGAGGGCGACCGGGTTACCGTGCCGTTTGTCGGTGGTTGTGGCCGCTGCCCGCAGTGCGTTTCGGGCAATCACCAGGTCTGTGATGATCAGTTTCAACCAGGCTTCACGCACTGGGGGTGTTTTGCACAATTCGTTGCCATACAACGTGCGGATATCAACCTGGTCAGGTTGCCCGAGACCATGTCTTTTGAAACCGCCTCCAGCCTGGGTTGCCGGTTTGTCACCTCGTTCCGGGCAGTTGTCGACCAGGGTGCGGTACGCGCCGGACAATGGGTCGCCGTACATGGCTGTGGTGGTGTTGGCCTCTCAGCGGTCATGATAGCCAACGCGCTGGGAGCGAACGTAATTGCAATCGATATTGGTGTGGCTCAACTTCAGATGGCCACTAATTTGGGTGCTGTCGCAACGGTTGATGCTTCGCGATCAGAAAACGTAGTGGAGGCAGTCAGGGAAATCAGCGGGGGCGGGGTTCATGTTTCCATCGACGCACTCGGCAGCCAGCAAACCTGTTTCAACTCTATTGCCAATTTGCGCAAACGCGGAAGGCATATTCAGGTGGGTTTGATGACCGGGCAGGAGCATCATCCCAAGATTCCCATGGACCGCGTACTGGCGGATGAACTGGAAGTCATCGGTAGCCATGGAATGCAGGCGTATCGCTACCCGGAAATGATGTCGATGATCGAACAAGAGAAATTAGTTCCTGAAAAACTGCTGGGAAAGCAGATCAATCTGGAACAATCACTGGTTGAGCTTGTGCGTATGGGCCAATTCAGCCATGTCGGCGTAACGGTGATCAACCAATTTTGATATTAGCCAGATGCTGCTTCCAAGCCTGTAAGAGTCCGCCATGCTAGCCAGCCAGAACACCGCGTATTGGGGACACCGGTTCATGGATTTCGCGTATCAATAAATCGGAAACGGACTTGCCTGCGCGAATTTCGGTAAGCCAATCCTCCGGGTCGTATTCAACTCTGAAAGCCTGTATTTTCTGTAACCATGTTTCCCCCTAATAAGCGCAGGCCGCTAAGATCCCGGCTGCTATGACTTAAAGCACGCGAACTAAATAGCAGCTTTAGTGATAATGCGGTCCAACTTTCCACTTTCCTTAAAAGTCAACCTGAAGGCCATCATGCTAAAAATCAAAAATCTCGATAAAACCTATGCCAATGGTGTCCACGCACTGGACAATGTCTCTCTCGAAATTCCCAATGGCATGTTTGGCCTGCTGGGACCCAATGGCGCGGGCAAATCCACCCTGATGCGAACCGTCGCAACCTTGCAACCTGTTGATAGTGGCAGCATCGAATTTAATGGTATTGATGTCCTGAAACAACCGGATGAAATTCGTCGGACACTCGGTTACCTGCCGCAGGATTTTGGTGTTTACCCACGTATTTCAGCAGAGGCCATGCTCGATCACATGGCTGTTTTGAAAGGCATTGTCAATTCGAAAGAGAGAAAGGAACTGGTCGCATACCTGCTGGTTCAGACCAATCTCGACAAGGTAAGAAAAAAGGCATTGACCAGTTTTTCCGGTGGCATGCGTCAGCGCTTCGGTATCGCACAAGCCATGATTGGTGATCCGAAACTGATGATTGTGGATGAACCGACCGCAGGTCTGGACCCCGAAGAGCGCAATCGCTTTCATAACCTGCTGGCAGAGATCGGCGAAAATGTCGTAGTCATACTCTCCACGCACATTGTGGAAGACGTATCGGACCTGTGCCCGAACATGGCCATTTTGGCCAATGGCCGGATCGTGGCCAGCGGTCAACCTGCCGATCTGACAAATAGTCTTTCCGGCAAAATCTGGAGCAAGACAGTAAGTAAGGAAGACGTGGCTGGATACCGTGAAAATCACGAACTGATCTCGACCCGCCTGTTTGCCGGTCAGACGGTATTACATGTGTACGATGAAAACGATCCTGGTAATGGTTTTATGGCCGTCGAAGCCGGTCTGGAAGATGTCTACTTCCACAAACTCTCCGAAGCGAAAGCCGCCACCGCCGCCACCGCCGGAGCCTGATCATTATGTTATGGAAAGTCGCGCTCTTCGAGTTTCGCTACCAGCTCCGGCAGCCCGCATTCTGGGTGATCTTCGGAATTTTCTTCCTGATGGCCTTTGGTGCCATGTCCTCGGAAAACATCAGCATCGGCGGCGGTGGTGCGGAAAATTACAATTCACCTTACCGGATCATGCAAACCCTGCTGGTCATGAGTATTTTCGGTATTTTCATCGTTACTGCATTCGTCTCGAATATCGTTCTACGTGATTTTGACACTAAAAGTGCAGAGATCATTTTTTCGACACGGATAAGAAAACACGAATACCTTCTTGGCCGGTTTATCGGTGCTTTTGCGGTAGCCTACCTGGCCTATTCGTCTGTGGCCTGGGGCAGTATGCTTGGTAGTGTCATGCCCTGGCTCGATGTAGAAAGAGTCGGGCCACTTCGTCCGATGGACTATTTCTTTTCACTGACCGTACTCGCCTTTCCAAGCCTGTTGTTTACAGCCGGCCTGTTCCTGGCCCTGTCAGCGATTACCCGCAACCTGATGCTGACCTATGCGGGTGTGGTCACCTACCTGGTGTTATACATCGTCGCTTCCAACATGCTGAGTGACCCCGAGTTACTGACCGCCGCCGCTTTACTGGACCCATTCGGATTTTCCTCTTTTGGAGAGGCCACCCGTTACTGGACGGTCAGTGAACGTAATACGATGCTGCTTCCAGTCGAAGGGCTCTTTTTATACAACAAGATCATATGGCTGGCAGCCGGTCTGGCCATGTTGGGGCTGACCCATAGGTTGTTCCGCTTTGATGTATCCGGAAAAACGGCCCGCAAACGCTGGTGGCACCGCTTTCGGCGTGGAAGTAAAGACAGGCCTTTATCTGCACCTGAGGTGAAACCAGTTTCTGTACCGGTTTTTAACACCGGCACCAGGCTGGCCCAATTCCGCACGCGCATGTTGTTTGAAGCACGCAGCGTAATCAAGTCGATCCCGTTTATTGTCATCCTGGTACTGGCAGTGGCCAATACCCTTGGCGCCATGATTAACCAGGGCGCAATCTACGGTGCAGACCTGTTACCTGTGACCCGGGCGATGATCAACTCCATCAACGGCTCCTTCACGTTCATGATCCTGATGATCATCGTCTATTATTCGGCTGAACTGGTCTGGAGAGAACGGCAGACTGGCAACCACGAAATTATCGATGCGACACCCGCACCCAGCTGGACATTTGTTTCGTCAAAGCTGCTGGCAATGTTCATCATCGTGCTGGCGATGTTTCTTGTCAGCATCATCACCGCCATCATCGTGCAGGCGGCCTCGGGTTATGCCGACTTTGAAATTGGTCTTTACGCACAACGGCTGCTTTTCTACCAAAGCCTGAATCTGTTCCTGGTGTCGGTGCTGGCCGTTTTTGTGCAGGTGCTGAGCAATAACAAGTACTTCGGTATGTTGCTGATGGTCCTGTACATTATTTCCCTGTTCGTACTGGATAGCATCGGACTGGAGCACGATTTGTATCAGTATGCAGGTCGACCGGCAGCACCCCTGTCTGATATGAACGCTTCGGGGCACTTCATCCGGGCCGGCCTGTGGCTCAACCTCTATTGGGGCTTTTTCGCGTTAATCCTGGCCGTATTTGCCTACCTGATGTGGAACCGTGGCACCATCGTCCAAGCCCGCCAGCGATTGACGCAGATCACGGTGGCATCAAGCCGGGTTTCTACTGTAATCATCTTTGTCGCACTAGCGGGGTTCATCTCCACCGGTTCCTGGATTTATTACAACACCAATGTTCTGAACACGTACGAAACGGAAGAGAGCACTGAACTGCACCTGATAGAGTATGAACAACGCTTCAGACAGTATGAATTCAAGCCACGGCCTCGCATTGTTGACGTGCGCACCGAGGTGGATATTTACCCGCAAGAGCGACGTTATGACATGCGTGGGAGTTACATCCTGGAAAATCGCACTGATGAGCCTCTGACCGAAGTCCAGGTCGTGCTTAACCCACAGGCAAAGGTGCATGAGCTTAGCCTGCAGGGTGCCAGTGTTGCCTGGCATGATGAGGACCACAACTACACCACATTCGCACTTGATAAGGCCATGGCGCCCGGTGAGCAGCTGGAGCTGACGTTCAGTACCTCCATCGAAAACCCCGGGTTCCGTAACCGGAACAATGATTCTTCAGTGGTGTATAACGGCACCTTCTTTAACAATATGGAGGCCACACCGGGTATTGGTTTTACACGAAACTTTATGCTGACCGACCGGCAGGAACGCCGGGAACACGGTTTGGATGCCATTGACAGGATGCCAAAACTGGAAGATACACGGGCCCGCAGAAATAGTTATCTTCGGCCCGATTCCGATTGGATCAGTTTTGAAACCGTGGTGAGCACAACGCCCGGCCAGACGGCTATCGCACCCGGCTACCTTGAAAAAGAATGGCAGGAGAACGACCGGCATTATTTTCATTACAAGATGGATACACCCATCCAGAACTTCTTCTCCTACCTTTCAGCTGATTACGCGGTGAAAACAGACAAGTGGAATGACGTCGATATTGCCGTTTACTATCACGACCCGCACAGCTACAACGTCGACCGGATGATATCCGGAGTCAAGGACTCCCTCGAATACTTCAGTCGCGAGTTTAGTCCCTACCAGTACCGCCAGCTGAGAATTCTCGAGTTTCCGGCTTATGCGGCATTTGCCCAGTCTTTTCCCAACACCATTCCTTATTCGGAAAGCATCGGTTTTGTGGCCGATATCGAAGAGGATGATGTGGATTATGTTTTCTACGTGACCGCGCACGAGGTAGCTCACCAGTGGTGGGCACACCAGGTGATGGGCGCAAATACACAGGGTGGATCCGTCGTGGTTGAAACCCTGGCCCAGTACTCAGCATTGATGGTGATGGAACAGAAATATGGCCCGCAGGTCATGCGTCGTTTCCTGAAATACGAACTGGACAATTACCTGCGTAACCGCGGCAGTGAACGGATAGCAGAAATGCCATTGATGCGGGTCGAAAATCAGGGGTATATCCATTACCGCAAGGGCTCCCTTGTCATGTACGCATTAAAGGACTACCTGGGTGAGGATGCGGTAAACCGTGCACTGAGAAAGCTGATTGAAAATCATGCCTATCACTATAAACCGTATACAACATCAGTGGACCTGATCCGCTATCTGCGTGAAGAGGCAACCACACAAGAGCAGCAGGACCTGATAACGGACCTGTTTGAACGTATCGTACTGTTCGATCTCAAGGTCGAAGAAACTTCGGTTTCGGAAACAGACGATGGTAAATATGAGGTGGAAATAGAGGTCACAGCGAGGAAATTCGAGGCCGATGGCGACGGCCTGGAAACCGAATTACCGATTGCTCTTTCAATTGATATTGGTGCATTCAACAAGAACCCGGATGAAGCCAAGCCGGGAGAAGAGCCTGAAATTTACCTGGAAAAGCATCGCATCGAACAAGCGGAGACCACCATCACGCTAACCCTGGACGAAAAACCAACACATGTGGGTATAGACCCCTACAACAAGCTGGTTGACCGGAACTCGGATGACAATGTGAAATCTACTCCGTAAGCGGGACGAACTGTTCCAGGAAGTGGCTCCTCAGTTGAGAGGCTACTTCGCCATTGTGTAGATTAAAAATATTAATTGTCGTATGTTTATAAGCCAGAGGGGTTTATCAACTGGTTTATGGGAGTTTTAAATTGAATTTATTGATATACAAAAGCCGCTGTAAGGGTGTGGCCAACTGGGATTTGGTTGAGTCGATTCTTGAAAGCAGCAATCGTAATAATTTCGAAAATGGTATTACAGGGGTACTGGTTGTAACTGAAACTCACTTTCTCCAGGTGTTGGAGGGACCGTTTGAGCCATTAAATGCAACCTTTGAACGAATCGCCCGTGATACGCGTCATGGGGGGACACAATTAATCAGCTTTACAGAGATCGAGGAAAGAAGATTTTCGGATTGGGGTATGCATGGTATTGGCCTGTTTGATCTCAACGAGGAATTGAAATCAAGCTTGTGTTTGAAGTTCGGTGAAGACAACGGAAACGTTCGTTTACCCTCCACGACCCAGGAAGTTATGGATTTGCTCGACATGCTCCTGTCTGAAGAACAACCCGCCAGGACGGCTGAACAGTGAAAACCGCATTTGTCCTGGCTTCCGGCCTATAGCTTGCAGCCCGACTGTTTGTCTTTGACACCCAGAGCGTACATTATTTTGGTGGCAGGGCAGAAACCGGTAAAACCCATCTGAAACAGGTTGGCGCCGACAAAAAACGTCAGCCAAAGCCAGCTCATTTCCTTCAGATTGATCTGACCCAAAAAGTGGGACGCTGTCAGGCTGCCCATGATGACAAGGCCAGCGAAGATTCCGATCGCGCTAAATACTCTCATGTGTTTTCCTCAGTGTTACTCGATTGAATACAGAAATCCGGATGAAGGATTATCACATATATTATAAAAACATAATAAAAGAATTTGCTCAACAGGTAAAACAGGTCATAAGTGGTTAAATCCAACTTCACGGTTGGACCCCGGTAAAGGGGCCGGATATACCGTTTAATTAGACCCATAAACTCCACAAATTTGACCGAAAATTTGTGAATCGACTTTGATTTCCCACATTGGGTTTTAAGATTTGTGTCTTCACACACCCTCGGCCACAAGGGGCATATCAGGGGACAGTTTACTTTATTGGTTTTCAGCAGGGCTTGTGGGCATTCAGCAATGTAGGAAATCAGTAAACTGTCTCTGGATAGCGGTATGTTCTACCCCCCTAAACTGTAAGCCTTTGACATGCTCATATTGAAGCTCCTCTGACTAAGGTTAAAAATCGCAGAAGTGTCTCTTAGTAAATGGGCCGATTTGGTGTCAGGTTATCTGACGACGCACACGGCGCTTGAGTCCGTGAGGATTTCATTCAACACCCTCCGGCCGGACCAGGTCATTGAAGCGCTCATCTTCACGGAAAAAATCCCAGCGTAGATCCAGGTACAGCTTCCACTTGTTAAAGCGGTAGGGGGTGGACAACAAGCGTTCTATTTCCGCCAGGGCTGCTTCGCGTTGTCCCGCCAGCCCAAGCACCTGGGCCCGGTCCTGCGCAATCCAGGAGCCGAACAGCAGGTTGCTTTCCTCCGGCACGATCATAATGGCTTCATTGACTGCGGCGATCGCGAGTTCCGGCTGGCCGTTGAGTGCATAGGCCCGGCCCAGGTTGATCCGCTCGAATCCATCATGGTAGGTATTCGTGGGTTCAATGGTTGTCAGGATATCAATCGCCCTTTGCAGGAGTTTCGTCGCCTCGATGGTACTACCTGCGAGTTGATGGGCCCAGGCCCGGTAGACCTCGCGTATGCCAAGAGAACCGCGATTGTCTGCCCGTACTGCAATTTCCGGCACGTCCCAGATGGCAATGGCAGCGTCAAGATCGCGCGCCCAGAACGGAAATTCGATGGCGACGGTGGTATAGGCACTGCTGCTGAAAGGGGTCATGCTTTCCAGGGTGAGCGTGGCCAGGTCCAGATTCCCCTGACCTAGGTAGATCATCGAGCGCCATACGCGCAGGTCACGGGCATCCGGAAAGCGGCGTATCCAGGGATCGATCAGTTCCTCTGCGCGATCCAGTGCGTCCATGCTCACCAGCGTTTCCATCACGGTTGGTGGCATACGGCTGTAGTGCGGATCAATCTCCTGGGCCCGCTTGAAACTTGCAAGCGCGCCCTCCAGGTCCGGTGTGCGCCGTTGTGCAACCCCCTGCTTGTGCATGATGTCGGCATCCCCGGGAAGTAGCAGGTGTGCCTGCTGGAATTTTTCGACCGCACGGGGGAAGTCCTCCTCAATGCGATAGATGTACTCCGCCTCGGCCGCCAGGGTCTCAGCCAGTCCCGGTCCATATTGCCTGGCTTTTTCGAGGGCAGCAGCGGCGGAGGCGAACCGCTCGGGGCTGGTGTCATAGCCGAGCCAGATGGCCTGCCCATGGATTGCAACCAGCACAGCCCAGGCATGTGCGAACTCGGGATCCAGTTGCACGGCTTTGCCGGCCCAGGATTCCGCCTCGATGTAGTTCTCCTGGGAATAGTCCGCCCGATTCATTTGACTGACCGCGTGCAGGTACGCCTCGTAGGCTTCCAGATTGTTGGTGGGTACCTTGCCGAGATTGAGCTGTTCCTCTTCGGTCATTTCGCCGCGTACTGCGGCAACGATCCGGCGAGTTATCTCGGACTGGATCTCAAAGATGTTCTCAACGGTCATCTCACGGTCGAAAGTCTCGGCCCACAGGTGCTGGTCGTTTCGCACGTCGATCAGCTGGGTATTGATTCGGATACGTTTGCCGGCACGCTGGACCCCACCTTCCAGGATAACGGCAACCTGCAGTTCTGCTGCGATTTCGGGAATACTCTTTTCAGTATCCTTGTATTTCATAACCGAGGTGCGTGAAATCACCTTCAGGTCCCGGATTTTTGACAGTTGGGTTAACAGGTCATCGTGGATGCCCTCGGTGAAGAACGCGTCGTCTTCCAGCCGGCTGCGGTTGGCAAAAGGCAGCACAGCGATGGTGTTGTCCGTGGCAGCCGGTTCCACTGCGGGGAGCGGAAGCGTTTGTTCGCCCGGTTCAACTTGGACCTGTGCAGGCGCTGTAAGCGGCAGTGTCTCCGGTCTGTTTTCTGAAAAGCGCGACTCCCAGATGAAATACGTAACTGCCAGAACCAGGACCACGATAATAGTCCGATCCAGCTTGCGGCCAGTTATTGGTGAGATGGACTCACCGCGATCCACGTCCTTCTCGCGCTTCAGCCCCTCCGGCGTCAGCTCGAACGCCCAGGCGATCAGCAACACCAGCGGAAAGCCAATTCCCAGCACCAGCAGGATGGCCTGGAATAGCCAGTCCGGTGCGCCGATGTTGTCAATCATAACGTCCGCGACCTGCACCACCAGCCACGCCACGATCACATAGGCGATTCCCACGCGGAACACGTTTCGGCGTTTTAATTCATTGAAAATTGACAAGGGCTGGCTTCTTTATGTCCGTTATTGCTGTTAAGCATAGTTGTTTTACGAATAAAAGCCAGAAGATTGATTGTGTCTAGCGGTTTGGCAATTAGCATATGGGCAGCAGCGGATACTGAACGCCCGATCGGAAAGTGTGGATTGCAACCGTTCTCTCAGAAATTGGTTTCAATTCCTAGCGACGCTATGAGTTTGTAATATCCAACAAGAACCAATACAAAGAATGTAATTATTAATATCTCATGCTTAAAGCTATGGCGGTGAAAAAACTCCCGGTCACTGTGACGAACCACATCCATGAGTTCATCGGCGAATCGAATTGAGAGAAATGTGCCTGCTCCAGACAGTAAAATTACAGTCCAATATGGATAGGGATTGGTAAGGACAGCATGTAAGAGCATCGTCAGCTTGGTTGTTTGATAGTACTCGGCAAAGTAAAGCAACGAAACAACATTTATCGTTATTGCTACTGTCCAAACAGCGACTTCCGAAACCAGCATTCGAATGCCAAATAGAAGCCTGAGAGGGAAGTCCAACAAGAAGCCAGCGTCTGCAATCGGTGTACAAAGAACAAAAAAAGACCAAGTTAGTGCAGATGCTATTCCACCGGTCATTACGCCGTATTGGAAACTGAGGTAAGAAAAGTAGGCCGCCAACAAAACACTGAGCAGAAGAAACTTATAGAGAAGTTGCTTCTTAGGGTGAGTTTCCTTTTTTTTGTCGATAGGATGTGTCATCTTAGAAAAGAAATTTATCAGTAACAGTGCAACTTCTTGTCGACTCAGTGTGAATGTCTTGTTTAGAACTAGTCCTTCACACAGCATACACAAAAAACCATTTTGGATTATACATCTAACGGTTGAAATCGCAGGCGAGAATCGGCCATAGAAAAAGTATAAATTTCAGCGCCTTTTATAGCAGCATATGGCCGATTCCGCCAATTCAAGGTTTCCAAATCTTCGGTTATTGAATAATCGCTCTACGCCATATCGCTGACGGTCATCCGTCAGTATCGCGTATAGGCACTATCGGCCAGGCGGCTGTCAACAGAAAGCAATTTTTCGTAAATCGTCTATACTTAAATATGCGGTATCAGCCGCTATTTCTTCGCCAGATTATTCAAATAAGTCTGCAAATAAGAATCCAATAACCTCCCGGTCCGATAGCGGCTCAAGCCGAGCGGCGCCATACATCAAATTTCTGATCAAAGGAGATAACTATGCACATGTCTAATCGGTTACGTTTACTTCCTGTTTTGATATTGCTCCCTATAGTCTTTGGCGGTGGGTCGGCACTAGCAGACCCCGTAAATTGTGGTGACATCATTGTGGTCGACACCAAGCTGGAAGCTAATCTCTCATGTGGTTCAGAACCTGGACTTGCTATAGATGCTGACGGGGTGACTCTTGATCTGAACGGTTTTACTATTTCGGGTTCCAGTTTGGAAATTGGAGTCTTTAGTGGTGGCTTCTCAGGTATCACCATCAAAAATGGTTCGATCAGTGGATTCCAATTTGGAATATATATGGTTGAAACTGCGGATGTTGAAATAAAGCAGCTTACATTTGCGAACCAAACCCAAGACAGCGTCGTGATCTTTGATGGTGTGAATGTAAATATCGCGGACATTCAAGTATCGGTGCCCGAAACGGCTGGTAGCGCCATTATTCTTATAGATGTTGATAATGCCACCGTGAAAAACGCAACGGTAGACGGCGGTGGTTTTGGTGTTCTTTCTAATGGAGACTCTAGGATTTCAGACAATCTGATAGTACAAGATTGTGTCTTCGCCAATATCGGCCATGAAGGCGTAGGTATTCGTATTATTAATAACACCGGTGCGAAAGCTCACAGAAACACCATCATCGGTAACGAGTTAGCAGGCGGATGCTATGCTGGAATCGACGTAGTTGGTAATGAACCGAGTACACATATCCATTTTGCTCACAACGTCATAACCGGATGTGGTTTCGGGATTTTTGTGGCAGCTGGACCACCCAGCACCGATATCCATATTCAGAAAAACCATCTGTATGCCAATGAAGACGGCATATTTCTCGTCGGTGTTCAGGATTCCAGGATCATCGAAAATCGTGCTTACCTCAATCACAGCGTGGGTATTGCACTAGTTGATGACACGACCGGAAACAAAATCCTGCATAACACTGCCAGTGGTAATGGGATTTGGGATATGGGACACACGCTCGGCAGCGTACCTAATCAGTGGCATGCAAATACCTGTGGTACCAGTGAAGGTATCGATGTTGATTGCCCCTAATGAACTGATTTTTCGATGAAAAGCAAGGGGTCGGACACATTTATTGATTGCACTCGGCTCCTCTTTTTCTGGATTCATCATTTTCCATAAGAAGTTCATTCTCAACTTTAAGCGTCCGGTTTTGGCCGGGTCCTGCTATTAGCGGTATCGAATTTTTCGCCTTTCCTATGACTGCTTTGTGCAGCAGAGCTGATGCTCAATAAGTGTAAATTTCAACGATGCGACCAGCAGTAGTGGGCCAGAAGCTGACCAATTGGCTTGTCTCAAAACCTGATTCTGTTGGCTTTTTCCTTTCCAGCGATTACGCTTAATGTTAATCACAGTTGCCAAGAAGCCAATCCTTGTCCTTACTGAATGAATTGAAACGCCGGAATGTTTTACGCGTTGGTGCGGCCTACGTAGTGATGGCGTGGCTGGTCATCCAGGTGGTAGAAACCATATTCCCGCTGTACGGCTTGTCAGATGGGGCGATACGTTTGGTGATCACACTTCTCGCCATCGGACTGATGCCGGTGGTGATCCTGGCGTGGGCCTTTGAGCTAACGCCTGAGGGCTTGAAGAAAGACAAGGAAGTAGATCATAGCCAGTCGAATTCCCTGCAAACTGGTAAGAAACTGGACCGAATGATCATGGTGGTGCTGGCACTCGCGCTGGGTTACTTTGCTTTCGACAAGTTTGTTCTCGATCCGGCTGAGGATGTTCAGATCGCCGAATCTGCACACCAGGAAGGCCGTTCAGCAGCCTTTACAGAATCCTTTGGTGATAAATCCATCGCCGTGCTTCCATTCGTCAACATGAGTGATGATGCCGGCAACGAGTATTTCTCAGACGGACTATCCGAAGAGTTGTTGAATCTGCTTGCAAGAATCCCGGAATTAAAAGTGGCGGCACGCACTTCGTCTTTCTCCTTCAAAGGCAAAGACGTCGAAGTTCCAGAAATAGCCTCGCGATTAAAGGTGGCCCATGTACTCGAGGGTAGCGTTCGTAAACACGGCAACCAGCTACGTATTACTGCACAGTTGATTCAGGCAGATAATGGTTTTCATTTATGGTCAGAAACCTATGACAGGCAGCTGGACAATGTTTTCCAGATACAGGAAGACATAGCAACTGCGGTTGTCGATGCTTTAAGAATCACTCTGTTAGGTGAGGTACCCAAACCGCGGGAAACGGATCTTGTGGCCTATCAGTTATTTCTCGAAGGGCAATACCTGAAGCACCAGCTTGCACCGGATTCACTGAACCGGGCAGTTGAGGCCTTCAAGCAAGTGGTTGAGATTGATCCTTCTTATGTTCCGGCATGGGCCGAGTTGGCGGATACTTATATATGGGGCGGGAGTTCAGATGGAATGTCATATGAGGAGAGCGCTGTCCTGGCCGATCAAGCCG